>Ga0137415_10000077_pt1 | contig 74515 bp, 52 predicted proteins | sample CZODoug3_1_1_16f_FD_183082 | JGI IMG/M metagenome (GOLD analysis project Ga0137415, IMG submission 183082) | Vadose zone soil fungal communities from Angelo Coast Range Reserve, California, USA - CZODoug3_1_1_16fungal (Hybrid Assembly) | ecosystem: Environmental > Terrestrial > Soil > Vadose... | reverse complement strand
AGGCCGATCCCACGTTTCCGCAAAACCTGGGCAACGTGGACTCGTTCACCATCGGATATCGCTGGTATCCCATCATGCTGAGCCGTGCCGGGCTCGCGTTTCACAACGAATACGCGCAAGCCAAGATGGGGAACCTGTCAGCCAGCGGCCAGGACCAGATCAATCGCAGCGTCATGGTCGGCTTCGATTTCGATTACTAACCTGACCTGGGGGTGATTTTTGTAACCGCCAGGTCAGGCGGGGTTTGAGTTTAGATTCAGAGTCGCGTCAATACGGTGAACTCATATGGGTGCTCGCTCCAAGCGGTTTTTCGCAAGTCTTGTGGTGTTGGTGACGATGGCGACGTGCTGTTGGGCGCAGGAAGCGCACGTCGGAAACCTGATCGGCCACGCGGCCGCCGGACAGAAGCGGTATCGTCGTTATTGCGTCGGCTGCCACGGTCCACTGGGTGACGGAAACGGGGATAACGCGCCGTGGATCGATCCCAAGCCGCGGGACTTCGTGGGTGCCACCTTCAAGTGCAGATCGACTCCGACCGGTACTCTCCCGACCGACCAGGATCTCGTCAACGCCATCACGCGCGGTTTCTACAATTCGAACATGCCGCACTGGGATGCTCTGATCGAACAAGATCGGGTGGACCTGGTGGCCTACATCAAAACGTTTTCGCCGCGCTGGCGAAATGAAAAGCCGGGTGATCCGATCCCAATTCCGCCAGAGCCCGCGGTGACGATCCAGAGCATCACGCACGGAGCGGAGTTGTTCCAGAAGATGGAGTGCTGGAAGTGTCACGGCCAACAGGGCAGGGGGGATGGCCCGTCGGCCGCCACCTTGACCGATAGCAAGGACCAGCCAATCCGCCCGTACGATTTCGCTTCCGGCACGGATGACTCCCGTTTTAAGTGCGGCCAGAGCAACCAGGACGTTTATCGGATTTTCATGACCGGCCTGGACGGCACACCCATGCCTTCGTTCGCGGACGTGATCCAACCGAACGATGCCTGGGATCTGGTCCACTTCCTGCGCACCTTGCAGGTGCACCGCAAGAGCAAGGAGAACGAAGTCCTGAAAGGAGCAGGCGGGAAGATCCCGGCTGCATTCGGCAAGGGGCCGTCCTCGGGTGGCAGCCACTAGGAGTCGCGCGTCGGAATCAGCGGGACGCGCGGGCCCGCCCCTGCCCGATCACTGCCCGCGCCCCTCGGCTCACCCCTTTTCGGTTTCCTCCCCCTCTCCCCCGAGCCACTCCCGGCCCCGGCGATGGCCAGGATGGCGGCTTCGAGGGCGTGCCAGAGCCCAGCAACCCCTCCAAAGTCCAGCGCCTGGCTTGTGGCTGGCAGCCGAATTGCTCGGTCCGCGCATCAGAGTTGCAGTAAGCTAGTCAGCGAGCATGCAGGCACTCCGGGTAGTCGTGATCGACGATGAGGCGAGCACCTGTGCCTTTCTGAAAGCCATCTTCGTGGCCGAAGGGCACCAGTGTCAGACCTTTCTGCGTCCGGAAGCCGCCGAGCAGTACCTGTTAGCCGACGACGCCGATCTCGTCATGGTGGACGTGTATCTGGGCGCGGCGAACGGGATCGATGTGCTCCAGCGCGTGCGCGAACTTCGGCCCAGGATATATCCGGTGATCATGACGGCCAACGTCAGCGTCGAGACCGCCGCCCGTGCACTCTCCGAAGGTGCGATCGATTATGTCAGCAAGCCGCTGACGGTCGAGCAGATTCGCGCGATCGCTGTCCGGGCGGAGGGATTCCGGCTCCAGCAGCGCGAGCCCGCGCCCACCCAGACCGAGAAAGACGAGCCCCAGGATTCGGCGATCATCGGGCGCAGTCCGAAGATGCTGGAGGTCTACAAGGCCATCGGGCGCGTCGCCGGCAGCAACGTGAGCGTGCTGATCACAGGCGGCAGCGGGACCGGGAAGGAGCTGGTCGCGCGGGCGATTCATCAGCACTCCAAACGCAAGGACCAGCCCTTCACCCCGGTGAACTGCGGGTCGTTCACCGAGACGATTCTCGAGAGTGAACTTTTCGGGCACGAGCGAGGCGCCTTCACGGGCGCTGCCAATGCGCACCGCGGGCTGGTGGAGGCGACCGACGGCGGAACGCTGTTCCTGGACGAGATCTCCGAGACAACACTGTCGTTCCAGGTGAAACTGCTGCGCGTCATCCAGGAGCAGCAGGTGCGAAGGGTGGGATCGAACAAGTACACGCCGGTTGACGTGCGCATCCTGGCCGCATCAAACCGCGATGTCGGGGAGTTGCTCAAGAAAAGCCAGTTTCGCGAGGACCTCTACTATCGTCTCGCGGTGGTGCGCATCGATTTGCCTTCGCTCGAAGAGCGGCGGGATGATATTCCGCTGCTGGTGCGGCATTTTCTGCGGCGCTTCAACGAGAAAAACGCATTGAGCGTCACGATTGATCCCGCAGCGGTGCGGCATCTGCAGCAGCGCCAATGGCCGGGCAACGTACGCGAACTCGAGAACACCGTAAACCGGCTCGCGATCTTTGCGCCCACCGGAGAGATCACGCTCGCCGATGTCGAAGCCGAGTCGCGACGAGTACCCGTGGCCGAGGACTCCTCCCCGGTCGCACCGGCCGCGCCCGACCGATTGCTGGAACTCGAACGGCAACATATTCTGCAGATCCTGCAGCAAACTGGGGGCAACCGGTCCGAGGCAGCGCGCCGGCTGGGGATTGAGAGAAAGACGCTGTACCGGAAGGCCCTGCGTCTGGGAATCGATCTGCAGTCGACGGGCGAAAAATGAAACCGTCCCTGGTTCGCCGAGGCTGGGCGCAGACCGGTGGTCTGGCAATACTGCTTTTTCTGGTGGTCGCGCTACTGTCGGCCTTGATTCCCACCCTGCGCGACTGGCAGTTGCGCTTCACCGATACATTCTTCCGATTGGCCCCTGCTCCCAGGCAGCGCTCTCAGGTTGTACTGGTGACCATTGACGACGAGAGCCTGCACCGATACGGACGGTGGCCGTGGTCGCGAACCCTTCTCGCCAAGCTCACCAACAATCTCAATCACGCGGGAGCCGGAGCCATCGGGCTCGACATTCTGCTCTCCGAACCGCAGTCGCCGGAAGCGGACCAGGCGCTGGCCGACGCGCTGCGGGGAGGGCACAGCGTGATCGTGGACAAGATTGCGGCGTTTCCCGAAGGGCCCAGATGGGGTGAGCCTCTCCCTCCGCTGGCGCAAGCCGCGGTGGCGGTCGGTCACGCGCAGGCCCCGCTCGATGTGGACAGCGTTTGCCGGCGATATCCGCCGCGTGAATTGACCCTGGATGGTTCCCGCTGGGCGTTTGCGGTGGAACTGGCGCGTCAGATGAACCCGACCCGCACGGCAGCGTTTCTGGCGTCGTACGGAGTGCCGTGGGCGGACGACAGCGCGGCAGTGACCCGTGCGAAGCCCCTGCTGGTCCCGGTTCCATACCGAGTCGGCGGGTTTGACACCATCCCGGCCTATCAAGCCCTGGATGGGATAGATCCCGCCCGGGTGCGCGGAAGGCCGGTTTTGGTGGGATTCGGCTCGACCGAGATTGGGGATCGTCTGAACACGCCGCTGCATCCCGAGTTCCCGACGCCCGGAGTAGAGGTAAACGCGCAGATTCTCGACGGCATCCTGACCGGACGCGTCTTGCGGGAATTGTCCTGGTGGTCCGGGGCGCTGGTGTTGCTGGGGACCTGTGGGGTGGCGGTCGCAGTGTTCCGCAAGTGGCGCGGTTTTGCCGCGCTGGGAGCCCTGGCGATCACCGGAGCGAGTGTGTACGGAATCGCCCTCGCGGTTTTCACCTGGGGATCGCGCATCCTGCCCGCCGGCTCCATGATGCTGGCAGTTCTGGTCGCTCCCCTGCTTGTGTCCACGGCTGACTTCGTGCACGTGGAGCGCAGCGTGACGCAACAGCTTTTGGGGCTACGCTCGTGGCTGGCGCTGCGCGGCAAGGACGGGGCAACCCGGGAGAAAACGGATCTCTCCTGGCGCCTGGAGTTGCTGCAGCAACTCCAGACCGAGTTGGGATCCTTGTATGAGTTGCACAAAACCCTGCTCGAGTCGACGCAGGATCTGGTCGCCATCTTCGATGAGCATGGAAATCTTCTTCTGCGAAACCGGGAGTTTGACTCCGTCTGCCAGCTGCAGCCCGAGGCCCAGCTTTCCCTGGAGCAGGTGCGTTCGCGCTGGGCGGTGAGCGATCAAGTTCCGTTGGTCCTGACCGGGTCGATCGAGGAGGGAGAAGTCTCGCTCGCCGACGAGCTGTACGCGGCCCGCATTGCGCCCTTACCACCCACCAGGCTGTCTCCCGGGGGAGGGACGATCGTGACCCTCACGAGCCTGCGAACCCGGGTGGAGCGCGACCGGGCGCGCGCCGAGGCGCTGGGATTCATCACGCACGAATTGCGCACCCCCCTGGCGTCGATTCAAGGATTTGCGGAGCTCATGATGCGGTATCCGGATTCTCCGGCCTGTGTGGGAGCGCCCGAGACGATCTTCCGGGAGTCCAAGCGGCTGCTGGCGCTCATCAGCAGCTACCTGGATGTCTTGCGGCTGGACGCGGGTTCGAAGCCGGTTACGGTTTCCCTGATGGAAGTGGAAGGCATCGTGCGGCAGGTATTTGACATTCTGCGGCCTCTGGCGGATGCCGCCGGCATGCAGCTGGTATTCGAGGAGCAGGAACCGGTCATTCTGACCGGTGACGCACCCCTGATCAGCGGGGCGGTACTGAACCTGGTGAGCAATGCCATCAAGTACGGGGAGCCCGGATCCCCCATCCAGGTGCGTTGTTTTCGGGATGACGAAGAAGTTATTATCAGCGTGCACAATCTGGGGAAGCCGATCGCCAAGCAAGAGATCGCGAGGCTATTCGATGCCTACTACCGCGCATCGAACGTAGAGAAGAGCAAGACCGGTTGGGGCCTGGGCTTGGCGTTCGTGAAGCGCATCGCCGAGAAGCACGGGGGTTCAGTGCGGGCGGAAAGCCAGCCATCCGGGGTGGTGTTCGAGATCCACCTGCCCGCTAATATCGAGCCTGCGGTGGCGACGAAGGAGACATCATGACCGCCATACGGCACATGTTCCTGGGGATGATGGCGTTATTCGTGCTTGCGGGCGCGAGCGGGCAGAACGTGGAACCGACCGCCTTGCCGGTTGGTTCCGCGACGGTTGCCGAGTGGAAGGGCGAGGTTGCACTCCACTCCGCACAGGGCGACGCGATGAGCGCGCAGCGCGGGACAGTTCTGGCGGCGGAAAGCAAGATCGATACCACCAAGGGGAGCGTCCTGTTAGATCTGCAAGATGGCTCCCAAGTGCTGGTCAAGCCCAATAGCCACGTCGTGATCAAGGCCCCCAATCAGGACCAGGGTTACTGGCTGGAGCTGTTGCTGGGCAAGATCAACGCCAAGGTTCAGAAACGCTTGGGGAATTCACCTTCCTTCCGCATGGGCACGCCTACGGCGGTGATCACGGTCCGGGGGACGCAGTTCTCGGTGGAAGTCAACAAGAAGCAAAAGACCTCGGTCTCGGTCTACGAGGGCCTGGTCGAAGTCTCCGGAATGCGCCTGGGCGTGATGGGGCCTCCGGTGTTGCTGAAGCCAGGCTTTGCGACCGGCGTCGATCAGAATCGCGATCCGGAGCAACCGCACGGAATCGAAAATCGCGACATGAACGAAAATCGCCAGAATCCGGGATTCGGCGGGCCAGGCGGACACGACGACGACGAGCACCAGAAGCCGGGAAGCCAGCCACCGACCAACAATCAGGGATCGCCCGAACACGATCACAAAGACGACTAGGCACCGGCAAAGAAGTTGCAATCAGTTTTGTTTTTTGAACGCGAAGTCCACTCCATCTTCCTCGCGCGATCCATCGCGCCGTTTCCACGCTGCGACCAGTTTCAACACTGTGGCCCGCCCGGTCCCAGCTTGGGTCCTATCGACACACGGGTTTTTGCAAAATGCCTCGCGTCAACGTTGGTTTTCCAGATGAAAAGAACATAAAGATGACCCCCGTTCCCTGGCATCTCAAGTGCTTCTCCATTTGAGACGCACAGGGTGGGTTTGCTTGGAGCATAGAGATTCAAAAGCGAGAGCGTTTCTCGCAGCGTGGGTTCTTGTCTGGCTGCTCTGCGGAATCGCGCCGCCCGGATTCGGGCAAGCGCGCAGCCAGACCGTCTCGCGCAGCCCTCACGGCAACCTTGGTATTCCCTGCCAGAACTGCCACACGTCGGTGGGATGGAAACCGATCCGGGGGAATCCGGAATTCGATCATGACAAGACGAGCTTTCCCCTGCGCGGCCTGCATCAGGGAGTGAGCTGCACGCAGTGCCATGCCAAGCCCGTGTTCTCAAACACCGGTACGCATTGCGCGGATTGCCACGCCGACATTCATCGTCGCCAGATGGGCGCCAGTTGCGAGCGATGTCACACCGTGAAGGGATGGAACCTCATCCTGCAGACGGTGCGCGAGCACGACAACCGCTTCCCGCTTGTGGGCGGCCACGCCGGACTGGATTGCGCGGACTGCCACAAGAGCGAAGCCGTCGGACAGTTTCAGGGGCTGTCGATCCAGTGCTACTCCTGTCATCAGCGTGCTTTCGCGCAGACGAACGCGCCGAATCACGTGGCCAGCGGGTTTTCGACGCAGTGCGAACAATGTCACACCATCAATACCTGGCTGGGAGGCAGGTTTGACCACTTGAAGTACACCGGTTTCGCGTTGACAGGAATGCACGCGACGCTGGACTGCGTGGCCTGTCACGTCGGTGGAAGATACAAAGGAACGCCGGCGGCCTGCGTCGGCTGCCACCTGGCGGATTTCCAAAAAGCGAATAACCCCAACCACATGGCGCTCGGGCTTCCGCAGACTTGCCAGGAATGCCACACGACCTCAGCCTGGCAACCCGCCGCCTTCAACCACAACGCCGTGGGATTCCCCCTCACCGGCGGGCACGCCAACCTGCATTGCGACCAATGCCACGCCAATGGCAACTTCAGTCTGGCGAGCACGGCCTGTGTCGCTTGTCACCTGAAAGATTTTCAGGCGACCAACAATCCGAATCACGTGGCGGCGGGATTTCCGCAACAGTGCGAGGTCTGTCACAACACCGCGACCTGGACAACGGCAAAGTTCGATCACTCCACGACCGGATGGCCGCTGACGGGCGCTCATGCCTCGCTGCCGTGCAGCCAGTGCCACGCCGGAAACTACCGCCTGACCAACACGGCCTGTGTCGCTTGTCACCTGAAAGATTTTCAGGGAACGACCAACCCGAACCACCTATCGGCTGGATTCCCGCAGCAGTGCGACGTCTGCCACAGCACGACGGCATGGAACCCGGCGACCTTCAACCACAGCAACACTTCGTTCCCGCTGACCGGCGCGCACACCGCGGTTGCGTGCGCGACCTGCCATGTGAACAACAACTACACGACCTTGCCAACCGATTGTTACGGCTGTCACAAGGCAGACTACACCGCGACCACCAACCCGAATCATCTGGCGACCGGGTTCCCAACCGCGTGTGCTACGTGCCACACCACCAGCACTTGGCTGAACGCAACTTTCAACCACACCTGGTTCAACGTGAACCATGGCGGCGCCAACGGTATCTGTGCCACCTGTCACACTAATCCAAATGACTACAGCGTGTTCCAATGCACGAACTGCCATGCAAAATCGAACACCGATTCGCAACATCGGGGTGTGGGCGGCTACGTCTACAACAGCGTGAATTGCTACAACTGCCACAAAAACTAGAGCTGCGGCGGGCAGGTAAATTTGCCGGGAAAACAGTCCAGCGTGGAGTTGCGGTGAGGGTACTTGCAAATCTCGTTGTGTTAGGGTCGCTGGCGGTCAGCGTGAGCGCGCAAAGCGCGTTTCCGATGGCCCAGCTTAAGAATCTGGTTGCGGTGAAGGAGAAGGGCGGGGTGAGGGTCGAAGTCGATCTCACCTCGCCCGTCACTCCGCGAGTCACGCTGGCATCCGGTCCCAACCGGCTGGTCCTCGAATTTCCCAATACAGCACCGAATGCAAAACAAACGCCGCTCCGGATAAACAAACACGGCGTGACCTCGGTGCACGTGGAGGCCGACCTCAGTGTCAGTCCGATGGTGACCAGGGTCATCGTCACCTTGGACCGACCTCTGCCCTACACGCTTGCGACCGAAGGAAGCAGGACCATCCTGAGGATTTCGCGAGCCCTGGACGCGCGTTCCGGAAAGAGAACGGGTGAGCCGGTGGCCGCCGCCTCGGCTCCGATTCTGGGTCGGGGTCGCCGCAAGGCCGACCCGCCGCTATCAGACGCGTCAAACACAATCGCCTCCACGCCGATTGTCCCACCGCCAGCGCTTCCCTCCATTTCGTTTCCGGATCAGCAATCCAACGCGGCGGCAGGCCGTGCCGTCGCGAGTTCCGAGGCGGCCGCGGCCAAGCAGGCGGCTGAAGTTCAGACTCCGCTTCCCCGCCCACCGGCAACCGGGACCGAAGCTCAGGCCGAAGTTCAGACCGAAGTTCAGACCGAAGTTCAGACCGAAGTTCAGACCATGACCTCCGCGGACAGGAGTGCGCAGGATCAGGCGGCGGCGCCCTTGCAGGCAAATCCGGACGTGCGCATGGCTTTCCGGGTGAAGTACGTCGCCGAAGGCGTGGCCTATCTGGATGGTGGCCGCAATGACGGGCTCGCCGAAGGCATGAAGCTGGTGGTCAAAGAGATTGACCCCTCGACCAGACCGACTGCCGGCAAGAGCGAAGACGTGCAGCCCGTCGCGGATCTGGAAGTGGCCTCGGCCGCATTGTCTTCCGCCGTCGGCGAGATTCACAACCCCACCCGTCCCGTGAAGGTGGGCGATTGGGCCTACCTGTCGTCAGAAGAGACCCAGTCCCTGATTGCGCAGCGTTCCTTGAGTGCAACCCGGAAATACCCCGTGGTCATCGCTTTCAGCCAGGGTGACACGCTGGATGACGAAGCGCGGGTGGAGGTCCCCAAGCCGCCACTGCCGGAGATCAATCGCGCGCGCGGCAGCATCGGGTTTGACTACTCCGGTGTGGCCAGCCACGGCACCGGCGGAGGCTTGAGTTCGAACGCGGGCATGATGATTCGGACCGACATCACGCGTATCAACGGCACCTACTGGAACCTGACCGGCTTCTGGCGCGGCCGGCTGAACCAGCGGTCCTATAGCGGGCGACAGACGTTGCAGGATCTGATCAATCGCACCTACACCATCGGCCTCACCTACGACAACCCACATTCCAATTGGGTGGCTGGCTTTGGCCGCCTCTACCTGCCCTGGGCGACAAGCCTCGATTCGATTGACGGAGGCTATTTCGGGCGAAGACTTTCGCAAGGCATCACGACGGGAATCTTTGCGGGCACGTCGCCCGATCCGACCTCTTGGAGCTACAACCCTGATCTTCGGATCGGCGGAGCTTTTGTGAATTTTGAGGGTGGGAGCTTCGACGATTTGCGCTACACCAGCACCTCGGGAATGGGCGTGAGCCTGTTGAAGTGGCAAATCAACCGGCCCTTCGTCTTCTTCGAAAATGGAATTTTCTACAAACGGTACCTGTCGATTTACCATGCGCTGCAGGCCGACAGCCCGAGCGGAAACGCCGCGGTGGCCGCGCCCGGTCCCGGGGTCAGCCGAAGTTTTTTCACGTTACGCTTGCAGCCGGCGTCGCGACTTGAATTCGATATCAACCACACCTACTTCCGTGATATTCCAACCTACAATCTGCAACTGATCGGAACAGGGTTGCTGGACAAATATCTCTTTCAGGGTTTCAGCGGAGGCGTGCGGGTGCAGGTGTTAAGAGACCTTTCGGTTTACACCACGCTCGGCCGCAGCAGCCGATCGGGCGACGCAAAGGCTTCCTGGAACCAGTTGTACGGCGTCACATTGGCGCGAGTGCCATGGATCGGCGTTCGTGGCGACCTGCACTACACGAAATTCAGCAGTTCGTTCGGAAACGGTTCGTACGCGTCGATCTCGTTCTCGCGCAATTTTCGTGACGCCATGCGGTGGGAATTGCTGGGCGGTCGGCAATCGTTCGTCTCTCCGACCACAAACGACACTTCCCATTTCGTGACCGGGAATCTTGAAGCGGGTGTCGGACAGCATTACTTTGTGCAGACCGGCTACACCTGGAACCGGGGAGTCGGACAGAACTACGATCAATGGATGTTTACTTTCGGCTACCGCTTCGACTCGCGCTCGAACCGGCGCTGAGCTTGCAATGAATGAAGAAACGAAGCCGCGTCCTGGCCCAGCCATGACGGCAAGAATCTGGAATGCCAGGGCGATTTTCAGACCTCGGGTGACACCTGTTTACGAACGGCGCAAGGCCTGAATTCTCGGGAGCGCTGAAAACCCCCTCAACCTGTCAGCACATGCGCCGCATCCAGAAGCTCGACGGCCAAACTCGCTCTCCGTCCGGGCTTGGAACAAAACGGCGGGTCGCCTTCGGCAGGTTCCGGTAGCTGCCCTTCCAGCGTGGAAACATCTTCTCAAGTGCATCGGAATGGAAGGCTTGCATGCCGCTGCTGCCCCACAGCACCTCGAAGCACGGATTGAAACTCAGGAACGCCCGCAGCAGATACTGCTCGGACCAGAATGACAGGTTGTCAACGACCAACTCTCGCGGATAATCGAAGGGGACAAAAATGTCGTGAGCATGGACCAGCACTCCTGGCCGCAGCCGGGGAATGACCTCGAGATATTCGTAAACCACGTCACTGCCTACGCCGACCACGTGGCTTGAGTCGAGGAATAGAATGTCCCCTTCCTTCAGGGACAAAAACCGTTTCAAATCAACCTCTTGCACCGGCCGCGGAATGAACTCGGTGCTGCCGTCCAGAAAAGGACCTGTCGAAGGGTCTAGCCCCGGATCGATGGTCGTCAGCTCGCCCTTGATTCCGTCCTGTTCGAGATTAGCGCGCAGGGCTTCGGTCAGAAGACGCGTGCTGAAACCGCCGCCCACTTCAATGATGCGAGAAGGCTTGAAATGACGGACAAAGCAGTAGGCCATCTCCGCGTCCACGGTTTCAAAGAAACCGTTGTTGTAGTGATAGCGGGGCCTTGCGGTTGGTTGGTCAGGGAAAGTCCACTCCTGGCTATATTCGGCGGCCATCTGGTTCAGCAACTGCAACTGGCTGGACAAGCGCAGGTCCAACGATGAATTGAGACTCTTGGCGGGCCAGCGTTGACGCTCTAACTCCGACAGGTCGGGCACCGGCCAGTAAAAATGATTGGGACCAACCGAGAGGCCCAACCGTTGCAGCTGCTTGAATGCAAACACCATGGCGGAGAAGCAAGAGTCGCTCGTGCGGACTTTTCGAAACAATCGCTGCACCAGCGGTTCGCCGTTCCGGTGGATCGCCGGCGCGGTTTGAGTTCTTGCTGGCTGCGGAGAGCGAACGGAGGCTTCGAGACCAAGCCTTTGCAGCTGGGAAGAGTCGGTCTGTGGAGGTTCGAACATCATGTCTCCGGCAGCGGTGGCGATACGATGCGAGCAAGCAGATAAGGTTTGTTAACAGTCGGTTAAAAATTCACACCCCGGCGTCGAGCCCGACCGTTGCCCGCCGGTGTTTCTCCCCGACCTGCCCGCATCCCGGTAGCAGAATGGCTATCTGCGCATACAACGTTAACCCTACGTGAACTCGAGTCGGCCTAGAATACCGAAAATCGCGTATCCCAAATCTGTTTCCATCGGGGCACAGACCATTTGGTCATTGGGTTGAGCCCGGATGCTGAGCCCTTATCGGGTCTACTGGGTTTCGGTTGAAACCGGTTGTCTGCGAAACGGTTCCCTTGAACAAGTCGAGCGCGCTCCCGCCTGGCCGGACCAGTGCCGAGCCACCGCCCGAGCCACCCGGGACGCAACCGTCCGGTGTCTCCGCCCCAACCTGAACCTGTCCTGCGCGAAGGCTCGACACGCGTTCGACAAATGGCACCTACCCGTGCGATCAGCAGCTGGCGTTTCGCCCCAGGCCGTAACGCAAGATTGGGCTTCGAGTCGCTCCGCTGGTTTGCGCGGCTGCGCCCGGCAGGCCGAGATCGCGGAACGCACTCGCGCCAAACCGAGGCCTCGCCTCATGACTCGCCGACGCCCGATTGCGAGCATTTTGGCCGGGGTCTTTTCATGGAGGGAGGGGGATTGGCACCGAAGATTCTGATCCGCGATCGGGAATTGACATTTTGCGCTCACGCTTTTTAAAATATTTCCGGCCCCGCACTGTTCAAGTGCGGCTCGGCGGAAGTAGACGGGTGCGCTTGTCGACTGCGCGACCCCTCCGGCAGGCCTCGGGGACTGGCCGCCCGCCCGCCGTGAGGCCCTGGACCTGCTCGACCTTGGATTCGTTGTGACGAACGCTTCCGGGCGCGTGCTGATGGCCAAACCCGTCCGCCATGCCAGTCCGCCGCTGGTTGCCACACCGGACCTGCGGCTGCTCGCTCGGCCGATCCCATTTCCCCTCTCGACCCTCTACGTTGCCTTCAACACAATCAGGCTGGCATCATCCTGAAAATGTTCGCCGCTATGCTGCGATGCGGCGCGGATCAACAAGCCCATCAGGTTCTCCGCGCTGGAACGGGGATTTTCCCGCGCGATACGGATCAGGTTGTGTTCCCCGAACGATTCCTCCTGCGCGTTGCAGGCCTCCACCAACCCGTCGGTGAAAAGCAGCAATCGGTCACCGCTTCTCAGCTGCAGTTCGCTTTGTTCGTAGCGCCAGTGCGGGAACTGTCCCAAGACCGCTCCGGCCGCCTTGAGCTCCGTGCACGTGCCGTCCGCCCCGATCAACAGGGGCGGGTTATGCCCGGCGTTGCAATAGGTCAGCCGATTGTCCACGCTGTCCAGCACAGCGTAAAAAAATGAAATGAACTTTCCCACTGGCGTTAGATCACACAGGATGCGGTTCAGCCGGTGACACAGTTGAGGGGGCGCCAGCCTCTGCCCGATCAGCGGCTTGAGCGCCGCCTGCAAGCTGGACATCAGTAGGGCTGCCGGCAAGCCCTTGCCCGCTACATCCGCAATGCAAAGCACCGTGTGTCGCTCGCTGATACGCACGACGCTGTAGTAGTCGCCGCCCACGAACCGCAAAGGCTGCGTCATGGCGGCCACCTCATAGCCCGCCACTGCAGGCAACTTCCTGGGCAACAGGCTATCCTGAATCTCGCGGGCCTCCTGCAGTTCTTGGTCGCGCTGCCGTTGCGCCCGCCGCTGCCCCCGTGCCCACGACAGCTGGTTTTGCAGTTTTTGCAGAAGGTCCTGATTCTCCCAGGGCTTCTGGATAAAGTCTGAAGCGCCACGCCGCATAGCCTCGACCGCCAGCTCTACACTACTCCAAGCCGTCATCACCACCACCGGAAGCAGGCGATCCATGGATCGAATCTGTGACACCAGTTCCAGCCCCTCTCCGCCCGCGATGATATCTCGAGTGTAGTTGAGGTCCATCAAGACAGCATCGAATTGTCTCGACTCCACGGCCCGCAACACGCGGGCGGGATGCGTGACTGCTTCCGTCGAGAAACCGCAGCTGCTTAGCAGCATCTGCAGGGCGTCCAGAATGTGCTTCTGATCGTCGGCAATCAGCACACGGCCCGTCTCGGATGTCGTCACGGGATGCGTTTCCGGCATTGCTACGGCGTCCATGCGGGAATGAATTGCACACCGCGGGCCAAACTTCCACTCCGTACAGGTTGCTCATTTCAAGGCGCACATGGAAGCAAAGTCATGCGTCGAAAGGCTACGGCCTGTGCGCTCCTGGAATCAGCTGTCCGGAAACGGACAAAGGGGAATCGGGACCCCTCTTGCCTGGCGGATCAGCCAGCTTTCCGCGCTGCCTTCGAGGATGGGTTGCCGACGATGCCTCTGGAAACCTGCAGATCCGGTCGCTCGAGTGAGCACACCTGTTTTGCCCACTGACTTCAGGGAGACTGACAGAGAACGCAGGTGGAGACGCGCGGCCCTCATCTTGCGGGGCGAAGACCTAACCCGGCCTCTACCGCGGGTCGTTCATTCCTCGCGCATGAGTATCAAAGGATCAACCGAGAGCGCGCGTCGCGCTGGAATCCAGGTAGCCAGTAGCCCCAGCAACAACATCGCTAGAACAGCGCCCGCCAACACCAGCGGATCGCGGGGAGTTGCCTGGTACACGATGAAACCCAGCACCCGGCTCGCCAGAACTCCCAGGAGCAAGCCTGCCGCCGAACCAACCGCCAGCAATTTGACTGGCCGTCCCAGCGCTGCCTGTAACACTTCCTTTCGCTGCCCGCCCAGGGCGATACGAATGCCCAGCTCCCGCAGCCGCTTGGTGACCGAGTACGCAGCCATTCCAAAGATGCCAGTGATCGACAGTATCGCGCCCATCATGCCCAGCACACCGAGCGACATCGTCGCCACGCGCGCAGGAAACAGAACTACGTCCAGCCGGCCGTTCCACGTCGCAGTGTCAACCGGCAGCCCGGCATCGAGCTCGCGCAATTGACTTCTCATGGCCGCGGCAAGTTCTTGCGGATCGCGGCTCGAGCGCACCACCAGATGGGACTGACTCGCGGGCGATTGCAGGAACGGGAGAAACATCGCCGGCTCTTGATTTTCGGTGAGGTTCATGTATTTCCCGTCTTCGGCAACGCCCACCACCTGGACGCGCGTTCCATCCTGCATCTTGTAGTATCGGCCGACGGCGTTGGTGACCGAGCCGAGCATCTTGCCGGCGAACTCCCGATTCACCACGGCGACGGCAGGCGTGTTCTTGTCGTCCTGCCAGGTGAGGTCTCTGCCAGCCAGCAAGGCCGTGCCCGCCGCATGAAAGTACTCGGGAGATATGTCGTACCTGTATGGCATGGCAGCGGCATTCGATGGTCGCAGATCTCTGCTTTCTTCCTTAAAGACGTTTGCCCTGCTGCCGGCGGCATAGACCAAGGGAGGGTAATTGTTCACCAATCCCACTCGCTCCACCCCAGGAATCGTTTCCATTGCATGGATCATGCGCTTTTGCATGGCAGGCACCCGGTCCCGGCTGTAACCGGCCATTGCCAGGTTGGTACCGATCAGCATCGCGTTCCGCGGCTCAAAACCGAAGTGGCTGTCGAGCGAGCGCGCCAGTCCACGGACAGCGACCATCGAAGACGTAACCAGCACCGCACAGATCGCAATCTGGAGGACCAGGAGCATGTCGCGGACCGTCATCCGCCGCCCGACCCGGCCGCTGGATCCCGCTTTGACGATCTCATAGGGATTGGCCCGGAGCACCTGGCGCACCGGAACCATCCCGAACAACAATCCGCTCACCAGGGCCAAACCTAAAGCGACCACGTAGATTTTCGCGTCCGGGCTGATCGGCACATGGATGGGAGCCCCCGGAAACGGCTGCCACGTGCTCAGCCGGCGCAACAGCACGATGCTGCCCAGGAGTCCGACCGTGCCTCCGACCAGGGAAATCAGCACGGCTTCGGTCAATAGTTGCCGCAGGATGCGTTTGCGGCTCGACCCGAGCGCGAGCCGGAGAGCGAGTTCCCGGGAACGCTCGGCAGCGCGTGCGGCAAACAAACTGCCCAGGTTGGCGCATGCCGCCAGCAGAATCAGGCAGGCGAGCAGCATCAGGCCCGTCATAAACGCCCGCACCGCATGGTCAAAAGAAGTGAGGCCGGCACGTCCCAGGGAAGCGCTTTTTTGACCAAACTCCTTGGGATAGGTCTTTTCGAGAACCGTTGCCACTGCGTTCAAATCGGCCTCCGCCTGAGCGGGACTGACTCCCGGCTTCAGATGTCCGATCGCTTCAAAAACCCCATGGATATTCCCGCGCGCGTTCAGGAGATTTTCCCCGTCCACCTGCTCCTGGTTGACGATCGGCATAAAGAAATCGGGAGAGACAAACAACAAAGTCCCGCGAAACCCCGGCGGCGCGACTCCGATGACCGTGAACGGATGCTTGTTCAGCTGCACCGTGCGGCCAACCACCCCGCGATCATCCTGGAAACGGCTGTGCCAATACGCGTAGCTGAGCACCAGATACGGGGCGCTGTTGGGGCCGTGCTCATCGGAACTGTCGAAGAAACGGCCCAGATACGGCTGAATCCTGAGCACGTCGAAGTAGTTTCCGCTCGCTGCATAGCCGGTGGCGATGGATGGATCCTGGCCCGTGTCCAGCCCGACAAAGGCAAAATTGAACGCTGCCAGACCATCGAAGCTGCGGTTGCGGTCTCTCAGATCGATATAGTTGGGATAGGACTGGAACCCGGGATCCTCCCCGTACACGGTGCCCCAGAGGTTCTCGGCCTGAGGCACATTCAGCGGGCGCAGGATCAGGGCATCCATGACCCCGAAAACCACCGCGTTTGCGCCAATGGCCAGAGCCAGCGTCACAACCGCCAAACCGGCAAAGCTGGGAGATTTGCGCAACCTGCGGAGAGCCAAACGCACATCCTGGAGAACGGTATCGAGGAGATTTCCGCCGAGCGCTTCGTGGCATTCCTCCTTGAAGCGCTCCGGACCGCCGAACTCGATGCGCGCATGGCGTTCTGCCTCCGTTCGATCCAGGCCGGAACGTTCCAGATCATCGGCGCGGTGCTGGATGTGGGATTGAAGCTCCTCGTCCATGTCATCGGCGACCGCGGAACGGTGAAAAAACCTGGCGGCAACGGAACCAAGGCAGGCCAGCAGTCTCATATCTCCTCCGGTCGCGCAGCCAGGACCGAAGCAATGGCTTCGGCCAGCCGGTTCCACCCGTCCGTTTCCTCTCGCAGGCGCTTGCGCCCCGTAGGCGTGAGTTCGTAGAACTTGGCGCGACGATTGTTCTGGGATGTGCCCCAGCTTGCTTTCAGAAGGCCTTGACGCAGCAAACGGAACAACGCCGGATAGAGCGCGCCCTGCTCGACCAGCAGGGCGCGCCCGGAGATTTGTTCGATGCGCAACAGAACCCCGTAGCCATGAAGAGGACCAAGAGAAACGGCTTTCAGAATGAGAAGATCGAGTGTGCCCGGAAGCAGCTGCGCTTGCTCGGCCATGCGTCCTCCTAAGACGGTTAGGAGATTAACGCCATCTCTCCTAAGCTGTCAAGGAAAACGAACCGCAAATTGTCTTGCGGGCTCAGCGGTTCGGCCTAGCGCGCGATCCCACCGCGCTCGCCTCCGCATAGCCGGTGTCCCTGCCCGCGGCAGGCCTGTGGCCGCCCGGTGGCGGGCAAGGAGCAGGGCGGCTAGTCGAGCCCAGGCACGCGTTTGCCCGCGGAATGACAGTTTGAACGCAACGCTACCTCCTGTCCGGGAATGGACAGTCAATTCCGCTAGCGGACATCCGCATGTGCAGTGCAATTCCAGCCAAAGTCTCCGTGCTCGATTTTTGAGTCAGATAGCGCCCCACGCAACATGGCCTGATGGTTGCATAATCGTTTCCGATGGATATCGCGCGCCCTGAGTTCAAACGACAAAAGCGCCGCCGCCAGACGGTGTGGCTGGCGATGGGCATCGTCGGTCTAGGTGCGTTGACAGTCGGCGTTTCGCGGCTCAAGCCTGCGGCACCGGAAGTCGAACGCAGCACCGTCTGGACCGACACCGTGAAGCGGGGCTCAATGCTGCGACAGGTGCGAGGGCTCGGTTCCCTAATTCCCAGCCAGGAGTTTACCCGCCAAATCCCCGCCGAGACCGAGGCTACGGTGGTTCGCATCCGCATGCTCCCAGGTTCGCAGGTAAAGGCCGAGACCATTCTGCTGGAGATGAGCAATCCGCAAGTCGAGCAGGCTGCGCTCGACGCCAAACTTCAGCTGAAGGCAGCGGAAGCTGAATATCAGAGCTTGCGAGTGACGCTGCATAGCAATCTGATGAACCAGAAAGCCGGCGCGGCGACGGTTACGGCAGACTACAGCCAGGCCAAGCTCCAGGCTGATACCGACAAGGCGCTTTACGATCTCGGGGTGATCTCCGGACTCGCATACAAGAATTCCAAGAGCAAGTCTGACGAGCTGACGACGAGGAACAACATTGAAGGCGAGCGCCTGGATATCAACCTGAAGGCCATCGAGTCGCAGCTCGCGGGGCAGCAGGCGAGAGTCGATCAGGTTCGCGCGCTCGCCGAACTCAAGCAAAAGCAGTTGGAAGCGCTGAAAGTGCGTGCGGGAATCGAAGGCGTCCTCGTCGACCTGCCCTTGCAGGTCGGACAGCACGTGCTGCCCGGCACAATGCTGGCCAAGGTCGTCCAGCCAGATCACCTGATTGCCGCGTTGAAAATCGCCGAGACGCAGGCGCGCGATGTCCAAATCGGCCAGCCGGCGCTGGTCGATACCCACAACGGAACTGCGTCCGGCAGCGTGATGCGAGTCGATCCGGCGGTGCAGAACGGTACGGTCACGGTGGATGTAAAGCTCATCGGCGAACTGCCCAAAGGGGCGCGTCCCGACCTGAGCGTCGATGGAACGATTGATCTGGAGCAACTGGAGAACGTGCTTTACGTTGGCCGCCCCGCCTTCGGCCAGGAGAACAGCACCATCAGCCTCTTCAAGCTTGATCCCGGCGGCAAGGGCGCGGTGAGGGTTCCGGTAAAAGTCGGGCGCGCGTCCGTGAATTCCATTCAGATCATGGAAGGCTTGCATGAAGGCGACACGGTGATTTTGTCCGACATGTCGCGCAACGATAACACCGACCGCATCCGGCTTGATTAGCCGCATACGAGGCAGAACGTTATGACCGGAGCAGGACAACCGCTGATCCAGATTGAAGATCTCACCAAGATTTTCTACACGGATGAAATCGAAACCCACGCGCTGTCTGGAGTCCACCTAGCCATTGGCAAAGGGGAGTACGTGGCCATGTCTGGTCCGTCAGGATGCGGCAAGTCCACGCTGCTATCGATCATCGGTTTGCTCGATACTCCGACCGGCGGGAAGTACCAGCTGAACGGACAGGGGGTGGAGAACCTGGACTTCGGGGCGCGCTCGCGCATACGCAATCAGGAAATTGGTTTCATCTTTCAGAGCTTCAATCTCATCGGCGATCTCACGGTGTATGAAAATGTCGAACTGCCGCTGACCTATCGCCAGAAGATGCCCTCGGCTGACCGCAAGAAGCGCGTGATGGAATCGCTCGAACGAGTTGGGATGGCGCATCGCGTCCGCCACTATCCGTCGCAACTCTCCGGTGGCCAGCAGCAGCGCGTTGCCGTGGCTCGCGCGCTCGCAGGCCATCCTTCTATTTTGCTCGCCGATGAGCCCACCGGAAATCTCGATTCGCGCAACGGCGAAGCCGTGATGGAACTGCTGCAAAACCTGCACCGCGATGGCGCGACCATCTGCATGGTCACGCACGACCCGCGTTTTGCGAAACATGCACAGCGCGAGGTCCACCTCTTCGATGGCAAAGTCGTCGCCGAGGAGGAGCTGCACAGACTGATGCAGGATGCGCACGCATGAGCGGCCTGGTCCAGGATCTACGTTACGCTCTGCGCCAGCTGCGCAAGGCTCCGGGATTTAGCACCGTCGCCGGGTTGACGCTGGCCCTGGGAATCGGAGCGAATACAGCCATTTTCAGCGTGGTGAATGGCGTATTGCTCCGCCCGCTCGCATTCCGAGATCCGAGCCGACTGGTCCGGGTCTGGCATGTTCCCCCCAAAAAGAGTTTTCCCGGAATGACCACATTCGCAGTGTCTGCGGCGAACTACCTTGACTGGCAAAAGCAGAACCACGTGTTCGAAGACATGGCGATTTACACCTACCACGGATTCACGCTCACCGGTATTGACAGGCCGGAGCAGGTGGACGCGGGCGCGGTGTCGTCCAGTTTCTTTGCCACCTTGGGCGTTCAACCCATGCTGGGGCGCGTTTTTTCCGCGCAAGAAGATCGGTTTGGCCAAGCGAGCGTGCTGGTTCTCAGTGATCGCTTTTGGCGGGAGCACTGCGGCTCGAACCCCGGCATCGTCGGCCACAACATCAACCTGGACGGTCGAAGTTTCCTGGTTGCCGGGGTCATGCCGCCCTCATTTCGCTTTCCCGACTTCGCCCAGGTGTGGACGCCGCTGGCCTGGACCGATCAGGAACGTGAGGTCCGCGGAGAACATCACTATGTGGTTATCGCACGCCTTGCACCGGGCGTGAGTGTGAACCAGGCGCAAGCGGAGATGAGCACGATCTCGAGCCGCCTTGAACAATCGTATCCCGAGCAAGACCGAGGGTGGGGCGCAGTGGTTGTGCCGTTGCACGATGATCTGGTCGGTGACGTTCGCCCGGCGCTGTTAGTCCTGCTGGGCGCGGTGGCTTTCATCCTGCTGATCGCCTGCGTCAACGTAGCCAACCTCGCGCTGGCCAAGACATTCAGCCGGCAGAAGGAGATTGCAATCCGCGGCGCGCTCGGTGCCTCTTCGGCGCGCGTGCTCCGGCAAATTCTCGCCGAGACTGTGCTGCTCGCGTTTGCCGGAGGAGTGATTGGCCTGGCCTATGCTCACTTCGGGGTTCGCTTGATCACGGCGTTTCTCGCAGACAAATTGCCGCGCCTGGTTGAGATAGGCCTTGATCTCAAGGTCCTTGGCTTCACGGCTCTGGTCTGCTTGCTCACCGGCATCCTGGCCGGGCTTGTCCCCGCAGTGCGATTGACTCGAGCGGACCTGAATCAGGCTCTCAAGCAAGGCTTGGGTCGAACGGACTCGGACTCGAGCGGACATCGCACCCGCAGCATTCTGGTGGTTGCCGAGGTCGCGCTTTCGCTCGTCCTGCTGTTCGGTGCGGGGTTGATGATTCGCAGTTTTCAGCAACTTCAGCGTGTGAATCCAGGTTTCGACCCGCATGGCGTGCTGACCATGACCCTTTCGGTTGCGCGCGCCAAGTTCCCCTCTCCGAGCGAGCAGGTCCGCTTCTTCGAGCGCGTCCTCGAGCGAGTGCGAGCCCTGCCCGGCGTCGAGTCGTCCGGGGTCATTGACGACATTCCGCTGAATGGAAACGGCTCACACCAACCGATCGCGATCGAAGGCCGCCCGGTAGTCTCGCTGTCGGATCAACCGGAAGTGGATGTTCGCCTCATCAGCACGGGATACTTCGCAGCGCTGCGTATCCCGCTCCTGCGCGGTCGCGACTTCGACTCCGCTGACGTGGCGGGACGTCCAGGGGTGATCCTGGTCAGCGAATCCATGGCCCGTCAATTTTGGCCGGGCGAGGATCCGATCGGCAAACGCCTCACGATGACCTTTTTCCCCGACGTGGTCCGCCAGGTGGTCGGCGTGGTGGGCGACGTGAAGCTGGATGGATTGGATCAAAAGCGACCCTCGGCCATCCTCTATATGCCGCTCGACCAGGTTTCGGCGCCCGCCACCGGAGGATGGAATTCATTCCCGATGACCCTGGTCGTTCGTTCGACCACCAATCCGACGAGCATCGTTTCTGCTGCGTCCAACGCGGTGCACGCGGTGGATCGCGAGATCCCCCTGCGTGACATGATTACCATGGAGAACCTGGTCGCGAATTCCATATCGCAACCGCGCTTTGACATGCTGCTGCTGGGCGCGTTCGGCGGACTCGCCTTGCTGCTGGCGGCGATTGGCATCTACAGCGTGCTGTCATACGGCGTGAAGCGGCGCGTCCAAGAGATTGGGATTCGTTTGGCACTGGGCGCCGGTGTTCGCGATGTTCTTCGCATGGTTCTGGTGGGAGGCCTGAAGCCGACGTTGCTGGGCGTTGCCGTGGGGATGGCCGGGGCGCTGGCACTGGGGCGTCTACTATCGAGCCTGCTCTACAGCGTGAAGCCCACCGACCCCGTCACTTTTTTAGCGGTGGCGACGCTGCTCTTGGCCAGCGCGCTGCTCGCCAGCATCATTCCTGCCTATCGTGCAACGAAAGTCGATCCCCTGGTGGCGTTGCGCTACGAATGAGGGTGTTCGTGAAAAGTCTGCTCCAGAATCTTCGTTACGGATTGCGTATTCTGCGCAAGAATCCCGGGTTCACGGCGGTTGCGGCGATCATGCTCGCGCTCGGCATCGGTGCCACGACTGCGATCTACAGCATTCTGTACGCGACATTTCTGGAGCCGATGCCGTATCCGAATCCCGAGCAGCTGGTCATGGTGTGGTCGAAAGTGAATGGAGCGCGCAACCCGGTTTCGGCTGCGGACTTTCTCGACTGGAAGCGCCAGAACACGGTGTTTCAGGATCTGCATGCGTGGGATGACGGCACCTTTAACTTGTCCGCGACAGAGCGGCCCGAGCATGTTTCTGGCCAGCTGACCACTCCGGGCTGGTACAAGATGCAGGGATTCCACTTCTTGCTGGGGCGCGATTTCCTGCCGGAAGAAGGCGAGCCCGGCAAAGACCGCGTGGTGATTCTCGCCCACAGCCTGTGGGAACGGCTGGGCGCGGATCGAAACATGATTGGCCGGCAGATCCATCGCAATGGCGAACCTTACACCGTGGTTGGGGTGTTGGCAGCGGGCCTGGGGGACCGCTTGACGGTGCAGTTGACGGTTCCGCTGGCCTTCCGGCCGGACGAAATCGATCACAGCTTCCGTCGACTGGATGTGCTGGCACGCATGAAGCCCGGGGTGTCGCTGGCGCAAGCCCAGGCCGACATGGACGTCGTCGCCCGTCGTATTGCCCAGGATCACCCGGATTCGAACAAGACCTGGGGGGTGAGGCTCGAACCGTTCCGTAATGATTTCCTGTCACCGGAAACCGTCAGAACCTACTGGTTGCTGATGGGAGCGGTCGGCTTGGTGCTGTTGATCGCGTGCGTCAACGTGGCCAATCTGCTGCTGGCGCAGGGCACGGCGCGGCAGAAAGAAGTCGCGCTGCGAGTGTCGTTGGGCGCGACGCGCCGGGAAATATGCGTGCAATTTCTGAGCGAGAGCCTGGTGCTGGCCTGCATCGGAGGCTCGCTCGGGGTGGGCTTGGCAGAGGCGCTGGTGAAGGGGGTGATGGTGATCATTCCGCCTTACATCGTGACCTCTGAGGCGGAGATCCAAATCAGCTGGCCGATTCTTCTCTTCAGCCTGATCACAACCGTGGTCGCCGCGCTGGGGTTTGGTTGCGCTCCCGCATGGCAGGCGGCCAAGGCCGATCCCAATGAGGCACTGAAAGAGGGAGGCCGCGCCGGAACGGGCGTGGGTCTACGCTCGTTGCGGCGCGGACTTGTGGTGGCCGAATTTGCGCTGGCGTTAACGCTACTGGCCGGAGCCGCACTGGCGATTCACAGCTTCCGGAACCTTACCCAGGTGGACCTCGGCGTTCGGCGCGATCACGTTCTGACCTTTACGCTTCCGGTGCCGCAGGGCCATCTCTCCCAGCCCGAGCAGATGGTTGCGTTTTATCGGCGGCTCCTGGAAAAACTGGAAGCCATTCCGGGCGTCGCTCGCGCCGAGGCGGCGACTGCCACGCCAGTCCGGGGCAGGTGGTTCGGCATGACCTTCACCATCGCAGGCAAGCCGCCCCTCGAACGCTCATCGCGACCCAACTCGGGATTTCAGATGGTGACGCCGGGATATTTTGAGACCTTCGGCATTCGCGTGATCCGCGGGCGCAGTTTCAGGGAGCAGGATAACGCGGCGAGCGTGCGGATCGCGATGGTCAACGAGGATTTTGTCCGGCGCTACTTGCCGGGCGTCGATCCGCTCGCCCAGCAAATCACGGTCGATCAGCTGATTCCGGGGGTCACGCGCAACGGGCCTCCGGTGACGTGGCAAATCGTAGGCGTGTTCCACAGCGTACGCACCGGTGACCTGCGCGAAGACTATCCCGAAATTGATGTGCCTTTCTGGCAGAGTCCGTGGCCCCAGGCGGCCATGGCGGTTCGCACGATCGGAGATCCTCAGGCTGTAGCCAAAAGCATCGCTGCCGCGGTCAGTTCGATGGATCCCGATCTTCCCCTGGCTCGAGTGCAAACCATGGAGCAGATCGTGGCGGAAACGCGCTCCTACGATCGCTTCGCAACGGTTCTGTACGCCGGATTTGCGGGGACGGCGTTGCTGCTGGCTGCGGCCGGCATCTATGGCGTCATGGCGTTCGCCGTGGCGCAGCGAACTCACGAGATCGGATTGCGCATGGCATTGGGGGCCGGTCGTGAACGAGTGTTCGGCTTGATCTTGAAGGAAGGCGCGGCTTTGGCTCTGGCTGGGTCGGGGCTGGGACTTCTGGGCGCCTGCCTGGTCGGTCACACCATGCGGGGCATGCTGTTCGGCGTGGGGACGATTGATCTGAGCGCATTCGGCGCGGTCGCATTCGTTCTGCTGGCCGCTGCCATGCTGGCGTGCTACATCCCGGCGCGCCGCGCCGCCGGGGTCGATCCGATGGTGGCGCTGCGGTACGAATGAGGGTGAGCAATGACCGGATTACTCGAAGATGTTCGCCACGCGTCGCGACGGTTTCGCAAGAGCCCAGGGTTTACCGCCGTCGCGGTGCTGACCTTGGCTCTCGGCATTGGCGCCAATAGCGCCCTCTTCAGCGTCGTGCATGAGGTCCTGTTGAGGCCGTTGCCCTACAAGGACCCGGACAGCCTGGTGATGGTGTGGCAACAGAACCCCCATCGCGGATGGCTCGAAAACGCGGTTTCGGGAGCCAATTTCCGCGACTGGCAGAAACAGAATCACGTGTTTGCGGATATGGCAGCTTTCGAATCACTTTCCTTCAATCTGACCGGAGATGCCAAGCCCGAAGAGATCGCGGGCGAAAGAGTAACTGCAAACCTGTTTTCCCTGCTCGATGTTCAGCCGTTGCACGGCCGCCTGTTTCTTCCAGAAGAGGAAAGGACGGAGAAGGCGGCGGTCCTCATCAGTTACCAGCTTTGGCAACAGCACTACGGGGGCGATCCATCCGTGGTCGGCCGGCGCATTTCGCTGAACGGGGAAAGCTATCCGATCGTGGGTATTCTGCCCGCGAGTTTCGCCGATGATTACTCTGCTTCCTCCGCCCCGCATTCGCTGATCTGGATCTCGGGCATCGAGCCGTTTCCCGAGAACCGGGAGTTCCATGAGTATCGCGCCCTCGCTCGCCTCAAACCCGCCGTGTCCCTGGCTCAGGCGCAGGCCGAAATGGACACGATTGCCGGCGGGATTGAGCGGCACTATCCGGAGTCCAGGGGCTGGGGAGTGGCCCTGGTCGGATTGCATGACCAGGTGGTTCACTACACTCGCCCTGCGCTGCTCCTGTTGCTCGGAGCCGCAGCGCTCATTTTGCTTATCGCTTGCGCGAACGTTGCCAACCTGCTGCTGGTGCGGGCCACCGGACGCGAGAGAGAAACCGCAATCCGCAGCGCGCTGGGCGCAAGCCGCGGCCGGATCATTCGTCAATTTCTGGTCGAAAGCACCCTTCTGTCTTTCTGGGGGGCGACCGCGGGCCTGGCGCTGGCCGTCGGGGGATCACAGGTTCTTCTTCGCCTGTCGCCGGCAACACCCACACATCAGCTGGACGGGGCCGCGATCGGCACCCACGCCGGAGTCGGTGCGGCCGTGCTTCTGTTCACAGTCCTGGTTGCGGTGAGTACGGGGATCCTGTTTGGCCTGGCTCCGGCGTTCAGTGCCTCAAATCCCAACATGAACGAGTCGCTCAAAGAGAGCGGGCGAGGTTCGACGGTCGGCGCGAAGCGCCACAGACTGCGAGACGGGCTCGTGGTTTGTGAGTTTGCACTCGCTCTGGCGCTCTTGGTTGGGGCCGGGGTCATGATCAAGGCCCTTGCACACCTGCACGGCGTTGACATCGGTTTCAATCCCGACCATCTCCTCAGCCTGAAAATCCCTCTTGAAGGTCCTGCATACAGGGCCGCCGAGCGCCAGGCCGGGTTCTTCGAGCAGCTCTTGAGCCGAATCGAAGCGTTGCCCGGGGTCGAGGCTGCCAGCATCTCTCGCGGCGTCCCGATGTATGGCTGGGCGGGCTGGAACTTTGTGACTTCTGACAACCCACATCCTCCGGCCGGCGAAGTTCCCGATGCCAACTACGTGGCCATCGGCCCTCACTATTTCCACACCATGCAGATTCCATTGCGCGCCGGAAGGCCTTTCACGGAATTCGACACTCCCGGTGCACGGCCGGCGGCCATCGTCAGCGAATCGTTGGCGCGAAAGTACTGGCCCGGCCAGGATCCCATCGGCAAGCGTCTGAAAATAAGTTCCGATGCAGATGACAAAAGCCAGCCTTGGCGGTCGGTGGTCGGCGTCGCTGGAAATGTCCGCAGCGAAGGGCAATATGCCCCCTTTATCCCCGAAGTCTACGTGCCCTACACACAGTATCCCTGGATTCTCTGGCCCCGCCACCTCCTGATCCGCACGGCCACGGATCCTCTGGCCATTGTCGCAGCCGTCCGGCGCGAGGTCGCCGTATTGGACAAGGATGTCCCAATTTCTGAGATCAGCACCATGAAGAGGATCGTGGCCGGCCCCGTGCAACAAGGCCAGACCATCATGTGGCTGCTGGGCGCGTTCGCGTGCCTGGCCCTGGTCCTGGCCGCGGTCGGTATCTACAGCGTCATCTCATACGCGGTTTCCCAAAGAACGCATGAAATCGGTGTGCGCATGGCTTTGGGCGCACGCCGTCGTGACGTCGCACGGCTGGTTGTAAGGGAAGGTGCGGTGCTGACCTCAGCCGGCGTGACGATCGGGATGGTAGGGGCACTCGGGCTAACCCGTTTTCTCTCCAAGCTCCCGTTTCAGGTGCGCTGGCTGCTGCTGTTCGACGTCCACCCAACCGATCCGCTGATCTTTGCGATGGTTTGCGCGCTGCTGGCCATGGTTGCTTTGCTGGCAAGCTACCTTCCCGCCCGCCGCGCAGCTTCCGTCGATCCCATGGCGGCCTTGCGCTGCGAATGAGAATACGATGCCTACCTTAATTCAGGACCTTCGCTACGGCTTGCGCATACTCTGGAAATCGCCGGGCTTCACCGCGGTAGCCGTGCTCACCCTGGCGTTGGGCATCGGCGCCAACACGGCCATCTTCAGCCTGGTGGATGGAATCCTGCTCGTCCCTTTGCCGTATTCCCGTCCTGAACAATTGGTCACTGTGAGGGGGACCTATCCGAGAGGTGGTTTTGTCGCCATGCGCGGGCAGGTGCACACCATGGACGTAGCCGCCTATGCCGAAGGCCACGAATTCAATCTCACCGGCGTCGGGGAACCGGTTCGCCTGACCGGCACTCTGGTTTCTGCCGAACTGTTTTCCGTCCTGGGCGCGAGGCCAGAACTGGGTAGAACGTTCAATCCGGGAGAAGACTTCGCCGGACAGGACAGCTATGTGGTCTTGAGTCACGCACTCTGGCAGGAGCGTTTTGGCGGCGACCCCTCGGTCCTGGGACGCGCCCTTGAAATCGAAGGCGCTAGCCGCCAGGTGCTCGGCGTCATGCCTGCAGAGTTCCGCTTTCCCTCGGCCAAAACCCAGATTTGGCTTGCCTTGCACAACGATCCCCGCAGCCTGGTGAACTACTGGGCCACCGACTACATGCCTGTGATCGGGCGGCTCCGGCCGGGCGCGACGCTCGAGCAAGCGACCGCGGAAATCCGAATGTTCCAGGCGCACGTAGGCGAACTGTTTCCCTGGCGAATGCCGGCGGATTGGAACGCGGAGGTCACGGTGGTTCCGATGCAGACCAGCGTGGTTGCGAACGTGCGCACGCGCCTGCTCATGTTGTTGGGCGCGGTGGTGCTGATTCTCATGATCGCTTGCGCCAACGTTGCCAACCTGATGCTTTCTCGCTCCGCCACGCGCGAGCAAGAGATCGGCATTCGCTCGGCACTGGGCGCAGGACAATCGCGGATCGCCCGACAGCTTCTGACCGAGAGCGTTCTGCTTGCGTTTCTCGGGGGCATGCTGGGGCTGGTGTTCGCCGGAGCGGGCTTGTCGCTGCTGAAATTCGCCCTGCCCCCCGGTACCCCCCGGCTTATGGAGGCGCACATCGACGGGCGAGTCCTCGCTTTTACCGCGGTGCTGAGTGTGTGGACGGGAATTCTGTTCGGCCTGGCGCCCGCGCTGCACTCGTCCCGCCCCGGGCTGGCCCAGTTGCTCAAGTCCGGCGGCCGTGGAGCTACCCTTTCGCTATCGCAGCGCTTGCGCAGTTCGCTGGCAGTGGCAGAAATTGGATTCGCAGCTCTGTTGCTTATCGCTGCCGGGCTACTCATCCGCAGCTTCTGGGCGCTCTCGCATGTGAACCCCGGGTTCAGTCCTGAGCAGGTTGTGACCGCGCGGGTCACGCCCAATCAGTCTTTTTGCAGCGACACCGAGCGGTGTCTGGCTTTCTATCGCAGCCTGCTGGACAAACTTCGTGCTGCCCCCAGCGTAAAGGGGGCGGCGCTGGTCAATACGCTCCCACTCGGAGGAAGAGTCACGAAGCGCTCGGTCGATGTTGAGAACTTTACCATCGCTGCCGGACAAGCTTCTCCGCTGTTTTCGATGAATGCAGTCACGCCTGACTACTTTCACGTGATGGATATTTCGCTGCTCGCGGGACGGTCTTTCAGCGAGAGCGAACTGTCCGGTAACCCTCCCGTAGCCATCCTGAACCAGGAAACCGCGCGAAGGTTTTGGCCGGGCAAAGACCCCGTAGGCCAGCATGTCCGGCTACTGGACGAACAGAGTTGGCGCACCGTCGTGGGAATAGCACCCGACGTGCTTGCCTATGACTTGCAGCGGACAACCCCCGACTACATCAAGGGCACCGTCTATGTCCCGTTCAGCCCCACCTCGACGGGCGAGGACCGGCGCGTGCCGGTGGAGATGACGGTGGCCATCCGCACCACGGCCGACCCATCGCAGGTGGCGGACATGCTGAAAGCGATCGTGGCAGGTTTGAACAATCAGATTCCCGTCAGTGAAGTCAAGACGATGAGCGCGGTGGTATCGGAAGCCGCATCCACGCCTGCTTCGACCACGTTGCTGTTTGTCGCTTTCGCCGGGTTGGCCCTGGTGCTGGGCATGCTCGGAATCTATGGCGTTCTGGCGTTTCTGGTCTCGAAGCGCACGCGCGAGATTGGGATCCGCATCGCTCTTGGTGCCCGGCGGCGGGATGTCCTGTGGCTGGTCTTGAGGGAAGGAGCGAAATTCGGCGCCCTCGGCATCGCAACGGGTTTGGCCGGCGCGTTTGTGGTGACACGCTGGATTGCGAGCGAACTCTACGGCGTCAGCTCCGCCGACCCGCTCACGTTCGCAAGCGTGGGCGTGCTCATGGCTGTCGTCACGATGCTGGCCTGCTACGTGCCCGCGCGCCGGGCGCTGGCCATCGATCCTTTGAGCGCGCTGCGGCTCGAATGAGGCAGTCAACATGAATGGACGGATGCAAGACCGGCGCTTCGGCTCGAGGCAGCCGCCTAAGAACCCGGGGCTGCGCCAGGAGTGAAGGCGAGGGGTGGTGGGGGCGATCGTCATGAGGACATCGGTTTGAAGGCATGTCAGTTCAGAGGAAATATGATTCAACTCAAAAATTTGGAACGCAGTTACAAAACTGCCGCCGGCGAGTTTTGGGTGTTGCGGCGCGTCCATCTGGAGATTCGCGAAGCAGAGTTCGTCACCGTCATGGGGCCGTCTGGGGCGGGCAAGTCGTCCTTATTAAATGTGCTGGCGCTGCTGGATGACGGGTGGAAGGGCGAGTACTGGTTTCGCGATCAGGCTGTGCACGAGATGAAACGCAAACAACGGGCGGACCTTGCCAAACGCAACATCGGGATGGTGTTTCAGAGTTATCACCTGCTCGACGATCTCACGGTGCGGGAGAACATCGATCTGCCACTTTCATACAAAGACATTCCGCAAAAACAGCGGGCGGGTATGGTGGCGGAAACGCTCGACCGTTTTCAGATTGTCGCCAAGAAAGATCTGTTCCCCAGCCAGCTGTCCGGGGGACAACAGCAGTTGGTGGGAATCGCGCGGGCGGCGATCCACAAACCGGCGCTGCTGCTCGCCGACGAACCCACCGGAAACCTGCACTCCTCACAGGCCAAAGAAATTATGGAGCTGTTCCGCGAATTGAATCAGCAGGGCACGACGATCGTCCAAGTCACCCATTCCGATGCAAATGCCGCGTACGGCTCGCGCACGATTGAGATGCGCGATGGATGGCTGGTGAGCGATAGCGCACATCCCGAGCTTCAGCCGCACGAGGCGGTGAAGCAATGAGAGAGCGCTCCCGTACGGGCCAGTTCAGCCGCCTCATGTCCTGGCTGTTCCTGGGCTTCACCGCCGCAGCATCGGCCCAGACCAACGGGTCCATCTCCTTCGATATGCCGAGGTCGCGCAGCCCTCTCGGCGCCTACTCGCCGAGCCAGGTCCCCGAACCGCAGCTTACGAATTCCCTGCGGTTGGGTCAGCTCCTGCGCGACGGCAAACTCTACTTGTCTCTCAAGGATGCGATCAGCCTGGGTTTGGAGAACAATCTCGATCTGGCGATCGCGCGTTACAATCTGCCGATTGCCGATACCGACATTCTGCGCACCCGGGCCGGAGGGACGTTTCGCGGCGTAAACGCCGGCATCGTTCAGGGAACGCCCGGCGGCGGCGTGGGGGGCTTTGGCACGGGAGCTCCCGGGGCCGGCGCGGGCGGCACGACCGGTGGTGCGGGAGGAGCAGGCGCCGGGGCATCCGGCTTGGTGCAATCGACGTTGGGAACGGGAACCCCGGTAGCCTCCTATGATCCCGCGATTACCGCCTCGCTGGGCGGGGAACATCAAACGACTCCGCTAGCCAATCGGCAGATTTATGGCGTGCCGCTGCTTCAGCTCAACACCGGCCAGGCCAATGTTGGCTTCGCGCAGGCATTCCCGAGTGGCACAAGCGTCGCCTTCGAGTTCAACAACAACCGCCAAACGACCAACAGCCCTTTCTTCAACCTGTCCCCGGCTCTGGGCTCGATGTACCGTTTCTCGTTTCAGCAGCAATTGCTCTCCGGATTCGGCTTCGGTCCCAATCTCCGTTATCTCAGGATTGCAAATAACAATAAAAAGATCTCTGATATCGCCTTTAAAGACCAGGTGATTGCAACCGTCACGCAGATCGAAAACATCTACTGGGACCTGGTGAGTGCTTACGAGCAGGCACAAGTGAATGAACAGTCCCTGGCGTTTGCGCAGCAGTCGCTCGAGAATGCAAAAAAGCAGCTGGCGTTAGAAAGCATTCCAGCCATGGACGTGATGCGCGCAGAGGCCGAGGTCTCCAAGCGCGACCAGGACCTGACTGTGGCCCGTACCAGTCTCCAATTGCAGGAGCTGCTCATGATGAATGCGCTCACCAGGAGCCTCGACGATCCGGTGCTTGAGTCTGCAGGCGTCGTTCCCACCGATCGTTTGCAATCGGTCCAGGGCCCTGCTGCACAGCCTGTGCAGGACCTTATTGCGCGGGCGCTGCACGAGCGTCCTGAACTTTCCGAGTCGGACATCGATCTGGTCAATCGCCAAATCAGCCGCAAGGCGGCGAGAAATGCCTTGTTGCCGTCGCTCTCGCTGGTGGGTTTCTATGGGGGGACGGGACTGGGAGGACCGCTGAACCCGGTCTACAACATCCCCGGGGTGCCCAACAGCTCGAACGTGCCCACCGACTTTGCGGGCGCATTAGGAAATGCGTTCAACAATACGGCCCCCGATTATTACATCGGATTTGCCATGAACATTCCGATCCGAAATCGTGTGGCGAAAGCCGATCAATATCGTTCCGAGCTCGAATACCGCCAGGCGGAACTGCGGCGCGAGGAATTGCGGAAGCAGATTCGCATCGAGGTCCGCAATGCTCAATACGCCCTCGAACAAACCGCGGCTCGCGTGGAGGCAGCGCGCAAAGCGCGCGATCTGGCGCAGCGCACGTTCGAGATCACAGAGAAGGAGCAGAAGCTGGGCGCGGGCTCCACCTACCAAACCATGACGACGCAGCGCGACCTCGCGCTGGCAGAGTTGGACCTGGTCACAGCCATGACGGTCTACGAGAAAGCCAAAGTTGAACTTGATCGTGCGACGGGAAGCACTTTGGAACATAATGGGATCGATATCCAGGACGCCCTCAAAGGCACGGCAGACCATCCTGCCCAATGACTCATGCCCACATCGGCCAAGCCGCGAGAAGTCAGGATCCCCTTGACGAAGAGTGCGCCTAATCCTCCGAGAGTTCTGGCGGCTGACGACCAACAGCACATTCTTGAAGCCATCGAACTGCTGCTGAAGCCGCGAGGATACCGGGTGGACGTGGTGCGCTCTCCGGAGCTGGCGCGCGAGGCGCTGGCCAGCACGACCTATGATGCCGTGCTGATCGATCTCAACTACACCCGCGATACCACCTCCGGCCGGGAAGGTCTCGACCTGCTTTCCGAAATGGTTGCCCTGGATAGCACACTTCCGATCATCGTCATGACTGCCTGGGGTAACGTGGAGCTTGCGGTTGAGGCCATGCGCCGTGGCGCCCGCGATTTCATCCAGAAGCCCTGGGAAAATGAACGTCTTCTTTCTGTCTTGCGTGCACAAGTGGAACTGCACCGGGCCCTGCAGGAAACCGAACGATTGGCAGCAGAAAATCGGTTGCTCAGCGCCCAGGGCCGCCCGGAATTCATCGCCGCCGCGCCCTCGATGATGCCCGTGCTCGAAACCATTGCGCGCGTCGCTCCCTCGGACGCGAACGTTTTGATTGCCGGAGAGCACGGCACCGGCAAGGAGATTGTCGCGCGCACGATTCATGCGCTGTCGCTGCGAGCTTCCCGCCCTCTGATCGCCGTAAATACCGGCGGGCTGGCCGAGGGAGTTTTCGAGAGTGAATTATTTGGCCACGTGAAGGGCGCCTTTACGGACGCCCGTACCGATCGCATTGGCAGGTTTGAACTCGCCGAGGGCGGGACGATTTTCCTGGACGAAATCGGCAACGTGCCTTTGCGCGAGCAGGCCAAGTTGCTGCGCGTGATTGAGTCCGGAGAGATCGAGCGCGTCGGCTCATCGCGGACCAAGCACGTCGATGTCAGGGTGATCTCGGCCACCAATGCCGATCTTCAGGCGGCCTGTAACAGCGGACAATTTCGCGAAGACCTGCTCTTCCGCCTGAACACCGTGGAGGTCCATTTGCCGGCTTTGCGCGACCGACGCGAAGACCTGCCCGCGCTCACCGGGCATTTTCTTTCCCACTTTGCGTCGCGCTATCGCCGGCAGATCAAAGGAGTCGATCCTTCCGCGCTGCGCGTGCTGCTGCAATATTCCTGGCCGGGCAATGTTCGCGAGTTGGAACATGCCATGGAACGCGCCGTGCTCATGTGCCGCAGCGACCAGATCCAGCCCGGCGACCTTGGCATCGGCATGCAACGTTCGCAGGCGCAGAATTTGGAAGACTTGAGCCTCGAAGCAGTTGAAAGTATTCTGATTCGCAAGGCGCTCCAGCGCTTTCAGGGAAACGTGAGTCAGGCGGCCGAAGCATTGGGCTTGAGCCGCGGCGCCCTGTACCGCCGGATGGAAAAGTATGGGCTCTAGCCCAGACGCGAATCATTCATCCAAACGCAATCTAGGAAGACCGCCGCGGGCCGCGTTTGAGCGCCGCGTCGCTCGGCTTTCCGCGTTGCTGGTTGCACCCGGCTTTTTGATCACAGGCATTCTGGTTTGGTTACAACCCTGGACGCTTGAATCGAAACTGCTTTTACTGGGCGTCGAGTTGGTAGCCTGTTTGTTAATCGGCGTCACCCTCCACGATCACATCATTCGTCCATTGCAGACCCTGGGCAATGTCGTCGGCGCTTTGCGTGAGGAGGACTATTCTTTTCGCGCTCGCTTGGCGATTCCCAACGATGCCCTGGGAGAACTCTCGCTCGAAGTTAACGCGCTGGCTGATCTACTCGCCCGGCAACGGGCGGGAGCCATCGAGGCGACAGCTTTACTGCAACGCGTGGTAGAAGAGGTGGATATTCCTGTCTTCGCCTTCGATCCGCGGGATCGGTTACGTCTCATCAATCCTGCCGGCGAGAGACTCCTGCAACAACCCTTGGCGGGATTGCTTGGCAGGACGGCGTCGGAGCTAGGGCTCGAGAGTTCTCTGTCTTGTGAAAACCAGACGCTTGTCCAGTTGCGTTTCGGCGTGGACGCGCGTTGGCTCTTGCGCCGGAGTTCGTTTCGGCAACAGGGAGTTCCTCATACCCTGGTTGTGTTGTCGGATGTGAGCCGCGCTTTGCGCGAAGAGGAACGTCGGGCGTGGCAACGTCTGATCCGGGTGATGGGCCACGAGCTGAACAACTCGCTTGCGCCGATCAAGTCCATCGCGGGCAGCCTGGGCGAGCGGCTTTCAAGCATGGATCTCGAGTCTGAACAACGCCAGGATTTTGAACGTGGGCTGGGGATCATCGCAACCCGAGCCGCCGCGCTCAATCGTTTTTTGCAAGCCTATCGCCAGCTCGCACAGATGCCGTCTCCGGTTTTGCGCCCATGTTCTTTGTCCGCTTTGGCGAGACGAGTCGTCGCGCTGGAAGATAGGGTCGATGTCTCGGTCATCCCAGGTCCAGATGTCACGCTGACGGCAGACCCCGACCAGCTCGAGCAAATGCTGATTAACTTGCTGCGCAACGCGGCGGAAGCTGTGCTTGAGACACCCGTCTCCGCCGAGAATTCCAACGGATCGAAGGACCGATCCACCCCTGCTCCGGCACCCCAGATTACCTTCACCTGGAAGCTTGGCGAGAAAGACGTAGTCCTCACAATCGAAGATAGCGGCCCGGGGCTCATGAACCCGAGCAATACCTTCGTTCCGTTCTACACCACCAAGCCAGGCGGCAGCGGCATCGGGCTTGTGCTGTCCCGTCAAATCGCGGAAGCACATGCTGGATCCCTCGAACTATCAAACCGGGTCGGCGAGCGGGGCTGCTCCGTGAAGGTCACCCTGCCCCTGATCATGCAGCAATAGACTCACGGGTTGCACTGTAGAGAAGCTGCCCGTGCCGGATCCGAATCCCTCGCCATGAGCTCGCGCAAATAGTGTGAGCGATAGCCAATCATTCTATCGCTCATCCTCTCTACCTACCTTGTCAACCAACGAAACAACCAATATTTAATCAATAACGTACGAGCCTACAGTTGCCTCTCGCCAAAGGCAGAAATACTAGAGCGCGTGCCTGGCAAGCCCCTCTTGGGAAGCGTTGAGCAGTACCCCAGCGTAGAAGATGCCTTGGCAAGCCATGGGCTAGGGGTCTAGATCATTGCAAGCAAACCGAACCGGGCAGCGATCAGCTCGATGGGGTAAGGCACACGTCACGACGGGCGCGATCCCTCCCCTGAGACCCGCCTGCCGTGCGCTCTGACACGCCATGTTATGCTCCGGCCACAAAAGAAGAGGGTACCGTGGTCGATGACGCAGGGAATCGCCCGATGCATACCAAACTCTCACGCCAGCAAATCACTGGATTCTGGGGCGCCTGGGCCGGTTGGACGCTGGACGGGATGGATTCGGTCATCTATGCACTCGTCCTCAGCCCGGCACTCACGGAACTGCTGCCGAAGTCGGGATACGGCGCCAGCCCCGCCAACGTCGGGTTTGCGGGATCGGTACTGTTTGCGGTCTTCCTCGTCGGATGGGGGCTGTCGATGGTTTGGGGGCCGATTGCCGACATGTTTGGCCGCAGCCGGGTGCTCGCAGCCACCATCTTCGTCTACGCGGTCTTTACGGGAGCCGCCGCTTTGTCGCAGACGGTGTGGCAATTGGGATTGTTCCGGCTGCTGGCGGGCTTCGGAATTGGCGGGGAATGGGCGCTGGCGGGAACATACGTCGCCGAGGCCTGGCCGGAAGACCGCCGCAAAATGGGCGCCGGATATCTGCAGACTGGCTACTACGCGGGCTTTTTTCTGGCTTCGGCCCTCAACTACGTGATCGCAGCGCGCTACGGCTGGCGCGCCATGTTCTGGTGCGGCCTGACGCCTGTCGTCGTGGCCATCATGGTTCTGCTCCGCGTGAAGGAGTCCGAGCGCTGGCAACAAAAAGCCAAGGCGAAAGCCGAAGGTGGACTTTCTTCTCTGCACAGGATTTTCAGTCCTCCTTACGCCCGGCGCACGCTGGTCAATACCATCCTGCTGGCCTCGGCCATTTGCGGTCTGTGGGCGGGTGCTGTCTATGCGCCGACGGCAATCATCAACCTGGCGAAACGTGAGGGGATGCTGCAGCCGCAGGCCGCGCGCATGTCTTCCTTCGGCATGGGCTTGCTGTCGCTGGGGACCATCCTTGGATGCCTGGCGGTTCCTCCATTGGCCGAGCGCATTGGCCGCAAGCGGACTCTGACCCTCTACTTCCTCGGGATGGCGACCTGCATCCTGCTCAGCTTTGGCTGGGCGTTCTACCTGCCCCGCGGACTTCATCCGTTCATCACGGTGCTGTTCTTCTTAGGCTTCTTTGGCGGTAACTTCGCTCTCTTCAGTCTTTGGCTGCCGGAGCAGTATGGGACCACGGCGCGCGCGACCGCATTTGCGTTTACCACTTCGTTCGGACGTTTCATTGCCGCAGGCGTCAACTTCGCAGTCGGAGCGCTGGTGAGCCGAATGGCGACTCTCGGCAAGCCGGTTGCGTTTACGGCGATCGCGTTTGGGATCGGCGTGCTCGTCATTCCCTTCGCAACGGAAACCCGCGGTAAGGTGTTGCCTGACTAGGAACTTTGCAGCAACCCTCCGACAGTGCCGTGGAGAGGAGAACCACGTTAAGGCTTGCCTGATTGGGGAGTGATGGGCAACCGGAAGCCAGGGTCGGGAAGGCGCCTTATCCCCTTAGGTGGGCGACTTGCCGCGCATCACCTCCGAATTGCCGAAACCCGAGAGTTGGCGGGCTCGACCTTGCGCTGGATTCTGCTGGTGAAACTGCAGTGCCCTTCCACTGCTGTGATAGGATCGAGGCAGCGCACAGGGCGCATCCGGTCCGCGGAAAGGGTAGAAGCCCACCTGTAAACAACCGTTTTTGCGAACCTCCTTTTAGCCCGAAGTGCGGACAACGGGCGTTTCGATGAAAGGGGGTCGCTATGCCGACCGATTCTCCGGACCTTCCCCGCCCGCTTCCCGATCGTCCCCATCTCCGACATCTCAAAGATCAGGCAAAAGACCTGCTCAAAGCAGGCGACGCCGGTTCGATGAGCGAGGCGCAATTCAAGATTGCCCAGCGGTATGGGTTTGCGAGCTGGCCCAGGCTGAAGGCCCACATCCATTCACTCGCAGAGGTCGGACAGCTCAAGAGCGCAATTGACGCCAATGACTTGGAGCGGGTCCAGACGTTGATGACCCGCAACTCGGCATTACACCATGCTCCGCTTGGCTATGACAAAAATGGCCCTCTCACTTGGGTCGCTGAATGTCGTGTGCCATGGGCGCCGCCGGCACCCGAGAGGCTGGCAATGGCGGAGTGGATGATTGATCACGGATCAAATGTGCACCAGGGGGGCGACGGGCCGTTGATGCGGGCCGCGCTGTTCGGCTCTCGCATTCCGATGATGGAGCTTCTCGTTTCCCGTGGCGCCGAAGTGAACGCGTTGTGGGGCGGATACTTCCCAATCATCTTCGCTCCCTGCGAGACCGTGGAGCCGCTGCCGCTCAAATGGCTTTTGCAGCATGGCGCGAATCCAAACTGCAATGATCCGCGCCGGAAATATCCGGGCACAGCATTGGACTACGTGATTGGCACATACGGTCGTTCCGCCCGGCTGGGTGCTTGCATGGACATTCTGGTGGAGGCAGGCGGTGTCACCCGGTACAACCTGCCTCCGGTGCTGGACCTGCTACGAGGCCGGCTCGATCTACTGGCCGAGCATCTGGAAGCCGAACCCGCGCAGTTGCACCGGCGTTTTCCCGAACTGGACTTCGGCAGCACGGGCCAGCGCCGCCTCAACCTCCAGGGAGCTACGTTGCTGCATGTAGCGGCCGAGTACGGTAACGTGGAAGCGGTTAGGCTGCTCCTCGATCGCGGGGCTGACGTCAACGCTCGCGCTGGGGCGGATGAGGCAGGCGTCGGCGGACAGACGCCAATCTTTCATGCAATTACACAGTTCTTTGACTGGGGATTACCGGTGGCGCAATTGCTTATCAATCGCGGGGCAGACCTATCGGTTCGTGTGAGGCTTCCGGGCCACTATGAGCGGCCGGAGGAGGTCGTCGAGTGCACACCGTTGGGATATGCGCTGCTGTTTCCAGGCGCTTCCTATCAGAACGACAACTGTCTGGCCCTGCTGCGGGAGCACGGCGCCATGGAGTGATCGTCTGCGACTCACTCCCGGCATTTGCAGAACTCCGGTCCTCTCTATCGTGCTAACATCCCTGCAGCGCAAAGGGCGCATCCGGTCCGCGGAAAGGACAGAAGTCCACCGGATCTAAACAATTCGTTCTTGCGAACTTACTTTCGCCCGTTCATGCGGACCTCGGGCATACGAAAGGAAGTTCGTCATGCCGGTAAAACCCCTCCCAGCAAATCCGAATCTGGATCATCTCAAGTACCAAGCAAAAGACCTGTTGCGGGATCATGCTGCCCGCAGTCAAGCAGTAGCGCAGCGGATCAGGGAATTTCACCCACGCTTCACTCGCGCCACCGACGCTGAGATCTTCGACGCCCAGCTGAGCCTCAGCGACACCCAGCTGTCCATCGCGCGCGAGCATGGATTTCCGAGTTGGGCGCGGCTGAAAAGGCATATAGAAAATCCGACACTCTCCGATCAACTGAATCTGCCGCACCACCAGCGAATTGAAGATGCCACCTTTCGTCGCGCCGTGGATCTTCTCGATGCAGGCGACGTAGCAGGTTTGCGTGCCCATCTCAACCAGAATCCGAATCTGGTGCATCGGCACGTTGTTTTCGAAGGCGGAAACTACTTTCATAGTCCAACGTTGCTCGAATTTATAGCCGAGAATCCGGTTCGCCGTGGCACTCTGCCGAACAATATCGTTGAGGTGGCGAAGGTCATTCTCGATGCCGGCCCGAGCCCGGCGACCCTGAACGAAACCCTGATGCTTGTCGCGACCGGCAGTGTGCCGCGTGAATGTCGCCTGCAACTTGCGTTAATCGATCTGCTTTGCGATCACGGAGCAGATCCCAACGGCACAATCCATGCGGCCGCGTTGCATGGCGAGTTTGCCGCAGTGGATGCCTTGCTTGCACGTGGCGCGCGGATCGATTTGCCTGTGGCAGCGGCCCTGGGGCGCGTCGAGCACTCCCGCCGGTTGCTACCCGGTGCCAGCCGCCAGGACCGCCATTTCGCGCTCACTCTGGCAGCCAGTTCCGGTCATGCCGAGATCGTTCGATTGTTGCTGGACGCGGGTGAAGACCCGAACCGATACAACCCCGTCGGAGGTCATTCCCACTCGACACCGCTGCATCAAGCCGCCGGGGGCGGTCATGATGAGGTAGTCCGGCTTCTCGTCGAACGGGGTGCAAGATTGGATTTGAAGGATATTCTCTGGCAGGCGACGCCCGCCGATTGGGCACGACACGGAGGCAGAACAGAAATTGAGGCGTATCTTCGTGCGCAACTCACACCCAGCGGGGAGGAAGACTGAAGGGATCGTTCAGCGTGAGAGCTTGCGTCCAGAAGGGGTTCATTTTGAGAGTCACCGACCAGTCGAAAAGCGACCAGGCCGCTTCCCCGCCTTGCGTTATCTTCAGGCTCACAAATGAGTGAAGGCGGATTACAATTCGGGTCGCGTTGCACCTTTCCGGCCGGAGGTTGGACGTTGCCATGGACATTCGGGGAATGACGCCGCTGCTCCAGGTCTTCGACATGGCGAAGTCACTCAAGTTCTATTGCGACGTCCTCGGGTTCGAGATCGTGCAAACCGACACCAACAGCACTGCGCCGAACCACAACTGGGTCTGGCTTAGATTGAATCATATAGATCTTATGCTCAATACCGCTTACGAGTACGACAAGCGACCGTCAGCGGTCGAACCGCGCCGCATCGCCGGGCACGGCGACACCGGGCTTTTCTTCGCGGCTCCCGACGTTGATGCTGTGTACGCCCACCTGCGCGCCCAGGGAATCGATGTGAAAGAGCCGATCGTTGCTCCCTACGGCATGAAGCAGCTCTATCTCCGCGACCCAGACGGTTTCGCACTCTGTTTCCAGTGGAAGGCGAACATTTAATTGGAGCGAACCAGCGTTTGCGCGCACCCGAGGTCTGGGATTCTGGCCGGTCGAGGGCAATTTCGGAACCAGCGCCTCCGGATTGGTCCCGACAGGCGCGCTTTTTCGTCATGCAAGGCTTCCCTCGTTAAACGGATCACTTCCGTATTGCCGCCGGTCCGGGGGCATCACCGGTCGTTGACCGGATCGCAGCAACCGGCCGCGTCCGGATCGCCCCCAAGACCCGGCCCAGCGCCCGAGTGCACAAACTTCACCACGAAGTCTTCCTGATCCCCAAGGTGGTCGATCGTAGATAGATCGAAATCCGTGAGAAGCGCATGGAGTGTGTGGCCAGGGAGCAATAGCGGCTATCGCGAAATCCTTGTTCGAGATCCGCTATTTGGAACTCCGCTTTCGCCGTTGGGCCGTGTAGACGGGTGTCGTTATGGGAAACTCGATTTCGCCCCCGAACTGTTTGTTTGCGATCTGCCCCAAATCGTGCAGCAGTCGTTGCCGCTTCTCAGGCGGGAGACGGCTGATGGGCGAGAACGTGGAGTACAGTCGCATGATACGTTGAGCATCGAGAACAATCGTCCACGTGATGATCTCGAGCTGGACATGGTCGAATGTGTTCAGCGCCTTGAGGTTTGCGATGCGCGCCTCAGCGTCCAGGGCAAATGACGGTCCTCCACCCGAGCCCCAAGACGGGCTGCGATCCAGGTCGTCCAAAAGGAAGCGACTCGCCTTCTGAAACTCGGCGACTCTTGACCGATCAAAAAACAGGTTCCACCACATCGCCCACCAGCCTCCATCCCGCAAAGTCCGCGCCACCTTGGAGAGCGACCTTGTCTCGTCCAGCCAGTGAAAAGCGGACGCACTTGCACCGAGGTCGAACCATTCAAGTGGAAGGCGAACCTGTTCGAATGTCGCGACCCGCACATCAACGGCGGAGACCGGTTCCAGCGTCCGAGTCAGGAAGTCGGCGAGACGTTCGTCTGGTTCTACGACAACCAGAGGAGAGGCCCCGAGTTCAATCAGCCTGCGCGTACAAAGCCCGGTACCCGGACCGATCTCGAATGTTCGGCAGCCTGGTCGAAGACAGCAGCGTTGTCGCAGGATGTCGAAGACCCGGTCTGGGTACGCAGGCCGGGCCCTGTGATAACCCTCAGGATCGTTGCCAAAGGCGCGCTGGCCTTCGAGGCGGTCAATGGTCCCCATCTCGCACTCCTGGGCTGCCGCACGCAAGCAATGTTCCGGCACCGGAGTGAGAGGAGAACCGAAAACCGAAATCGGAGATCCTAACCCCCTGCGCAGCTGCGGGATTCTGGCGGATGAGCACTTCAGGGGAAATGAAAACCCCGCTTCGGGCCGTCCGCTCCCGTACTTTCACCCGGCAGTACCGCGTCCGCAAAAAAAAGAGCGGATTCATTCCTCTTCGTGTTGACCGCGGTTGTTCCAGTGACTACTCCGAGTCAACAGATGAACGGAAATTAATGTGCGTTAACTCGCAAGTACTGAGGTAGGCTCTCTGCCGCACAGAAGGGAGCCCTCCCGTGAACCTCAGAATACTCTGTGTGGTTGCTTTGGCGTTAGGGATTTTCCAGGCAAGCACCGTGAATACGCTTGCTCAAGTCGCAGGCGGCACGATCTCGGGCACAATCACGGACACAGGTGGCAGAGTCGTTACCAACGCTCATGTCTCCATTACCAACGCTGACACGGGAGTAACCCGCGAAGTCACGAGCAACGAGGAAGGCTTTTACTCCGCCCCCAACCTGTTGCCCGGAACCTACGAAGTGACCGTGTCGGCGCAGGGATTTAAGACCGAGAAGCGCGCGATTACCTTGACGGTCGGTGCGTCGGCGTCTCTGGACCAGACACTGCGGGTCGGTTCCGCGACTGAGATGGTGATGGTTCAGAGCGAGGTTCCAGCGGTGCAACTCTCCAGTTCCGACATCAGTGCTGTGGTGAACGCAACCACGGTCCGTGAGTTGCCGCTCAACGGCCGCAGCTGGACCGACCTCGCGCAACTGCAGCCCGGGGTGAGTGCGATCCACACCCAGCCCGATTTTTCGGCGGGCACCGATCGCGGCAATCGGGGTTTCGGGCAGCAGCTCACCATCTCCGGAGCCCGGCCACAGCAGAATAACTATCGATTGGATGGCGTGAGCCTGAATGACTACGCCAATGGAGCGCCCGGCAGCGTCCTGGGTGGGAGCCTGGGCGTGGACGCAATTCAGGAGTTCTCTGTCATTACCAGCAACTACTCCGCGGAATATGGCAAGACATCCGGAGGGGTCGTCAACGCGATTACGCGATCCGGGACCAATCAGATTCACGGCAGCGCTTACGAGTTCCTTCGCAACAGCAAACTGGACGCCAGGAATTACTTTGATGACCCGACGCAGCCCATCCCCCCTTTCAAACGGAACCAGTTTGGCGGAACGATCGGCGGCCCGATCCAGAAGGACGCAACATTCATCTTCGCCGACTTCGAAGCGATCCGGCAGTCGAAAGGCATCACCACGGTTGCGACGGTACCGTCGGCAGCTGCACGAGCGGGCAATCTGTCCTCCGGTATGGTCACGGTCGATCCGTCGGCCGCGAAATATCTTACCTTTTACCATTTGCCCGACCCCAAGACCGTTTCCGGCGATCTTGGAACCTATACCTTCGCCGGCCAGCAGGTCGTTAGCGAGAACTTCTTGACCACCCGTGTCGACCACAATTTCTCCGACAAGGATAACTTGTTTGGCACCTACATGTTCGACCGAACTCCCTATTCGTCTCCCGATGGACTGAACAACGTGGAATTCGAAACCCTCACGGCCAGACAGTTCGTCGCATTGGAGGAGACGCACATCTTCTCCCCCAGGTTCGCGAACTCCCTCCGCATTGGCGGCAACCACGAAGCCGTAAACAACAACCAAAGTGCGAAAGCGATCAACCCCGAAGCGGCCAGGAAAGACCTGGGCGTCGGAGGCACCGCCTTTGCGGGGCGGGCTGCCTCCCAGGTTCTGATCGGCGGCGGGGTTTCCGACTTTAGCGGCGGAGTCGGAGGGAGCCCGACCTACTTCTACCATTGGAATTCGCTCCAGTTCTATGACGACGCGTTCTGGACCAAAGGCACCCATTCCATCCGATTCGGCGGTGCTGTCGAACGCATGCTGCTCAATGTGATTGCTGACACCGATCCGAACGGGATCTGGCGGTTCACCGATTTGCAGGGTTTTCTCACCAACAACCCCACCAAGTTCCAGGGAGGAATCGCGAGCACTCTTTCTCCCCGCAATCTTCGCCAGAACATCTTCGGTCTGTATGTGCAGGATGATTGGCGCTGGAAGCCAAACCTCACGCTCAATTTGGGTCTGCGCTACGAGTTGTCGTCGGTCCCAAAAGAAACCAACGGCAAGATTGCTAACCTGCGAAACTTATCCGATGCTCTGCCGGTCTGCGGCAGAGTGGTCGCGGGTCAGTGCTCCGGTGCCGGTTCCTTCTTTTCAAACCCGACGCTGCACAATTTTGAGCCACGCCTCGGATTTGCCTGGGACCCCTGGCGCAAGGGAAAAACCGCCGTGCGCGGGGGAATTGGAATGTTTGATGTGCTGCCGCTGCCCTATCAGTTCATCCTGATGACGACGCAGTCGGCCCCTTTCTTTTCCTATACCGCGATCAACAGTCCCGGGCAGGGTACGTTTTTCTCCGGGCTCACCTCGTTTCCTGCGAACACGTTGCGCTCCACATTTGTGAATTCCAGCCCCAAGCGCAACTACATCATCCAGTGGAACCTCAACGTGCAGCACCAGCTCAGCCCGAGTGTGGCGGCGATGATTGCCTACGTGGGATCGCGAGGAGTGCATCAGCCCTTCAAGGTCGACGAAGCAGATTTGGTCATACCGACCCAGACTCCCCAGGGATATCTCTGGCCACAGGTGGATATCGGCGGCAATCTCACCACCGGCCCCAATGCTGGCAGTCCGCCAACTCCCATTAACCCAAATTTCGGATCCATTCGCGGAATATTTTATGAGGGGCATTCTTACTACAACGCCCTTGAACTGCAGTTGGCCAAGCGAATCAGCCATGGCCTCCAGGTGCAGGCCACCTACACCTGGGCCAAGAGCATGGACACCAGTTCGGCTTCCGTTGCGGGCGACACTTTTGGCAACTCGATCTCCAGCCTGCACTGGTTCGACATGAGGCTGAGCCGCGGCCTCTCGGACTTCAATGTTGGGCGCACGCTGGTTGTGAATGGCACCTGGGAGCTGCCTACTCCCAAGTCTTTCGCCGCGCCCGCGCAGTGGGCCTTGGGAGGATGGGAACTGGGGCTTATCTTCTCGGCCACTGACGGTGTGCCGTTCTCGGCAACCTGGGGAACAGGTTCGGACCCCCAGTACACGCTCAGCAGCGACGATTGGGCCTTTCCCAACCGGCTGGGGGGCTCCGGATGCAAGACGCTCACCCATCCCGGGAATCCCAACCAATACGTCAAAACCGAATGCTTCGCGGTGCCCGTTGCACCGGACACGGCCTTCTGGACGGCAAACTGCGACCAGTTCCCCCCCAACGCACAGCCCAGTTCAGGTCCCCCCTTGGCCGCTCCCTTTCCGCAGTGCTTCAACCTTCGAGGCAATGCCGGCCGCAACATCCTGATCGGCCCGGGTGTTACCTCGCTGGACTTCTCGATGTTCAAGAACAACTACATCAGGAGAATCTCGGAGAGGTTCAATGTGCAGTTCCGAGCGGAGATCTTTAACATTCTCAATCATCCCAACTTTGCTCCTCCCGCTACGCCGACCAACACGGACATCTTCGATGGAACCGGTACGCTCAATCCCGCGGCGGGTTTGCTGACCAGGACAACAACAACAGCGCGTGAGATTCAGTTCGCGCTGAAAGTGATCTTCTAGTTCGAAAAAGGAGAAATACCGCAGGTTCGCGGTTTTCAAGCGAGCTAGGCAGGGGAGTCCTTGGTCCGGCTCGCAGCCCGCACTGATTGCACGCGCTTCTCCCGCCATGAATGCTACGACCGACGCCGTAACCTCGTCCCCTGGCTCGTCAGCCTCCGCGCCAGAAGTCGCGCCCCGCGCCCGGCAGCGCATCGCGCGGCGACTCCTGCCTTTTCTATTCCTCCTGTACGTGATTGCCTTTCTCGATCGAATGAACATCGGAGCCGCAGCGCTCCAGATGCCGCACGATCTCGGGTTCAGCGAGAGTGTGGTGGGGCTCGGTGCAGGGATTTTCTTTGTAGGTTACTTCCTGTTGGAGATTCCGGGCGCCCTGATCGCGGAGTGGTGGAGCGCGCGCCGCTGGATCGCGCGCATCATGATTTCATGGGGACTGATGACCGTGTTCATGGCCTTCATCCACACGTCCCGCCAATTTTACCTGGTGCGCTTCCTGGTCGGCGCAGCCGAGGCCGGGTTCCTGCCCGGCGTGATTGTCTACTTAACGCACTGGTTCCGATACCAGGACCGGGCGAAGGCTGTAGCGTTCTTTTACGCCGCCAATCCGCTCTCTTATGTGATCGGTTCACCGCTGGCGGGCCTGCTGCTCGGACTCTCCTGGCTGGGCATGAGAGGCTGGCGCTGGCTGTTCATTATCGAGGGAATTCCCGCAATCGTGTTGGGATTCATCACGATCTGGTACCTGACCGATTGGCCGGAACAGGCAAACTGGCTTCCGGAGGACGAAAAAACTTGGATCACGAGAGAGCTGAAGCAGGAAAAGGAAGCCAAGAAGCGTCGCCGTTCCTACGGGGTATGGGAAGCCCTGCGTCATCGAGACGTAATCCTGCTGACTGTTTGCTATTTCTGTGCCATGACGGGAAGCTACGGCATCGCGTTCTGGTTGCCGACGATGCTCAAGCGCCTTTCGGGACAGAGCGATTTCAGAGTGACACTCCTGGCTGCCCTGCCGTACGTGGCCGCTTTCATCACGCAGCAGGTCAACGGCTGGCATTCCGATCGCACGCAGGAGCGCCGCTGGCATGCGGCCGTACCACTATTTGTATGTGGATTGGCTCTCGCCTTCGCGGTTCTTGGGCGTACCCATTTCGGCTTGTCCATCGGATTGTTTGTGGTCGCGGGGGGATCGTTCTATGGATTTCAACCCGTGTTTTGGGCAGTGCCTACGCTGTTTCTGAGTGAGTCCGCCGCCGCCGCGTCCATCGGATTGATCAACGCCGTGGGGAACCTGGGAGGCTTTGCCGGGCCAATGGTGATGGGCTATCTGGCCAACCGAACGCATTCGTTTTCCCCGGGCTTGCTGTACCTGGTAGCGAGTTTGTTCGCCTCTGGCACGCTGATGCTTGCGGTGGGCAGGCAAGCCGGCTTGGCAGAAGGCAGCAGGTAGCGACGATGCAGATGGGTGGTCTCAGCCTGTTCCTAAGGCAAAAGACGACTTCTTCAGGGAGTTTTAAGGATCGTGCGAAATAGTCGAATGAGAGGTATGCGATGCGGCAGCGGGAACAGCGCTTGGCTGTAGGGATTTTACTGAGTGCCATGCTGGGCTGGGCGGGCAAACCTGCGGCCCAGAATTTGCGGCTTTACGTTGGAAACAGTCGGGGGGATGACGTCAGCATTGTCGATTTGGCTTCGATGAAGGTCATCGGAGACATCAAGCTCGGCGACCGGATTCACGGAGTCGCGGTTCAGCCCGATGGCAAGCGCCTGTTTGTTACGGTGGAGTCCGACGATACGCTCCGAATCATTGACACCACGACCCGGCAGGCGGTCGGAACCGTGAAGGTGAGCGGGCGCCCCAACCAGATCGCCGTCACTCCCGATGGGAAATATGTCGCTGTCCCGATCCGCGACGGCGACGCGGTCGACATCGTCGATGTTGCCAAGCAGAAGGTCGTCAAGAGCCTGCCCATCAAAGAGCCGCATAACGCGCTCAACACCGGCAGCAATCGGTACATTTTCGTCAGCTCGATGGCTTCCCACGAGATCAACATCATCGATCTGGAAAAAATGGACTATTCCGCTGTGATTCCGGCGGGGGGGAGGCCACGCCCATACGTGGTCAGCCCGGACGGGAAAACCATGTTTGTCGCCGTGGCAGAACTCCACGGGTTTGTGGTCGTCGATGTTGCCGAAAAGAAAGTGCTGGAGAGAGTGGAAATGCCCGCCGAGCACCCTGTTCCCCGTCCCCTGCGGTACGAATCCGCCGATACCCGCACCCATGGACTCGCCCTCACGCCTGACGGAGGCCAACTCTGGATCTCGAGTCTGCTGGATGACTGCGTCTACATCTACGACGTCAAGGCCAAGAAGATCGTCGGCAAAGTCCCAACCGGGGGTGGTCCGAACTGGCTCGTCTTCACGCCGGATGGCAAGTTTCTGTGTGTGAGCAATACGGATTCTGACGATGTGTCCATCATCGACGTCAAGAACCGGCGGGAAGCCGCGCGTCTTAAGGTCGGCAAGGTGCCGAAGCGACTCGCCGTAGCAATCGCTCCGCTTGACGGCCAGAAGGACTGAATAGTTCTTAATGTATCTTTAACGCGTATTTCAGATTGAACTGGGTTTAATGAGGGCACGGTTATTGTGCTGATTCTCAGCTGTCTATTTAGAAACTGGAGGTCAAAGTGAACCAATCGCGTGCCATCCTTGTGGTCACGGGAGTTCTTGCATTCGTGATCGGTGTGTCTGCTCAGCAGAAGGTTCCGCTCAAACTCTCGCACACGACGCCGCTACCGGAGCTGCACGATGGCGATTTCGACCACCTTCTGGCGGACGTGGCTGGAAACCGGTTGTTCGCCACCGCCGAAGAAAACTCCAAAGTTCTGGTCTTTGATCTGAAGGCCAACCAGCTGATCCACACGATCGATGACCTCAAGGCGCCGCACTCCCTGCTTTATCGAAAGGACCTGAAGAAACTCTTCGTGGTCGATGGCGATCTGGGTGAGGTCAGAATCTACGAGACCGAGTCCTACAAACCGGTCGCAAGCGTCAAGTTGCGGGAGGGCGCCGACGCGAGTAACTACGATCCGGCCACCAAGTACTTATATGTGGTGAACGGCGGCAAGGACGCGAAGCTTCCCAATTCCTACATCAGCATTGTCGACACCGACGCCGCTAAAACGGTCGCCGAAATCAAGATGGACTCCGATGATGTGGAAGGCATGGTTTTTGAAACTTCCGGCCCTCGCATGTTCGTCAACGTCCGCGGGAATGCGGCGGTGGAGGTGTTTGACCGCACCAACCGTGCTCGTCTCGCGACCTGGCCGATCTCCGAAGTGGCGAAGAAGCCCACAGCGATCGCCTCGGACGAGGCATCCCACCGGCTGTTTGTCGGTACCCGGGACCCCGCGAAACTGATTGTCCTCGATGCGAATTCAGGGAAAGTTGTGAACAGCTATCCGGCAGCCGCGATGGTCGACGACATGGCGTACGACGGCCAGCGCAAGCGGATTTACTTTGCCGGAACGGAGTTTCTCGATGTGTTCCAGCAGGCCGATGCCGACCATTACGAGCGCGTTGCGCACATTCCCACTGCTTTTCGGGCAAAGACGGCGATCCTGATTCCCGAGCTGAACAAGTATTACCTGGCGGTTCCGCATCACGAAAAGCAGATTGCGGAGCTTCGCGTTTACGACGTCCTCCCCTAGTTGCGCACACCGGGCCAGGCACCACTCCATGAAGATGCAATTACCCGCGGCCATTCTAGCGTCCCTCTTTGCGATCACCATGAGCGCAAGAGGTCAGACCGGGCCGACGGAAACCGCGCCGCTAAACGCGGGTCGTCGCCCGTTTTGAGTTAGCAAACGAAACCCTCTTCGAGGGCTTGGCGAAGCTTGCATCCGCAGGGATACCTATCGGTATCGCTTTCGAGCAGGTTTTGAGGGAGAAAGAGTCAGATGCGCCTTGAGCAGAGCCTCGCTCAAGCATCATCCTCGAACACAATACGGTGCACGACATCGTCGATATGCGGTGCTCAGTGGATACGCGGTATACCTGGACGGTCGATGCTGGCATCTTAACGTTTACCCGAAGGCGACGATCGGCGACCCCGCGTATCTGCTGAACCGGAAGCTGGACCGCGTTTCGTTCGTTGAAAGTCGCGAGGCGGACGGTGCGTTAACACCGATCTCTCAGAAACTTCCCTTCGAACAAGTGGGTTACTCGCAGATGGGTGGTTCTGTGACTTTCAACAAACCGTGGAGCGTCACGTTCTCGAACGTGACGGTACGGGAGGTTGTGAATCGAATCGCTCGTCACCTGGGCGCGCGCGCGGGCTGGATTTTTGCAGGCTCGCGTGAGCAGCGTAGGTTCAGCTTTCACAAAACAGAATTCGCTCCAGTGAGCGAATGCACGTGGATCGTCGGGAACGTGACAAGGGGGAGCGCGTTCTCGCCTCAACGCCGCGAGTTGACTGGCACGCCTTAGGACGGATATCTCGCCAACTCATGCAGTGACCCTGATCTGAGCAGCCCAGGGCCGCGATCAGCAAAGGCTAGCGGGCGGGCTCGGCGGTCGCGGCTGAAATTTCTGCCGCGATCGCTTCTCCCATGTCGCGGGTGCTTGCTTTGCCTCCGATGTCGCGAGTTCGCACACCCGAACTCGCCAGCACCTTGAAGATGGCCTGTTCGACCGCGTGCGCGGCTTGCCTTTCGCCTAGATGTTCCAGCATCATCGCGCCCGACCAGATTTGTGCAATCGGGTTCGCGATTCCCTTTCCGGCAATGTCGGGAGCGGATCCATGGACCGGCTCAAACAGCGACGGATATTCCCGTTCGGGGTTCAAGTTGGCAGAGGGGGCAAGCCCCATGGAGCCGACGACGGCCGCGCCCAAGTCCGAGAGAATGTCGCCGAACAAATTCGATCCGACGACGACATCAAACCAGTCAGGATGCGCCACCAAATGCGCAGTCAGAATGTCGATGTGGAACTGGTCCGTTTTCACGTCTGGATATTTCTTTGAAATCGCTGCGAACCGTTCGTCCCAGAAGGGCATCGTGTAGACGATGCCGTTGGACTTCGTCGCGGACGTGACATGTTTCTTCCGTGTGCCAGCCAGCTCGAATGCGTAACGGATGATCCGGTCGCAGGCGCGGCGCGTAAAGATGGTCTCCTGGATCGCCATGTCGGCCTCGGTATTGCGGTTAAGCCGGCCGCCCACCTGGGAATACTCTCCTTCGCTGTTCTCCCGGACGATGACGAAGTCGATGTCTCCCGCGTTACGCCCGTGGAGCGGGCTGGTAATTCCTTCCAGCAAGCGGGCCGGACGCAGATTGACGTACTCCTCGAACCCGCGGCGAATGGGAATCAGCAGTCCCCACAGCGAAACATGATCCGGGACGCCGGGATAGCCAATCGCGCCCAGGTATATCGCATCAAACGGGCGCAGTTGTTCGAGGCCGTCGTCCGGCATCATGCGCCCGGTCTTCAGATAGGTCTCACAACTCCAGTCGAAGTGCTGCCAGGAAAACGACAGCTCAAATCGATGCGCCGCTTCCTCAAGCACGCGAATGCCTTCGGGCACGACTTCGCGCCCGATTCCGTCTCCCTCGATCACCGCTATCTTGTAGCTCTTCAATTTCTTTCCTCGCAGTCAGAGAGTCTGGTTTCGAATGGATCTATTTGCTGCAAAGCGCCGTCAGAGTCCGAACGTCGGAGAGATCTTCGAGCTTGCGTACCATCGCAATCACGCGCTCCGCCTTCGATGCGGGCCACTCGGCAAACGCGGCACAACCGAGAAACTTTTCGGCAACTTCGTCAAAGCTCATCGGATTCGCGGGGCTGCCCTTGCCGAAATCTGCTCGGCCGGAGATCGTGCGCCCATCCTTCAGGGTGATCTTGAGAATAGTCGTCATCTTATCGTAACCGGCTTTCTCGGCATCGGGGTCAGTGTAGAAGCGCACGCGCCGGATCATCTCCTGCACGTCGGGGCGGTTGGCAACTGCATCCGTGAATTTCGTCTGATCGGCCCTGCCGTCCAGCAGGAGAATCGCCATGCAGAACTCCATGCTGAATTTTGCTTGCAACCCGGTCGTCGGATGGTGGTGAATCAGGGTGTTGGGCATGTTGCGATTGGTGCCAACTTCCACCTGGACGACATCGCCAGCGCGAATCGAATTCGCACGGATCAGGCGCAACAGTTCGGTCATCCCCGGATGAGTCAGAGATCCGGAGGGAAAGGGCTTGATCGAAACTCCGGGATTTTCGAACGTCCAGGGCTTACCAAGCCGGTCGACGATCGCAGACGGATCGTAGCCTCCGCCGTAAGCGTGAAAAAAGCCGCGTTGGGCTTCCAGAATCTGCTCGGCGCCGGTCCAGCCGAGGGCGGCCAAGTCGACGGATGCGACTCCAGTCTCGGTCGCGTGACCCGCCTGGAAGGGCTTCATCATCGTGCCGAAGTTTTCGCGCAAGCCGGCTGCATGACTGGCCGCGATCGCAAACGCACGGACCGTGTAAGCCACATCCAGCCCTTTGAGTCTTGCGCACGCCGAGGTACCACCAAAGACGCCACACGTGCCGGTCGAGTGAAACCCGTCTTCGTAGTGCCGGGGCGAGATGGCCTCGGCAATCTTGCATTCCACTTCCACGCCGACCTGGTAGGCCACCAGCAAATCTTTGCCACTTTTGCCACCCACTTCAGCCGTGGCCAGCGCAGCCGGAAGCACGCAGACCGTCGGATGCACCAGCAGGCCATAGACGCGATCTTTGGCGGCAGCCAGCTGGGTGTCATCGAAGTCGTCCACGTGCATCGCAACTCCATTCACAAGGGCGGCGAAACGAGCAGGAAGCTTCGTTGCAGATCCCAGCACCGCAGCGCCGGTCGACCCACAGCCCAGAGACTTGACATACTGCTCGATCAATCCCGCGGTCTCGGCTTTCGATCCACTGAGAGCAAGTCCCAGGCCGTCGAGAATCGATTTTTTGCCCAGTTCACTTGTCCCGTCAGGGATTTCTGAGAACCGAGTGTTGACGACAAACTCCGCGACCCGTGCTGTGAGCTTTTCCACCTTGGGAAAGCTTGCTTCGTTGCAATTCTGACCGCCTGCCCTGTCGCTGGCGACGGGCGCTGCGGAACGGGGGAATCCAAGGGTCGCTGCCATGCCGGTTGTGCTCTTCAGGAAGTCTCGTCGTTTCATGAGCTTTCGTTTCTTCGACGCGCACTCTGCACCGCATCGAGGCGCCGAACACTGGACCGTCACTTCAGTTCATTCTTGAATACATGGCCGCCCTTCATCACAAACCTGACACGCTCCAGTTCGGTGATGTCGGTGGTTGGATCTCCTTCGACCGCCACCAGGTCAGCAAGCTTGCCTGGCTCGACCGACCCGATTCGGTCGCTCCATCCCATAAGATCTGCGGCTTCGACCGTGGCCGCGCGAATCGCCTGGAGCGGAGTCATACCGAACTTCACCATGTACTCGAATTCCTTGGACTGGGAGCCATGTGGGAAGGGGCCCACCCCCGACCCGAACGCGATCTTCACGCCCTGCGCCACAGCCCTCGGAAAGCTGCGCTGCGAGACTTCCGCCACGCTGTGGCCCCCATACTTTTTCATGTCGTGCTCTCGGTCCAGTTGATAGTGATAAAGCGTGGGCACAAGATAGATGCCTTTCTGCAGCATTATCTTGATGTCGGTATCTTCAAGGTCTACACCGTGTTCGATGGAATCGACCCCGGCGTTCAGACAGTTGCGAAGGCCTTCTCCTCCGAAGGCGTGGCAGGAAACCTTGCGGCCTTTCTTGTGAGCCTCGTCCACAATCGCGTTGACTTCTTCGGCTGTGAAGGTGGGCGGAATCACCATTTTGCCATCGACCGAGAAGTGAAAGTCGTATGCCGCATATAGCTTGATCAGATCCGCATCGTGGGCAACCTGTTCCCGCACCGCCTCTCGGGCAGCCCAGGGTGAATCCACCACCTCCAACGCCGCGGGAAGCGGGACGTCGGTGGAATAGCCTCGCATGATGAATCCACCCGTAGCTTGGATCCCCCTCGTTGCCACCTGCATGCGCGGTCCCTGTACGACGCCGCGGTCGATCGCGTTGCGCAGGTCGACGTCGCTGTACATGGCACCCAAAGTTTTCAGATCGCGCAGCGTTGTGAATCCGATCAGCAAGTCTTTCTGGGCATTGGCAAGCGCCGTCAACGTGCGGTACTGGTAGGATTCGCGCAGGATCTGCATGTCGAAATCGGGCCCGTTTCCGAAGACATGAGTGTGGGCGTCGATCAGCCCGGGCAGCACGGTCGCGTGACTGAGATCAATAATTTCGCTCCCCGCTGGAATCCTGACCGTCTCTGCCGAGCCGACTTCCGTAATCCGGTCGCCTTGGATCAGCACAATCTGGTTGGTCGAGAGCTTTTCTGTTCCCGTAAAGAGCCGGCCCGCCCGGACGGCAATCCGGTGATCGAGGGAGCCGGTTGTCTGCGCGTCGGTGAGCGCGCAGACCAGCAGCAGCAAAGCGAAAACTCTCTTCGTCATGGCGGGATAGCGATGCTGGCGGGTCAACATTAACACCCAATGAAGGCGAGATGAAACGTTATTCAGGATTCGCTGAAGGCCCGATGGGGGCGTCGGTCGCCCCCGACCGGGCAGAAAACCCTCAATTCTGAACAAGTTTTCATGTGAAGTTCGCTCACCGTTCAACACCCGTCGCCATATACTTGTTCGGCGGAAAATCCATGCGGATCCTTCTGGTCGAAGACGAGGAGAAAGTCTCCAGTTTTGTCGCTCGCGGACTCTCCGCGGAGAGGTTCGCGGTCGACGTGGCCTCCGACGGCCAGTCCGGATTGGACCTGGCCACGACGTACCATTATGATCTGGTGATTCTCGATCTGATGCTGCCGAAACTGGATGGCAGTTCAGTTCTTCGGCGGATTCGAGCGCAAAATGTTCACGTTCCCGTTCTGATCCTCACCGCACGCGACGCGGTTGCCGACAAAGTGGGCAACTTCGAAGCTGGAGCCGATGACTATCTGACCAAGCCGTTTGCCTTTGCCGAGTTGTTGGTTCGGGTGAAAGCCCTGCTCAGGCGTGGACCGGTGAGCCGTGATAGCGTGGCGCGCGTGGGAGATCTGGAACTGGATCGCCTCTCGCAACAGGTAAAACGATCGGGCAAACGCATTGACCTTACTTCCAAGGAATATTCTCTTTTGGAATATCTGGTCTCGAACGCCGGGCGGGTTCTCTCGCGGACGATGATCATCGAACACGTCTGGGATCAGAGTTTCGACGGCATCACCAACATCGTCGATGTCTACGTCCGCCACTTGCGCAGCAAGGTGGACGATCCTTACCAGCAAAAGCTGATCCGCACCGTGCGTGGCGTCGGCTACACCATCACCAATGGCGCTCAATCGTGAACATCCGCTCACTGCGCTTCCGTATGACCGCTTGGTATGCCGGGCTCCTTGTGGGCGCTCTGCTGGTCTTTGGGGTGTCGGTCTACTTGGGCCTGGAGCGGTATCTGGACTGGACTTTGCAGGGAGCGCTCGCGTCCGAGTGCCGCACCATCGGAACCGAACTGCTGTCCCAACTTCCCGGGAAAAACGGCGAGTGGCTCATGACAGAGATCAACGAAGCCTACGCCCCGGAGGTGAACGCACGCTTTATCCGCGTTTATCGAGAAGGAACTGGCGTGCTCTATCTCTCGGGTGCGCCCAAGGACGGCGCCTTCGAACCGTCGCAAATTCCTTTTCCGCACGGTGAGAGAAAAGACGGCGTTCGTCAGATCCGCTTGGCCGGCGGACATCAGTTGCTCATCAGCGCGATGAGCTTCAGCACGCCGGACGGAAGCCACTTTCTGGTGGAGAGCGGCATTCCGTACCAGCAAACACAGGTGGTACTCCACGGATTGCTGGTAACACTCGCGATCTACACCCCCTTCATCGTCTCGCTGGCGATTGGAGGCGGCTATTGGCTAATGAGACGATCGCTGCAGCCGGTGGATGAGATCACCGAAAGGGCTGAAGGCATCACCTCTTCGAATCTGAGCGAACGCCTTCCCGTGATCCGCACGGGTGACGAACTGGAGCGCCTGTCAACCGCGCTGAATCGGATGATCGGTCGTCTCGAGGATGCCTTCCAGCATATCAACCGGTTTTCGGCAGATGCCAGCCATGAATTGCGCACACCTTTAACCATTCTGCGGCTGGAACTAGAGGGCATCGCGCACAACTGCACTCTAAGCGGATCCCTCGAGGACCAGATCGGCAGTGCCTTGGAAGAGACGCATCGAATGTCCAGGATTGTCGAGAGTTTACTCACGATCTCTCGCCTGGACGTGGGCGAGGTGAAGCTAGACAAGTTGCGCTTGGACCTGAGTGGCTTGGCAGCCTCGACCGCCGGAGAGATGAGAGTGTTGGCAGACGAGAAGTCGATCGCACTGGGTACTTGCATTGAGGACGGCATCTACGTCGACGGCGATCGTACGCATCTGCAACAAGTCATGGTGAATCTCATCGACAATGCCATTAAGTACACTCAGGAATGCGGTGCGATTGAAGTCCGCGTGCGGCGTGAAGACGGGAATGCCGTACTCGAAGTGTCGGATAACGGCGCCGGAATCCCGGCGTGTGCCATTCCGCACGTTTTCGAGCGCTTCTTCCGCGCCGACAAAGCGCGCAGTCGCGCCCACGGCGGAGCTGGACTCGGCCTCTCGATCGTGAAGGCAATCTGCACCGCTCACGGCGCCGAAATCAGTGTTACCAGCGAGGAAGGACGAGGCAGCTGCTTCCGTATGGAACTTGCACTGGCGACTGCTCCTGAAGTCGCCGAACCCACGACAGCGCCCCGGATCGTGAAAGGCGTCTCGCTGAGAACATAAGACGCACCCTCCCGATTCGGCCTGCAGCAGGCCGTTTGATGGGTTCGGTAGCACGGCCGGCAGGCTCCGGCAGGCTCCGCTTCGTTGACGCAGGTCCAAAGTTCAGCCTAGCATGGGGCGGCGGGAGAGGAGTGCCTGTGATCGGCGAAGTTCTCGGTCATTGCCGTGTGTTAGCCAAGATCGGGGAAGGAGGAATGGGGGTTGTCTATCGGGCGTATGACGAAGTGTTGCACCGCGATATCGCCCTGAAGGTCGTCAAGAAGGGCGCTCGTCTCGATCCATCAGCCAGCCAGAGGCTGCTCCATGAGGCGCGTGCTTCTTCTTCTCTCTCTCATCCCAACATCTGCACCGTCCATGAAGTCGGCGAGACTGACGGCGAGCTCTACATCGTGATGGAGCTGGTCGAGGGAAAGTCTCTGCGCGCCATGAGCGCAGAGGCGGGACTGCCGCCAGGTTCAGTCCTGCGCTATGGCGTTCAGATTGCCAGTGCACTCGGCCGCGCTCATGATCGGGGTATCGTTCATCGAGATCTAAAGACGGCGAATATTGTCGTCACTTCTGACGGCTTGGTCAAAGTCCTCGATTTCGGTTTGGCCAAACAGGTTGGAAGCGGGATGTTCGAGGGGACGACCCGGTCCTTTGCGACCATGCAGGACGCATCCAGCGTGAGCGGCACTTTACCCTACCTGGCGCCCGAAATCCTGCGTGGCGAGGCGGCCGACTATCGCAGTGACCTATGGGCGCTCGGAGTTGTGCTCTATGAAGCGGCTTCCGGGCGACTGCCATTTGAAGGACGCACTGGCTTTGAGATCAGCTCGGCCATCATGCGCGAACTCCCGAACCCGCTCGGCCCTCCCGTGCCGCCGGGACTTTGGGCCATTATCCAACGCTGCTTGGCCAAGGAACCGATGCAGCGTTATCAACGCGCGGGTGAAGTTCAGGCAGCTCTGGAAGCCGTGCAGTCGGCTGCAATCGTTTCCACCGATCCCGGCACCGATCTGAGCGCACCCCGGACGACAGTCTTGCACAGCGTGCGACACGTTCATGTCAGGAAGGGAGACTTCCTTTTGTTGGTGGGCACCACAAAAGGAGCATTCATCCTGCGCTCGAATGCTCAACGCAGCCGTTGGGAGGTCGGTGGTCCCTATTTCCACGGGCACAGTGTTTACGCGATGGCCTACGACGGCCGCGGCGGCCAACGCCGCATATGGGCATCTGCGCAGAGTTATTGGGGCACTCTCCTGCGATCCACTGACGATTTCGGGAAGAGCTGGACCAATCCCCAGCATGCCACCCTTCGATTTCCCTCTGATACCGGCGTCTCCTTGAAGAACATCTGGCAGATAGCGCTCGGCCGACCCGACGAACCCAACGTGCTCTATTGTGGCGTAGAACCCGCCGCGCTTTTCGAAACCCGCGATGCTGGCGAAACCTGGTTGCTAGTACGCGGTCTGTTCGATCATCCGCATCGTCCCCGCTGGATGCCGGGCAATGGAGGCCTGGCTTTGCACACCATCGTGCTTGACCCGGTCGACAAGCAGCGCATGTATGTGGCAATCTCGTCCGGCGGCGTTTACCGGACCAACGATGGTGGACGTAGCTGGACCGCGCAAAACCGCGGTATTCGCGCCCCGTTCATGCCCGACAAATATCCCGAGTTCGGGCAATGCGTGCACAAAATCGCGCTGCATCCAGGTCGTCCCGAACGCATCTTCCTGCAAAACCATGGGGGACTGTATCGTTCTGACAACTGTGCCGAAAACTGGACAGACATCGCCAATGGCGTGCCGTCGGATTTTGGTTTCGCCGTGCTCATGCACCCGAGAAATCCCGATTGTGTGTATATCGTTCCCGTGGAGTCCGATGAGTTTCGCTGCGCATGCGACGGCCAGCTGCGGGTTTATCGAACCCGCAACGGGGGCGCCTCATGGGAGCCTCTCGTGCGGGGCTTGCCCCAAAAAAGTGCTTACGAAACTGTGCTGCGCGATGCCATGACAGCGGATTCATTCGATCCGGTCGGCATTTACTTCGGTACACGGAGCGGGCAGCTCTTTGGCTCGCGCGATGAAGGAAGGACATGGCAAAAGATAGTCGAAGGCTTGCCGTCGGTGGTCTGCGTTCGCAATGCCGTCGTCGAGGACGCCTCTGGCGGTTCAGGGCCAACGTTGCCGAAGGCTGCGCCAGCGCCTTCCCGGCAAGGGAAATCCCGCTCTGGAAGCAAGTCGAGTCGACCGAAGAGGTAATCCATGCCGGTCACTTTTCACATTCCGGGTGCCTTGCGCGAGTTTACCGCTGGACAGAGTAGAGTCGAGATCGAGCACTCGCCCACCACCTTGGCCCACGCGTTGTCGGCTCTCTGGACACTCTACCCGGGCGTTCGAGATCGCATCACGACGGAGCAAGGACAGGTGCGTGAACATATCAACATTTTCATCGGGGACGAAAACGTCAGATATACGGGTGGACTCGCGAGTCCGGTCTCCACCGGGTCGGAGATTTCGATCGTTCCCGCCGTCAGTGGCGGCTGAGAGAACTCCTGTGACGAGGAATCAGTCGGAGCAGACTCTTTTCTGCGCGGGACTTGGACCCGTCAGCGACGACTTCCGGCTTGCCGGCAACCCACCCGGAAATCGACCCTTCAAAAGGGCCACAGCCCAAAGAATTCGAGCATGGGCTTCTGTTTGCCTGCGTGTTCAGCGCGGACGCCGTTTGGGCTGGGTGAAATCTCCCAGCGCAATATCATGCGCATCCGCGAGGAAAAAGCTGGCCTTCGCAAGCACCGTCACAGCCTGGCCTAGATCGGCAGGTGAAACCTGGTCGAGAGTATTCGGCCGAATGCGCCTGCTCGAAATGGCCGGGCGCCCGTACCAGCGGAGCGATGCCCGGCAATTCGCCCGAGCGTAAGGGCGTGCGCATCTGTCATGAATCCCCTCTTCCCCCGCGATGCATCGTAATCCGCAGGCAGGGAAAATGCACAATAATGAAGATCACCGAACTGTTGCTGGCTGAACTTGACCGCGAGGCCGTTGGGACACGCAAAACGCTAGAACGCATGCCGGAGGGAAAAAACGACTGGAAGCCGCATGAGAAGTCGATGCCACTCGGTTACCTGGCGACGATGGTTGCCACGATCCCCGCCTGGCTTGACCTGGTGGTGAACATGGACGAGTTGGACATCAATCCGCCCGCGGGCCCGAAGTTCAAGCCGCCGGAGTGGAAGACGCGTCGCGACCTGCTGGAGCAGTTCGAGGCCAGCCTAAAGAAGGGACGCGAGGTCCTGCAGAAAACGACCGATGATCGCCTGCTGAACACCAACGGGCGCATGCTGGCCGCGGGCAAGCTGATGAGCGAGCAGCCACGCTACGTCGCGATTCGTGATGGCGTGCTGAACCATATGGCGCACCATCGCGGGCAGCGAACCGTATATCTGCGGCTGAACGAAGAGAACGTGCCAGCGACCTACGGTCCATCCGCCGATGAAGGCAAGGGATAACCGACAGCCGGAAGATCGCTTCGACGGTCGTTGGCGGGATGCAAGCACGGACGCGAGATATACCGTCAACCATCGCACCACGATTGAGCCCAGCCCCTGAGGCTCCGCGGTTTGGGGGCGTGGCGAAACTCCACCCAGAACCTGCCCCGGGTCCGGGTTCAGCAGCCTGGGACGAGGCCTGCCGTTCACTTCTGCGGGCCTCTGGTCCACCGGCACAAGCGAGGTTTGCGTGCTGGGGTGGAATGAGTTTGGTCGATTTCAACTTTGAGCCGTGGCCGGGCGATATTTGGGGTAAGCTACCCCTCGGATGGAAAGCGCGCTCAAACGCGACCTGCGAAATTACCCGACGTTCTTTCTAATCTGGACCATCATCGGCGTTTTCTTCTTCAGCCAGGGCCTCTCACAGAAATTCTTCTCGCACGACCCCACCCCCTGGTGGCACTACCTCATCTCATGGCTCGTGGGGGTTTACCTGTGGGCCCTTTTGATGCCGGGGGTTCTCTGGCTTGGCCGCAAGTTTCCCATCGAACGGCGCAACTGGCTGCGGCGTGTGCCGCTCCACTTGCTGCTCGGCGTGGCCGTATCGGTCGTCCAACTGGTTCTGGAGAGCGCGATTCTCCCTCGTCTGGGAGTCTTTCCCGTGCTCATGAGCACTTTCACGAGCACGTTTGCTTTCCTGCTCGTCATCGGGTTCCACAGCGGCATCATGACCTATTGGACCGTGCTGGGCGTGCAGTACGGCATTGGCTACTATCAGAACTATCAGGAGCGCAAGCAGGAGGCGCTGCGGCTGGAGCTTCGCGCTTCGGAATTACAGTCGCAGCTGGTCGGGGCGCAGCTCGGCGTACTGAAGATGCAGCTGCAGCCGCATTTCCTGTTCAACACGCTGAACGCCATTATGGTGCTGGTGCGACAGCAGAGGGCGAGGGAAGCCGAACAGACGCTCTCGCACCTCAGCGATCTTCTCCGCTGTGTACTGGAAGATGTGGAAGCCCAGGAAGTTCCACTGCGCCGTGAACTGGAGTACTTGCAGCTCTACCTGTCGATCGAGCAGGTGCGATTTCAGGATCGCTTGCGGGTGGAGATCTCAGCCGATCCCGCAATTCTCGACGCAGCCGTACCCCAAATGGTTCTGCAGCCGGTCGTGGAGAACGCGATCCGGCATGGCATTGGGAGAAGTTCCTCGGCTGGCAGAATCAAAATCAGCGCCGCTCGCCTGAACAATACGCTCGAGCTCAAGGTGCAAGATGATGGCCCCGGGTTTCCGTCCGCGGGTTCCTTTGAAAAGCATTCCTCCCCGTACCATTCGTCGCAGAACCCTGGGATCGGACTCGCGAACACTCGCGCGCACCTGCAGCAACTTCACGGTGAGGGAGCTCGTTTGACCACCGAGAACGGCCAGCCGCACGGGGCCGTGGTGACGATCGTTCTTCCCTATCACGCGGTGCCGGGAACTTTCGAGACCGAAGTAATGGAAGTGCATGCCCTTCACGACGCTAATCGTTGACGACGAGCCGCTGGCGCGGGAAGGCCTGCGGCTGCTGCTCTCCCAGGATCCGGAGATCGCCGCCGTCCGGGAAGCCAGGAATGGCCGGGAAGCGGCGGCGGCGATTCGAAACTCGCGGCCGGACTTGGTCTTTCTGGATGTCCAGATGCCGGAGATGGACGGATTCGGCGTGGTGCGCGAAGTGGGGGCCGAGCGTATGCCTCCGGTTGTCTTCGTGACGGCGCACGACCGCTTCGCAATTCAGGCATTCGAAATCAACGCCATCGATTATCTGTTGAAGCCGGTGACCGAGGAACGGTTTACGCAGGCCTTAGCCAGAGCGAAAACGCGCCTCTATTCAAGTCCGGCGGACCAGGCCTGCCGCCAGATCATTTGCCTGCTGGAGTCGCTCGCCACACCGCGGCGCTACCTGAAGCGGTTGGCAGTGCGGTCGGCCGGCAAGACCGTGTTCGTTGATCTCGAAGACGTGGATTGGATGGAAGCGGCCGAGAACTACGTCCAACTGCACGCCGGGCGCGCCAGTCACCTTCTCCATATTGCGATGCATGCGCTGGAGAGAGCGCTCGATCCCGAGATGTTCTTGCGGATCCACCGTTCGATCATCGTCAATATCAGCCGGATCAAGGAACTGCAAGCGGGCGCCCACGGAGAGTATATGGTCACCCTCCGCAGCGGTGTGCGGCTTCAGTCCGGGCGAACGTATTCTGAAAAGCTGAAAACCATGTCCGCAAACCCTTTCTGATCTTCTCTTCCTCCGCTTCGTCCCCTCATTCCTCCAGTTGGTCAAAATCGAGTTCCCAAACCGGACTCCACGGCGCAGACTCGCATTCGATGGAGGCGCGCAACCATGCATACCGAATCCCTGGCTGAGTTGTCGGATGTGAGCAAACGCTTTGGCGACGTATGGGCGCTCGATCGGCTCGACCTGGACGTGCGTCGGGGTGAGTTGTTGGCTGTCCTTGGTCCGAACGGTGCGGGGAAGACCACCGCGATTTCCCTGTTGCTGGGGTTGCAGCAGCCCGATGCAGGCACGGCGCGCCTGTTTCGCCAGCCGCCGCAGCGCTTGGAAGCCCGGCGCCAGGTCGGGGTGATGATGCAGGAGGTAACGCTCGCAGAGGACCTGAGAGTGCGCGAACACATTGACCTGGTCAGTCATTACTACCCGGATCCGCTCTCGCCGGAGGCCGTGATCGAGATGACGCATATGACGGCTCTCGCCGAGCGTCCCTATGGAAAGCTTTCCGCCGGACAAAAACGGCAGGTGCAGTTTGCGGTGGCGGTCTGCGGTCGTCCGAAGCTGCTCTTCCTCGATGAGCCCACCGTAGGTCTGGATGTGCAGGCGCGCGGAGCACTGGGGGACACGCTGCGCGCCCTGGTGAGCCAGGGATCCTCCATCGTTCTCACCACTCATTATCTGGAAGAAGCTCAGGCGCTGGCCGACCGAGTCGTGGTTTTGGCCAAGGGACGCCTGATTGCGTCCGGCACGGTCAGCGAAATGCGCGCGCTCGTCTCCCGCAAGCGCATTACGTGCGCCACAACACTGACGTTGGAGGAAATCGCCACCTGGCCGGGCGTAGAGAGCGTGACTTGCGACCGGGAACTGCTTCACATCACGGTGGCCGACGCAGAAGAAGTCGCACGACGCTTGCTGATTGCGGACCCAAACCTCCGTCACTTGGAGGTGAGCTGTGCCGGGCTGGCGGAAGCGTTCACCGAACTCACTCAGGAGACCACTTCATGAATGCCCTAACTTTGTCCGTCGAACTGTCCGCCGCCGCCGCCACGATGCCCCGCCGGCGCCTGTTGCAGGCTTATCTCGCCGAGGCAAAATACGAATCGATACGGGCATTGCGTGCGCCCGGGTTTGCGATCCCGTTCCTGCTGCTGCCGATCGCACTGTACACGTTATTCGGAATCCTGCTCGCGGGCAGCATGAGCCATGGCGACCCGACCCTGGCAAAAATCATGTTCGTGAACTGGTCCGTTTTCGGAGTGATGGGTCCCGGAATGTTCGGGTTCGGCTTGTTCGTGGCCCAGGAACGAGACCACGGCCTGCTGACGTTAAAGCGCGCGCTGCCCATGCCTCCCGCCGCCTATCTGCTGGCCAAAATGTTCATGACGATGATGTTCGCCGCGATCATCGTGGTCACCCTGATCGTGCCCGCTCTGACCCTCGGGCATGTGAGGCTGGGCTTGGGTCAGGTCCTGGCTATCTCCCTGATTGACATTTTGGGGTCGCTGCCGTTCTGTGCGTTTGGGCTCTTCATCGGCACGCGCGCGTCCAGCAAGAGTGCGCCAGCCTTCGTCAATCTCGCTTACTTGCCGATGATGCACCTGGGAGGCCTATTCTATCCCCTGCCGAGATCTGTTCAGCCGGTCGAGTTCCTTTCTCCCGCGTTCTACCTAGACAAGCTGGCGCTCCGGGTCGCCGGTGCGCCGAATCTCGATCAACTGGCGACCGGTGCGGCAGGTCCATCCAGCCATGGGTCCCCGCTCCTCTATGCGGCAGTGCTTGCGGCAGTGACGCTGCTGTTCGGCGCGCTCGCCATCCGCCGTCTGGCAGGCGGCGCCCGACAAAAGGCGGCACGCCGGGTGGAACGGTCCGTGGCGCTTGCATCGCAGGCGTAGCCATCGATGGCGAGGAGATGCAGCGATGAGTGAAATGGCGACGATGCCTCTACCGGCCACGAACAGGCAGCCGGATGCCATTTCGAAGGCGGCGAGTTCGTACAACCTGGCCATCGGATACCTGCGAGCGTTCGTCACTGTGCTGGTGCTCGCCCACCACGCAGTGCTCGCCTACCATCCCTTCGCGCCTCCGGCGGCCGCCTCGTTGCTCATCCAACCCCGCTGGTGGCTGGCCTTTCCAGTGGTCGATAGCCAGCGCTGGAGCGGCTTCGCATTGTTTGTCGGATTCAACGATGTTTTTTTCATGTCGTTGATGTTCTTCCTGTCCGGGTTATTTGTGTGGAAAAGTCTCGCGCGCAAGGGAAGCGCAGGTTTCTTGCGCGATCGCGTTCTCAGGCTGGGCCTGCCGTTTGTCGTCGCCAGCGCCCTGATCGCACCGCTTGCCTATTACCCGACCTACCTTCTTGCGGGAAGCTCTACAGGATTGGCTGGCTTCTGGCACGAATGGCGATCGCTCGGCAATTGGCCGGCAGGTCCGGCGTGGTTCGTTTGGGTTCTTCTGGTGTTCGACGGCATTGCGGCAGCGGTGAGGGTGGCGGCTCCAGACTGGGGCGAGGCTCTTGGACGGGCCTTGGCGGGCGTGGCGCGCCGCCCGGCCGTTCTCTTTGCGCTGCTGGTTGCGAGTTCGGCGCTCGCCTATGTTCCGCTGGCGTTGGTCTATGGTCCGCTCGACTGGTTCAGCTTCGGACCTTTTTTCTTCCAAGTCAGCCGGCCTCTGCACTACTTGGTGTATTTCCTCATCGGCGCCGGCATCGGGACGTGCGACTTCGACCGGGGACTCCTCGCGCCGGAAGGAAAGCTGGCCCGGCGTTGGATCCTGTGGTGCGTGGCAGCTGTGGTGGCTTTCGGTGTCGCCACCGCGATTGCCATCGCGAGCTTTTCAGCCAAGAGTTCTCCGCAGATGTGGGGATCGATCGGCGGGATCAGTTTCGCGTTTTCCTGCGCGGCATCCTCGTTCGCTTTTCTCGCGTTGTTTGTCCGCTTCGCAAAGACGCGCAACCGGGTACTGGACAGCCTCCGCGACAACGCTTACGGCGTCTATCTGATCCACTACGCCTTGGTGAGCTGGCTGCAGTATGCGCTGCTAAAAACCGCGCTTCCTGCCATCGCGAAAGGGTCAGCAGTATTTCTTGGAACGCTCGTGCTTAGCTGGAGCGCGACCGCTGCCTTGCGGCGAATACCTGCCGTTGCACGGGTGATCTGACCATGTGAGTCGGTCCGGATCGGGAACCGATCATTGGACCGCACGGTCGGTAGATGCAGTCACCGGCTGGCCTCTAAGATGGCGTTCGCGCTGACGGTCGACCTGCCCAGCATAGCCAAACTCTTCGTAACGCTCGCGCCAGCGCCGCATCGGTCGATCCCTGACCCCGATAATCTCGGTCGCCTGCCGCCAGGTAATCTTCTTCGCCAATGCCCGCAAAATCACTCTCCTGCACTTTCATGGCCCGCTCCATCGCGGCCTTCGAGTCTTCGAGTAAGAGAACATTGTTGCCATGGTCTCCCACCCGCACCGCCTGCCAAGCCGACAGAGCACACGCTATCTCGACCGGACATTTGATGTGCTACCGACCGGTGCCCGGCTATCTTCGGCCTGGACATCGCAGGAACGTGCCGCATTCTTGGGCGTTTCTCTGGTGGGACGCTGATCCGACAAGGCAGCGGGTGCGTCGTAAACCTCAAGGAGTCCTTCCTTTCTCAGAGGTTCTGACCACCCAACAGAAATCACGACGGCTCAGGACTCAACGGAGGCGAGCACCGTCTCGAACCTTGCGAGCAACACGTTCCAGAAAATCATCGAGGGACTGGTCCGGTTGCCGTTCGATTCCGGTCTTGGCGGTGATGCGGTTCGCGATCTGGCGGGCGGTCAGATCTCGGACTGCAAAGTCTAAGCTGTCCCGCCGCTGCAGGTAGGTCTCAATCAGGACAAGTTCGTCGGGTGTGACAGCCAACAGCTGTGAGACCGACTCGGCGGCGGGCTCTCCCACCGCCCACTCGGGTCGGGCTTCGTCTAGACGTTTCTCGTGCACCACGATGCTGCCCGCCAAGTGATCTCCCAGCCGCTGGTTGCGCTGACTGATCATCATGCTGACCAGCCCTACAATGTACAACCCTGGTAGTCCATCCACTGCGCGCAGCAGGTTGCGCGCGACGCCTTCGTAAACATTGAGAGGCCGGCCGGAATCCTTGATTACTCGAATTCCCGCCAGCCGCTTGCCCGGAGTCTGGCCTCTCCAGAGAATTTCAAACAGCGCAAAATATCCCCAGTAAATACAAAACAGGAACATCACGATCAGGGCCGGCATCCAGTTGACTGGGATCCAGTCTCGCCAGAATGGCGCCCACTTCGCATAAGTTGCGGTCGCGAAGAATGCAAAAGATGCTGCGATGTAGAGCAGGAATTGCAGTACAGTATCGAGGGCAAAAGCAAGGAACCGGCTTCCGATCCCGGCAAGCGGAAAGTCCAGTGCGATCTGCTCGGGAGTTTCGATCCTAATTCGATCTTCGGACGGCAACGTGATCTCCACAAATTGGCTCGAACGGCGAAAACCTCATTGGCAACGGCTCGAGCGGCTACTCGAGGAAAGTGCGCGCAACGGCTTTCGCAACCTCGGTCGCAGCGAACTCCGCGAACTTGGCTTGCTCTACCGCCAAATCGCTGCCGACCTGGCCGCGGTACGCGAAGACCCCGGCTCGGTACACTTCGCCCGCTACCTTAATCACCTGCTGGCGCGCGCACACAATATCATCTACTCGACCCGGAAGACGAGTCCATCGATGATCCTGAATTTCTTCCGCGAGACGTACCCGCGCGCATTTCGGCGCAACTGGAGTTATGTGCTGGCGGCACTTCTGGTCTTTGCGGCTTCCGCCCTGGTGGGTGCAGCGCTCACCTGGCAGGACCCCGACTTCAAGCTCTCGGTCCTCGGACCCGGGATGGTGCAAACCATCGAGAAGCGCGAGATGTGGACGCACTCCATCGTTGGCATCAAACCGCTGGCATCGAGCACGATCATGACCAACAACATCAGCGTGGGGTTTACCACCTTTGCCCTGGGCATCACCGGCGGGCTGGGTACCCTTTACATGATGACGTTCAACGGCCTGCTGCTGGGTGTGATTGGAATGGCATGTCATCTCTCTGGCATGAGCCTGAAGCTGTGGGAATTCGTTGCGGCCCACGGCGTGCTGGAGCTGCCTGCGATTTTCATCGCCGGCGGGGCTGGCCTGCGCATCGCCGGAGGCTTGCTGTTCCCCGGATACCTTCCCCGTCGCGAATCCCTGGTGCGCGCGGGCGCCGAGGCCGTGCAACTTCTGCTCGGGTCCATCCCGATTCTGGTGATCGCGGGCATCATCGAGGCGTTCGTGTCTCCGACTGAGCTCGCTCCCCCTCTCAAGTTCAGCCTGGCTGGGGCGCTATTCACGCTCTTGCTGCTATACCTGTTCGCCGTCGGCAGGGGCTCCCCTAAAGTTGACTCCTCTGCTTGACCTGCAGATAGGAGTTCACGAGCAGCGGAGCAAGATCTCCGGATTCGGCTTCAAGAGCCAGTGCACCGCGCTCGCGCAGCCTTGCCAGCAATCGTTCCCTGCGGTGAATGACTTCCTGTGCAGCCGAGACTTCATACATCTCTGCCACGCTGGATGGGCGCTGTGCGGCCGCGCGCTGCAAGTCCGGCTGGCCGATCACTACGAACAACACCAGGTGGCGTGACAGCAGAGCAGACGCGGCCTCAATCACTTCGGGCGTCATCACGGTTTCGGCCAGATCGGTGATCCACACGACAAAGCTGCGCCGTCTCTGGTTACGCATAAGGCGGCTGACCGCGTGCAAATGATCCGCCTCCGAGCCGTCCTCACGCACGCCAGCCAGCGCCTCAAGCAGCTGCCGCAACTGCGCCTTTCCCCGCTCGGCGGGGATCAGGCTCTGAATGGTACGCTTGTACGCCAGTAATCCCACGCGGTCGCCCGCCAGAAGCGCCACCTGAGAGAGTGCCAGCGCCGCGTTCACAGCGTAATCGAGCTTACTGAGCGAGGCCACGCGGGTGCGCATCAATCGACCTGTGTCTAGCACAATCCACACCGTCTGACTTCTCTCGAGTTCGTAGAGCCTGGTCACGAGCTTCCCGCGCCGTGCGGTGGCCGTCCAGCAGATGTCGCCGAAATCGTCGCCTTCCCGATACTCCCGCAGGCTCTCAAATGCGTGTCCGGCACCGCGGATGCGGCTGAATCGCTTCTCCAGCTCGACCTGGCGGCTGCGCATGAGGAACATCGCGACACGCCGGGCATCTCTGAGGTCGGGGTAAACCGTAACCTCCTGCGTCAGGTCGGCGATTGCCCATCGTTCAGCCAAGCGCAGGGCGCTCTGGTAGCGGAGGTAACATGGTGCCACCGTGGCTGGCCCGCGGTTTGTGGGTTGAACGGTGTAGGTGGCCCCGGCTTCACCGCGAGCCGGTACCGTCAGTTCGACAGCCGCCGGCTCGTTCCTGAGCGACGACGGAACATAGTCCAGTATCTGGACGTGGAGCGTGGACTTGGATTGGTTTGCTACCGAGATCTCGGCCTGCGACTCAACCGACAGTGCGAGAGGAGTGGTCCAGCGTCGCCGCACGATGAGGTGGCCGGGCTGGGGAAGCATCCGAAGGTCGGCCAACCACCCCAGCAGCAGCAAAAGGTCCCACCCCACCATCGCGTATGCGAAGCGGCCGTCGACCAACGCCGGCACCAGCCACACCAGCCCCGCCAGGACGAGAAGAAACCAGCTGCGGCCAAAGGAATATCCGAGCCTTGTCGATGGCCGGGGTATGGCCTCGACGGGCGCCGGAATCATGGCCGACCATTCCCTCACTTGGGCAACTCCACGGCGCGCACAACGTCTTGCATCACCTGGTCGGGCGTGATGCCTTCCAGATCTGCCTCCGGTTTCACCATGATGCGGTGACGGAACACCGGTGGCGCGGCCTGCTTCACATCGTCCGGGATAAGATAGTCACGGCCATCCAGCGCTGCGAGCGCCTTTGAGAACATCAACAGGTTGACCGCCGCTCGGGGACTGGAGCCGAGCGACAGGGCCGGCCAGTCACGGGTACGACGCGTCAACTCAGCAATGTAAGCAAAGAGCGACTCCTGCATCTTCACGGCTCGGACTGCCTGACGCGCCTGTGCAAGCCATTCTCGTTCGATCGTTACGATCTCGACATCGTCCAGCCGTTCGGAATCAAAGCCGTTGTGCACGTTGACCAGAAGCTGGACTTCCTCGTCGGCCTCAGGATACGGGACGCGCACCTTTACCAGGAAACGGTCGAGTTGCGCCTCGGGGAGGGGGTAGGTGCCTTCGAAATCGATCGGGTTCTGCGTCGCAAAGACCGCGAAGTCGGCCGACAGCGGAAGCCGCTCTCCGTCGATGGTTACCTGGCGCTCCTGCATGCACTCGAGCAGGGCCGCCTGGGTCCGGGGCGGCATGCGGTTGACCTCATCCACCAGCAGCAGACTCGTAAACACCGGACCCTGGTGAAGCTGGAACGCGCCCGTTGCCATGTTCAGAATCTTGGTTCCGATGATGTCCGCCGGCATCAGATCTGATGTGCATTGCACGCGCTGGAAGTCGAGACCCAGAATTCGCGAGAGGGTTTTGATGGTGAGCGTCTTTGCGATCCCGGGCACTCCCTCGAGCAGGGCATGGCCGTTGCAAAGAAGAGAGACCAGGCATTGCGTCTTCATCTCCTCCTGGCCAACCACCACCTTGCTCATTTCCTGACGAACATGCTGCGCCAGTTTTACGACCGCTTCCATGCTTTCTTCTCCTGAGGTGGCAATGCGACCAGTTGCAGGCGTTCTGCATATCCGAACAGAGTCTGGACCAGCCGCAAGGCCGTTTGAGGCCGCACGCCAGGGTCGTACCGGTAGGATTCACACTCGCGTAGCGTTCCCGCGAATTCCTCATCCTGCAAGCCCCAGCGCCGGCGGACTGCCCGATCCAGATCCTCCACCGGGCTGCCCACGGGCAAAGCCAGCTTGCGTGTCAGCAGGTATCGGAAGCGCTGATAGTAGATCTCCACCGCCACGCTCCCCGCATGCGCATGGTCGTATAGCGTGCCCAGAGTGCGCACGAACTCCAGCGGGGACAGCCGGACTTCAGCAGCCGGCATCCACACCGCACTGCCGCGGCGGGAGAAGGCCAGCAGAACTGCGATGGCGCAAATGGCGAGTTGCAACGCGATCCAGCGCAGGATCCGGTTGCTGGCCTGCCCGGCCGGCGAGCGCTGGTACCCATGTACATATTCGTCCCAGAGGATCTGGGTTTGCTCCGGCGCGCCCACCGCCGCCAGCAAGAACTCCAGATTCCCCGCCTCTTTCAGCCCTGCATTGGTAAAAGGGCTTGCCGCCGCCAGCCACAGCACATTCCCCTCGCCAACTTTGTATTCAATGACCACCGGCTTCGCGGAATCACCGTAGAGCGCGACTCCGCCCCTGTCCGCTCGCCAGTAAGCGTTGGGGATCAAAGTGATTTCTGGTGCGGCACGGGTGACAGGCGACAACCCCACAGCCGGAACCCTTTGCCAAGTCGAGGTCACAACAGGTTCGAATACCGACTCATTCTCCGGCAGATAAAAGCCCGCGAACCGTCCCGCGGCCAGAACGCGGCCACCCGATTTCAGGAAATTGTGCAGCTGTTGCCGTTCTTCTTTGGTGGGATACCCAGCCGGCTCCATCAGGATGAGCATCCTGCCCCTTCCGTCTGGCAGATCGCTCATGGGCTGCTCCCATGAAGTCGTTTGATATCCGGATTCCTTGAGCAGAAGGTAGGCAGCCTTCGAGCCGCCCGACGCTGTCGAGTAGATGCTGGGGACCTCTTCGCTCGAATCAGCGCTGCGGTTCAGTAAAACCACCGCCACAACCATGAGAAAGAAAATGGCGCATGTGATTCCCAGGATCCTTCGGTCGCCAGTGGTCAGTTGCATGGGCAACCGAGTCTCTCCAACTCGACCAGGGTCTGCTGGAATGCCTCCGGACCAGCCTCGCCCATGCCGTACCAGACGATCTCCAGTTTGTTTGTGAGAGCGCGCAGGGCGGGTTGCTGCTCGCTACTCGCGGGGAGCAGACGAAGATACTCGCGTGGAGTGCGAGCGGCGTCGGCGTGCCACCTGCCTTGCGCTTCAAGAAAGGAGATGCCGCTCCAGTACGCGAGGTGGACCGCCTCCCGCCAGTCACCACGGGCCCCGGCGGCCCGCGCTTCCCGGAGCCAGATCGGCCACTGTTTCGTGCTGACCGCGAGCGGCTGTGGCATGATGGTCTCGAGGTTCGCGCTCTCGCGGATCGAACGGTACATCCAATACGCGACCCCGAGCACCGCGAGCACCATTACCCCGTACACCAAGACGTCGCTGATCGTGGGAATCGCGGATGATGCAAACGCCCGCCCCAACCAACGAAACAGCAATTCCATCAACCGTTGTTTCAGCCGGTCCAGCCACGTCGGGCCATGCACGCCCTTGAATTCACGCCGCGCCAGGATGCTGTCTAACAACACATGACGGGGGCGAACGTCGCTGGGCGGGCGCTGGTAGTCCCGAGCATCGGAGCGCAGCGCATCGAGTTGGGCCGTAATGCGCTCTCGCAACGCGTCGCTGTTCTTCTTCTGCCAGTCTTCCACATCGTGACGCAAGCTCGCGGTCGGGATGTAGAAATCCTTGCCGTCGTCGCGTACCCGCCACGAGGATTCGGGCAAAGCTTGCAGCAGGTCAACACCCGTACTGGGATCGTCCTTAAGTTTTTGTGCGATTCTGTGAGAGTCGTCCAGCGCTTCGATGTATTGCGCCAGGGAAAGCGGGGCCGCAGGGGGCGCATCCTGCGCAGCGCAGAAACCCCATCGACACACGACCAAGATCAGCAGGATCAGCCGGGGTCGTCGCATCGAAAATTACACGCCGACTGCGGGCAAGGGTCCACTCTGCGCGCCATCCAGTGTGCTCATCATGTGCTGCAGATCGAACGCCTCTTTGCGCACGCGCTCGTCATAGTAGAGCAGCGACAAGCCGATGGTCAGCAAGGGACCGACCAGACACTGGCTCAAGAAGGTCCCGATGGGGATCGCAATCAGGGCCCACGTAGGTGGAGGTGCCCCGTGGTGGTTGCGCATGGCTGTGCCAATGAACGCAAGAATCGGCAACTCCCAGGTCATGTAAACCGCGTAGAACAGGACTATGAAAAGGAAAAATACAGCAAATACGCGGCCCCGGTGGCCCTTTGTTAGTTCAGCGCTGCGTTCTACCGAGTCGCGCAACCCTTTGTCTTCCAGGACTGCCACCGGAATTGTGAGCGCCCACATCAACGACAGAATGATCCCGGGAACAATCAGCAGCACGAACCCGATGCCGATGCCGAGCCAATATCCGATCATGATAAGCGCCAACGAAAATATCCGCCCCTTGAGGCCCGCAAATGCCTGTGCGATCGACACCGGTCGGCCAAGGTGGACATGCGAGACTGCGATGACGGTTCCGCCCTGGGAAATGGCTGCTACTCCCAGCGTAATCAGGGCCGTAAGCAGGTTCCATAGCAGGCTGATCCCCGCACCGCCTAGAGCTCTTCCCGGGCGCAGCGCAACCCCGGTAAGTTGGAAGGCGAGCAGCACCAGATGCGGAAAGGCGATGATCCCGACGAACACCAGGAAGTACTTGCGGTAAAGGAAGAATGTGCGATCCAGCAACTCGCCCAGGCTCAGCGGACGTAACTCGGTAAGCATCGCGGCACCCCAAACGACTGACCAAAATGGCCCATGATAGTACCACAGGTATCTCGGAGGAATTCATGCTTATCTTGCGTATCTTGCGCGCGCGCTGAGCGTGTCCAGCGAGTAATCCACCGTGAAAAGGTGAACGCGCCGGGTCGGACCCATAGAGTCTTTGATATCCACTGCCGAGACCTGCCCGTGGTCTCCGGTCTCGTAGGCAAACTCGTAGACTCGTCCGCCCGCCAGCGTCTCTCGCCGCACGCGATCGCCGGCCGCGTGCTCGAAAGTGCAAAGCACCACTCCGTCGCGTTTGACGGAATTCAGATGGCCGGCGTTGTCGTAGCCATAATCGGTAACTTGCCCGTGAGCGTCGGTGACGCGAGATAAGTGCCCGGTCGCGTCGTAGTCATAAACGAACCGGTCGCTGGCCTGATCTCGATCTTCGACGGTCTTGATCCGGCTAGCCGAATCGTAGGTGAACACGATTGCGTGGCGCCCCGGGGATACCGCCCGCAAAAGATTGCCGGCGCCATCTCTGCTCAGCGCGAGCCGATCTCCGTTGGCGCGCTCGATCGCAATCAGCGCCGTTTGCTCGGGCCGTTGCGCATTGCCGCCGTCCGGAAAGCGATACACATCCGGTCCTCTCGTGAGCTGCCACCCTGGCCCTGCCCATTGAATCGTCGAGTAAGAAAACTCATGGTTGCCTCGATCGTGGTTATCATAGCGAGCGTCCCAATAACCGAAACCCCAGTTGGAGCGCTGAAAGTGCGCTCGACCTCCTGGTGCCAGTATCAGATCCATCCAGGTAAAGGGCCACCGGTCGCCGACCAGAAAGATGTTGAGATTGTGGTTGCCGCCAACCCCGAACGCGCGAGAACGGGTGTCTTGGGTACGCAACACGCGAGTAAGCTCGAGGGGAATCCGGTCGTCGATCAGAAAATCTGTGCGCTGGTCGAGAACAAGACCATAGCGAAGATCGATCTGCACCGTTTCGAGATCCCGCTCCTTGTACGATCCAGAGCAATCGCGAACCGCGGCAGGCTCGAGATGCGCTCGCTCCGGCTGTGTGTACTGCCGCAGGATGAAACAGGGGTCGCCTTGCCGAACATGTAAGTCCGCCCGGACCTGGGCATCGCTCTCGAGATAATCGTCGCCCAGCTCGTCCAGATCCGAAGCGTCGTCTGCAAATTCGTACATGATGCTGCGGATGTTCCGGCTTGGCTGCAAGCGAAAATGCAGGCTTCCGACGTCCCGCGCAAGCACCTTGCGCAGCCTTCTCTCGGTAACATCGTCGCCCTGGGTCTCGCCGTCTTCGTGCTCCGACAGATGGGCGGTCGAGATAATGGCAAACCGCTCTTCGTCACGGAAACTGAACGCGTAGTTCCATTCGAGGGCGGAGATATACATATCGGCGTCGGTCAAACCGATCAGAATCGCCTCCGGGTCTGCGGCAAGTTTTGGGTAGCCGGCTTGCATCGCGGTAATAAGATCCTCGGCCACATACTGGCTTCGGGTTGTGTTCTCGGCCCAGGGAGGCAATGGAACCTCAGGCAGTAAGCGGATGGCAGTTTTGTACTTGCGAGAATAGTCCTTCAACAGGGTCGCAATCGTCGACGCTGACTTGATCGGTCCGATCGGCACCAGATATACCATGCCACGCCCGCTTAACTGCTCGGCCGACGCTGCCTTCGACTTTGCTGGCATCGGCGTCCTAGCTCGCCCTTGGCGGTTCGGTAGATTGGCGCGGGGCAACTGTTTGAGGAAGTTATCAAAGTAACCGACCCCAAGCGCCATCACGACCAGAGCACCCATTCCCCAAGTCACTACAAACTTCAGAAGGAGTGCGTCGCTGCGTTTGCGGGTAATTTTGACAATGAGCTCTTTTCGAAGGAGTTCCTTGAACCGGGAATATTCTCCCGGAGGGAAGGCGCGCTTCGGGATCGCGAGCCCATCGCCACCAGGAATCTGCAGAAGCAGCAGGTTTTCTGTCTCATGACAGGCTTCGATGTTCGCCCAGCGGACGTCTCCGCGTCCCTTAGAGCTGTTCCAGCCTAGGGAATCCTCGTCTGCTCCCAATTCGATTGACTCCCCGGCGCGAACCGGTCCCCGAGGCGATCGTTCAGCGCGCAAGCGCCAGAGCAGCGTGCGTTCAACAACCACCAGCAGACCGGCAATGTACAAGACCAGGGCGAACCATTTAGCTCCCGAGAGAAGAAGCGATGTAGCCGCGGCGAGACACAGGACTGCAAGGACATAAAGGTTACGGAAGACGAGTCGCCGCTTCGCCATCCAGATGCGGTAGGCATGTTGCGACTCAACATACTCTTGGGAAGTCAAAGCGTACTTTAGGATCACTAGCC
>Ga0137415_10000076_pt1 | contig 74596 bp, 66 predicted proteins | sample CZODoug3_1_1_16f_FD_183082 | JGI IMG/M metagenome (GOLD analysis project Ga0137415, IMG submission 183082) | Vadose zone soil fungal communities from Angelo Coast Range Reserve, California, USA - CZODoug3_1_1_16fungal (Hybrid Assembly) | ecosystem: Environmental > Terrestrial > Soil > Vadose... | reverse complement strand
GTGTTGGTGAGATTGATGGTGAGGCTCGTGCCGGTGGCCACATAGGGGACGACGATCAACGGCGGCTGCCAGATCGCGCCACCAGTCTGTGCCGGATGAACACCGGCTGCGTAAGTCAATGCCGAGCAGGTGGCGGTGCTGCCGGTCACAACGGCGCCGCACGTCCAGCCCCACATCGGGACGATGGTGCCGTCCGGAACAGTGGTGGACTGCTGTGAGGCGGTAAGATTCACCGTCTGGGCGGACAAGAAGCCCGCCGTCAAGAGAAGAATGGTCACCGCGAGTGTTGCTGCTTTGAGAGTTGATGTCAGATAGTTAGATCGCATGGCTCTTCTTCTCCTCGCGCTCACAGCGTTTCGTCAATGTTCCAAACGTAGGGATCAACCAGCATCATCTGAAGCATGCCGCCCGGGAAAACGTCGCTGGTAGTGATCTCGCGCTCGTTGTGGGAATGCCACATGAAGGCGATACCGGACTCCGGCGGAGGGTTCTGGAGGGCGGCGCCAGGCGGCAATGGGCTCGGCCCGCGCGACCGTCCGACCGCGTCAGGGCCAAGGTAGGGTGTGCCGTTATACCAGAGACCGTTGGTTACAATGAGGGGATCGGGAAGGGTCATGGGGCCGCCGCCTCCGACCTGACCGACGGGATTCGCCTCCAGAGGCACGTCGTGGTCGGCGCACCACTCGTAGTAGTTCGGGGCGCCGCTAATCATGAGGCCTGAAGTATCGTAGGTTGGGATGAGAGCCGCCGGGCTACTGTGGGTCGTGTAGTAGCCGTTCGCGTCCGGATGGCACGGGGGATTGCCGGTGTTACCGGGCGTGTGTCCGAAAATATCCCATCCGAGACCCTTGCCCGACCAGTAGAAGATCCCGTCAAAGGCCTGGCCAGGAGTCGTGTCGGTGTTGAATTCCATGCGCCCAGCCAACAGACTCGCATTCGTTTGGCTGACCAGCAAATGCCCATCGCGGCCCAGGATGCGCACGTGGTTCCCGTGCTCGTGAAAGGGATGTTGCCAATGGCCTTGTCCGATCACGCGCAACAGAATCAACTCGCCCGGATGCATGTGGGGATTGGCGTTGTAGGGCTGGTTCGGATAATTCGGCGCATAGTTGGCATCCATGTCGTCCGGCATGGAGCGCCCGTTAATCAGGAAATAAACCGGGTGGTAGGGTTCGGTCACGACATCGAGCCTGGTCGGGCAGGAAAACTGCAAACCGGCGGTCGTAGGACAGCTGGCGATGAGCTTCAGTTGATCTTCCACTTGCCTGTGAATCTTCGGGTCGATCTCCGACCACTGGGTGAGGTATTCCCGGTCGTAGCAAGTCAGGGCGTGGTTATAGGCGGCAGGCGCCAGCCGGTAATCGACGCGACCGGGCTCGGTAGCCGTACAGGTAGAGGGAATGGTGGCGGGCAGAACGACCACCGCTCCAAACAGACCCATCTCGATCTGGAGGTCCGCCTGCGTACCGCTGTAGTACGAGTGTGTACCTGCAGTTCCGACGGGGGCGGAAACGGTATAAGTGACCATCCCTCCGGGAGCCGCTTCCGCAGTCAAAAGACCCGCAGTACCACCGCTCGTGGACACCAGGGTCAAGCCGGGGAACACGATCGAAGTATTGCCCGCGGCTGCTGGCAAACTGTTCGTGAGGTTCACCGTAAAGCTCTGTCCTTCGGTGACGATCAAGGTGGGACCAGGCAATTGCATGGTCGGACAAACAGCTCCAGCCACTGCCGTCGGCCGGAATACCGGCGTGAATCCCGTGGCGCAACCGTAACCCCAGGAATAGATCAACACTCCGTCCGGCTGACTGCTGTAGCCGACACCGGCGTTTAAGCTGAAAGAAGTACCCGTGATGCCGGGAACGGCAGCATGCGCCGAAGGCGCGAGCAGCAAGGCCACCGCCGCGACGGCGACCGAGAGGGATCGTACCGCACACCAGATTTTTGAATTCAAGTGGCTCATGGTTGCTCTCCTACGGCGTTACTACGACTTCAGTCATCAGCCCGCCGAAGTTCTCGGCGTCGTTCGACAGGTGGTCAAGTTGTGGTGTGTAAAGGAAGTACGTACCGGGCGGAACCCCAGTGCTATCGAGAATCACGTCCAGCGACTCGCCGCCGCCTAAAGTGATCGAGTTGGTGGTGACGTACATGTTATTGCCTGCCTGGTCGCGCAGCAGCTTGGCGTTGAAGCCCACCAGTTGCATGGGGATGCCAATGGAGGAAAGCGTCTGGTATTCCTGAACGTCCAGGTCGGCAATGCGCAGCGCCGCCCTTTGCCCGCAAGGCGCCGCGGGGCAGGTCGCCGAGACGGGACCTCCGCTGGCGCTCAGAGTGATCAGGGTGGGGAGGGGCTGCGAAGCACGGCTCAGCGAGTCTGTGTCTGTGGTCGTGATGGCATGCGTGGTTGGCTCGGGGTTTGACGCGCCCGCGAGCTGGCCCAAAACATCCGCCGGTCCGCCGGCAACGCCCACCGTGTCGGGATAGCTGCGACCATTCAGGAGGAAGTACTTGTCTTTCATGTCCGCGAACCCTTCCGGGTTAAAGGTCATGCCGACAAAGTGGAAGTTGGGATCGAAACCGTGGATCTGGATGGGAACGTCGATGTCGTAGCGCGTGCTGCCATCGCCGTCGTTGTAAACGTACTTGAAGAGATTGCCACTGGCATCCGTCCCTTGAGTGACGCCGTTATTGGCAGCTGGCAACGGCGCGGAGCACAGAATATCGGGACCCGGCTGGGTTGTAGTGGCAGGGAGAGCGGGATAGCAAGACGTCCGCAGGTCATTCTGCTGCAACACAGACGCGTTGTAGAGGCTGTTGCCCGACGGCACGCGATTCTGGCGCGGACGCACGAAGAGTTGTCCGACCATGCCCATCTGCAGGTGTTCGGGAGGCGTGACGTGGCAGTGCCAGAAGTAGGTCCCAGCGTCCGGCGCGAGGTAGTAGTACGTGAAGCTGCCACCGATGTTGATGGCGATCGAGGCATCCGGCACGCCGTCGTAGAAGGAAGATGCATTGGGGTAGCCGTGGAAGTGGACGGTGTGCTGTTCGAACAGATCCGGCCGCATGATCATTCCGACGTTGCTGAGGGTCAGAAAAAACTCGTCGTCTTCATCAAACGCCATCAATGGAGCGGGAATGCTGCCATTCAACACGCCGGTATTCATAATTGCCGCGGGATCCGTAATCGCCCCGTTTGCGCCAGGAGCCGTAGCACTGCTGGGGTCGGTGCCGTCGGAATTCGGATTAGCTAGCCCGTTGTTGAAAGTTGCGGCGGTGTAGGGCAGGTTAAAGTCGTTGGCGAACAGCGTTCCCGGCAGGCCGTTCCGGATCAAACCCAGGCCGGAGAGCGGACCGAAGGCGAACATAAATGTCTGGTTGCCGTCCGCTTCGGTCATCATGCCGTCACCACCCGAAATCTCCTGGCACTTAATGGCGCCGCCGTTGTCGGCGAACGTCAGCGCGGGGGTGAACGTGTGGGCCCCGGTCGGGTCTTTGGTCGCAGTCCTGATCTGCGGGCCGGTGTAGGGAGCCTCAGCCAGCTCTGGGTGGGGGGTCACAACGGTACCGGTGCCGCCGGTCGCTGTGGAGCCGGGGTGTCTTACGGTGGCGGTGGGGCATTGAACGTGAAACGACCCTCCCCCCTGATAGCCAGCCTGCGCGCTCGCGACCGCTGCAAGGAGACAGACTAAAACTGTGGGCAACCAAACCTGGAGAGACTTTCTCATGGCTGTACAGCCTCCTTCTAGACCTGCCGGCGCCCGGGGCACCGTGTTTCGATGAGTCGTCGAATAGAAGAACCTTTGAACCGACGGCCCATCCGCTGTGCTGATCGCGCGAATCTCGGTGATTGACGTCAGGTGTGATTCCTGATTGCTTGGCATGCGGCGAGTGACGAATCCTCTCCCGGAGGACGAGCTGGCACACTGCAAGGCCAAGAGCGTCTTCCACAGAACTCTTCCCACGCGTCGGACACTGCACTCGCGCAGCGCTATCGACGCAGTACTAAGTCCGCATAAAGCTCTTGGGGGAGTTAGAAGGCCAGGGGAGGTCCGGCCTCACTAGAACTTTGGGGAGAGTATGTCAGTCGCTAACAGTCGTCTACCTTCAAATTATGTAGCGACTCAATAAATTTTGTGAATTTATTCTCAGGTCGCATGGAGTTAGTCACACAAACAGCCTCTCTTTCTCTCTTTATTACTTTTCGACGCCAAAAGCTTGTGTTCTGTTCTAAGCGCGTGGTAAGCGGGTCAGGGGAGAATTCCGGACAAGCACCATTTGGGGCGGCACCGGTCGGGACGAGCTTTCATCATCTTGCACGCGAACGATTCCGACACTTTTCAACAATAAGCAGATGAGCCGCCCTTGGTGTTGCACACCGGCCTTCGCAAACATATTTGCAAGGTGCCGGCGAGCTGTGGAAGCGCGAATCTTGAGTGGCTCGCAGCAGTCGTCGAGCGCGTTACCTTCCATCAGCAGACGTGCCAAGCGCGCCTCGCTGGACGTGAAGCCGTACAGCTGGCGTAGCCTGGATTCGGTCGCCTGTACCGGAAGATCCGGATCCAGCACAAAAACCAAAGCTGCGGGTTCGGTTGCGACCGACTTCGACACCGTTCCATGGAGCGAGCGGACCAGTAATGTCAGAGGTCTCTTGCCGGATGGACGCCGTACCGCCAGGGCCGTGTCCCTCGGGCCCGACGTTCCGGCGAGTCTGGCATGCGCAGCTTGTTGCAGGAGTGCACTCAAGGGTGGAGTGCAGCATCCCTTCAACGCACCCAGTACGCCCTGCGCCGTCACCTCCAGACCGTCGCGCGTCGCCAGGATTTGCAGCGCGCTCTGATTTGCGAACAGCAAGCGGCCTAGGTCGTTGACCACGCCCACTCCGATATCGAGCAAGTCCAACGCTTCCAGACCGGCCGTCAGAGCTTTGGGCGCACCACGGTTCGGGGGCTTGTCGCTCAGATGAAGCAGTTGGCAATCAGCGTATGGCTCGCCTTGGCCCATGTTTCGGTGTGCACTGGTCGTGCGAACCGTTCCCAGGCTTTTCAGTAACAGCGAAATGAGTTGGCCCTGGCGTCGCACGCCCGTTTTAGCGAACATGTTCCCGAGATGCATGCGCGCGGTCGAGGGACGGATGTCGAGTTGTTCACAGCACTCCTCAAACGTCTTGCCGGACATTACCAGTTGCGCCAGACGAGCTTCGCTGGACGTGAAGCCGTACAGCTGGCGGAGCCTGGATTCAGTCGCCTGTACCGGAAGTTCCGGATCCAGCACAAAAACCAAAGCTGCAGGTTCGGTTGCGACCGAATTCGACACCGTTCCATGGAGCGAGCGGACCAATAAAGTCAGAGGTCTCCTGCCGGATGGACGCCGTACCGCCAGGGCCGTGTCCCTCGGGCCAGACGTTCCTGGGGGTCTGGCATGCGCAGCTTGTTGTAGGAATGCACTCAAGGGTGGAGTGCAGCATCCCTTCAAAGTGCTGAGTACGCCCTGCGCCGTCACTTCCAGACCATCGCGAGTCGCCAGGATTTGCTGCGCGCTCTGATTTGCGAACAGCAAGCGGCCCAGGTCGTTGACCACGCCCACTCCGATATCGAGCAAGTCCAACGCTTCCAGACCGGCCGACACCAAGTCAGAGCAATGGCTGCCCTCTTGATCCGGCCACTGTCCTCGGTGCCATCTCCCGCTGCTCGTTGTGCTCGATAAGCCGCACGAAATCGCCATAACCAAACTCCGAAGTCGACGAAAAAATCGGTGGTCGCTATTGACCTACCGCCTCGAATCGTTCCCGGGGAGGAGCCTGGCTGAAATCACGCTCGGTCGACCAGGTCGCTGTAATTTTGGCTGTCCAACACGGTCTCTGCACTCCGCAACCGGACCATGCCAATGGTCTTCAGCAAGACCGAAACCAGTTCGCTTTGTCGATGGACACGGGTCTTTTTGAACAAATGCCTGAGGTGGGTGCAGGCTGTCGAACGGCTAATTCCGAGTTCGCCACAGCTTGCATCCAGCGTGCGTCCATCCATCAACAACGTCGCCAGGCGGGTCTCCCGCGCGGTGAAGCCGTAGAGTTCATGCAGGTCCGACTCGGTTGCCTGCACCGGAAGAGAGGGATCGAGGATCAGCACCAAAACCGCTGTCTCAGAGCACGGATCTGTCCAGCAGATCGCCCCCACGGAACGCACCAATAAAGTAAAGGGTCGCTTGCCGCGCGCCCGCCTCAGGATGAAGACAGCACCGCGGTCTTCCGGTTTCGAGGTGGCGGACGCGGTGGCTGCCCGCTGGACGACCTCAGCCAACATGTCCGGGTGCGCCCGGGTTGCACAGGCCATGCCCTTGGAATTCAGCCACAGCCCATCCCGGGATTTGAGGATTTTGCTTGCGATCCCATTCGCGCCCAAGAGTCGGCCCGCAGCATCGCAAACCAGCCATCCGATGCCGAGCAATTCCAGCGCTTGTACGCCAGCCCACCACAAGTCGGTCACCTCTTGATGGTGCGTTGCCGAGTTCATGGGGATCTCCCCCTTTTCAGTCGAACGATGCGGTGTCGCGCTGTACCTGCAGCTTCCCCGAATGGCGAAAGGCCTGTCTCGGGTCGGGCGGTGTAGCGCCCGTGAGTCCCTCAATTTGAGCGGACCCTGAAATACCGAGTCCGGTCCTGTCCCGGCTTCTTGCCGGACGAGCCTTCGGGGGTGGGTAGTGGAGTTTGATTGTCCGCAACCCATTCGGGGGGAGAGCTATGAGTGGGCGCACCCGCGTGCGCGCTTGCTCCCTACTTCGCGGAGCATGCACCCGGAACGTGGAGGAGTTCGCACCGGTGCGAATTGGACTGGAGTGTAGGAGGCGGATTTCGGTCGGTCAAGACAAGGGCGACTGAAATGACACGCATTTTACAGGCGTTACGTGGAGTGTGATTTTGTTCGTTTGTGTTAAAAGGTCTTTACATCTTGAAAAATCGAACTGTGTCTTCATAATAAGAGACCACGGTTGTTCTCCCCCGGGCCTGATCTCTGGTCTCAGCCAATTCGGGTATCGGAGAACATGTGGGCACATCGATCACAAGTCGTTCTTCCAAGACTGGTAAGGCGCGAATGCTCGGTACGCGTTCGAGGCGAGCCTTCTCTTTCTTTTGGATGGCCGTCTTGTTAAGTATCGCAGTCTTGCTGGCGATCGTAGCGACCCTGCAATATCGCTCAAGCACCGAAATCAAAAATGCTGAGCAAGCTCGCGTGGGGACCGACCTCGAGTCGGTAATGATCAAGTGGCATCTGGACTTCTATGGTGAATTTTCGACGGTATGTGTCGCCTTGCAAATCGGACCGGATTCAGGCGAACGGGATAGCTGGGAAGACTATCTGCATCGCTACGCCCATTGGAGCAATGCAGCGAACCGCGACGATTCCCTCAACAACCTCTATCAGAATCGAGATCTCGTAAAAGACATCTACATTTGGGAAACGAGCCGACACCCGAGCCCCAGGTTGCTCCGTCTCAACGCGGCCCAAAACAAAATCGAGAGCTCGGCCATGCCTCCAGCCCTCGAGGTTCTGCTGACTCACCTGCAGAGGAACTCCTCGAGTTTGCGCGTCGCCTTGCACGCCTGGTCGGACCATCCCGCAAACGAGGCGAACTCGGAAAGTGAAGAACCACCCTCGCCTTCTCACCTTCTCCGAAGCAACGCGGAAACCGGCTGGCAGTTCGAAGAAAAAGTCCCGGCGCTCGTTCATCCAATCTTCCACTACAGTCACCACCGGGCGATCGACACCGAAACCTTGAGCAGCATCGATCCGGTCGATTGGGTCGTGGTGGTGCTCAACTTTAAAACGATTCAGGAGCGGGTTCTTCCCGGGCTCACGCAACGATATTTCAGTGGCCACCAGGGACTCGAATACAAAGTGGCGGTCATTGCTGCGGGGGCGTCCTCACATTTGCTGTACTCGTCCGACCCTGGGCTAGGTGCTCCGGACGTCAGTGCCTCCGATTCGGTGATGGCAATTTTTGGTCCGCCGCCCGAAAACACGGAGCGCGATCTTTGGCAGATTGAAAACCATAGGGCCTCTTTGAAAGGCAAAGATTGGCATCGGTTTTCGAGCCCTGTCTGGTTCCCGGTGATAGAACACACATCCGACGATGGACCTTGGCTGCTGGTTCTGCAAAACCGCAGAGGTCCCTTGAGCGCAATGGTGGACAGAGTTTGGCACCGGAATCTGCTCGCGGGTGGAGTTGTGCTCCTACTGCTCGCCGCCAGCATGGTGCTCGTCGTGGTGGCCAGTCAGCATGCACAAGCGCTTGCCAATCTGCAGATGGACTTCGTCGCATCGGTTTCTCACGAGCTGCGCACGCCCCTCGCTGTCATCCTTTCTGCCGGCGAAAACATTCGTGACGGCTTGGTGGACGGTCGGAAGATGATCATGCAGCAGGGGACCATCATCACGGAACAGGCCAATCAACTGATGGATCTTGTCGATCACGTTTTGCTCTTCGCTGCCAACGCGAAAGGCATCGGATACCCACCCCCTCGTCCGCTGGAAGTGTCGGAAATCGTTCGATCCGCGCTGCGCAACACAGGCGGACTGCTGCGCGAAGCGGGCTTTACGGTGCAGCAGGAAATACCGTCCGAGCTGCCCCGTGTTGCCGGTGATCTATCCACCCTCTCGCAATGCCTGGAAAACCTGATTGTGAATGCGGTCAAGTACGGCAATCGAGAGCGGTGGATCGGGCTTTCGGCCGGGATCGACAAACGTAGCAACGACAGGAAAGAACTGCGGATCAGCGTTGCAGACCACGGAGTCGGCATCAGTAGTTCGGACCTGTCGCAGATCTTCGAACCTTTTTATCGTTGTCCCGAGGCCATCGCTGCCCAGATTCATGGGACCGGGCTGGGACTGTCGATTGCAAAGCGCATCGCAGAGGCGTTCGGAGGAAGGCTGTCGGTCACGAGTGAGGTGGGCGTGGGAAGCGTCTTCACGGTGCACTTGCCTGCCTGGGACGAAGCTCCGAAGTCACAGCCTGTGCACCCGCAACCCGTCGGAGACTCTCAAAGTGAATGAGCACATTCTCCTGATCGAGGACGAGCAAGCTTTGCGGTCCACCTTGAGCGTCCGGCTACGGAGTGAGGGCTACGTTGTCGACACGGCTGGCGACGGGGTGGAGGGCTTCGAGAAAGCAACGACTCGGCCATTCGACTTGATCATTCTGGATATCATGTTGCCTTATCGCAGCGGATTGGACATCTGTCGCGATATTCGACAGGCAGGGTTGGCGACTCCAATTCTGTTTCTGACGGCACGGCACCAGACGAGCGACAAGGTGCTCGGCCTCAAGCTCGGAGGTGATGACTACGTCACCAAACCATTCAAAGCCGTGGAACTTCTTGCGCGCATAGAGGTCTTATTGCGACGTGTACCAATCCGCTCCGGTCACGGTGTTCACCAGTTCGGTTCGATCCTTGTGGACCTTCGTCGAGCCGAAGTCACCCGGGATGACAAGCCTCTTTATCTTTCGGCTCGTGAATTTCAGCTTCTTCGCTACTTGATCGAACGAGCGGGAAACACCATTCCGCGCGTTGAACTCTTGCGCTCGGTTTGGGGATACGACAGCGGCACGTTGACGCGCACGGTCGACATGCATGTAGCCAGCCTGCGCGACAAACTGGAGGAAAATCCCCGGCATCCGGCGTTGATCATCACCGTACCTGGAGTCGGATACAAGTTTGTGGGATCAAGGGGTGCATAGGGTCCCAGCGTGCGGCACGCGCGTTCTGATGCGACTCGGGAACCTGGCTGAGGTCAAAACGGAGGGAGCGGGCGGAAACAATGATTTTGTTTCAGGTTAAAGATTTGGTCCGCAACTGGGCGCTGACGGGGGGCCATGGTGGATGTGAGCTGTATTGTGAGCCGTGAGTTATATATAAGAAGGATGATTACTTTCTGTCGAAAGGCATCAACGTAAGACATTCATGATAATGGCTTTATCAAGTTCTTGTACACGATTGCCTCGTTCAGACGCCTGCACTACGGCTCGATGAGTTCGTAATGCGTCACGTGCGGTTCCAAGGAGAGGAGGAATTTCTCGTCTTCCGGATAGTAGACGGCCTTCCCGTAGTCGGGACCAGCGAAGGCTTTGATCGCCTCCCAGGAATCCCAGAGCGTGAGCAGGAGAAATTCACACTGGCCGTCGGCGACCCGGCGCAGGGTGTAGACCCCGCGGTTTCCGCGCGTAGAAGCATATTCTTTCAGGCCGGTCTGCTGAAGATACGCGTAGTAGGCGTCCTGATCAGATTCGCGAACGGTACCGCGCCAGATGCGGGCGATCATTTCGTCTCTCCTCCGGCAGCTGAACGCTCAGCGTCCGGCGATTCAGAACTTGCGTGGATGCGTGTCTCGTATACCGTCGGGAACACTTCTGAGCAATTGTCGGCCCGCACAAAACTGCGGACTAACTCCGAACGGGAAAAGTGCCCCAGGCTGAGAAGGCGGATCAGTTCGTTCTTTGAAAAGCTCTCCCAGTTATTTCGCCGGTTCCAGGGAAAGCAGGTCGCCTCGACCACCATATTAGCCAGGCCTTCTCGGGCTCCAGCCTCGATCTGCTGGCGCAGCCATCTCAGATACACCAGTTTTCTCTCGAGCAGATCCCGCGGATCCGCGCGAAATACCACGCCTGGGACGTCGGCGATATCGGCACGCAGGGTGTGGATATGGCCGTGTCCTTCGACCAGAACGTCGATCTCGAGCGCAAGGAGGCGTTCGAGGGTATCGATCCATCGCAGGCTGTCCACGTCCGGATTGGGGGTTGCGAAGTAGCTACCCATGAAGGCGTCGCCGGCGATCAGAACTCTCTCGGCGCGGTCGTAGAGGACGATGTGGTCGTCGCAGTGCCCGGGAGTGGGCAGCACTTCGAGCTCGCCATGGGCGGTCTTCAGGTGCTGGGCCAGGATTTCGAAAACAGGCTCCAGACGATCGGGCTGTCCGATAATTGCCGCTCGCACCCACGGCAAGCGCCCGGGAGACTGCAGCAACCTGGCGGTCGCGGCAGACAGATAAAGGGGAACGCCCAGCCGGCGCGCAGCCCAGTTCAAGTTGCCAACGTGTTCCTCGTGGTGATGGGTCGCCACCACGCACTGAATCGCACCGGATGGCAGTCTCCGGAGGTGGCGGGCAAGCGAACGGCGCATGCGGGGAGAGCCCGGATCAACCAGAACTCCGTCATAGACGATGGCGGTAAAGAGTTCCCCGAACAGTATGGGAACCACGTCGGAGGGAATGCCGCCGAGAAATGCGACCGACAACCTCCCCCCCAGGAAGTCGAAGCGCCGGCGGAAGGTGCGGAAATGCGCGACCCCCTGACAACCTAGTTCGTGCGCTCCGGCGCCCACGATCAGGGGGAGGCGCAAGAGCAGTCCGATGAGATAGCAACTCCAGAAGGTGGCAAAGAAGGCCGTGCGCCGCACCTGCTCGGGGCGCGCGATACGGCAGGCGCCACCGCGGCACTTGCTCACGGCGTAACGGTTGCGCGCGACAAACCGGTAGCCGGCGATCCCGATCCAGCGGAAGGGCGGCACGCGACCCAGCCAACCGATCAGGAAAGTCGGCGGGAACAACCGCGCCAGAACAGCAACCCCATCCCAGCCGCGATAGACTTTTCCCGATGGGTCGATGACGTGGAGTTCTCGCAGACAGCCATCGAGCTGCAGGCCGGGATGGACCCGTGCGAGCGTTTCTGCCTCGATCGGCACGGCGGTGGCTTGGTGCTTAGGGTCGAGCAGGCGAAGCCAGGAAACACACGCCTGGCATATCTCGCACTGGCCGTCGTAGAGGGCGACGTATCGGTCCCGAAGGTTTGCGGGATGGGCAGGGACTTCCTGTGGGGCGGCCGGCGACGCTGTGGGTACGACGGTTTGTGGTGGCGTCGCCATGAGAGTGCGGAACCGGCCGATGCGATTGTTTCAGAGAGCAGGCGGTCCGTGCCAGCGTTTTTGGTCTCCGGGGGCGTTTGCCCGCGGCGTCTTCTTTCGAACACCCAACGCAATCGTTAGAACAAGGCGCTCAGAGCGGCCAACAAGCAGAACAAAATAATCGCCTGGCTGGCGTGGTTTGCGGGTGTGGCGATCGAGGCACAGGACAGACGATTGCACTGGTAGGAGTTTCTAATCGATAAAGCGAAGGCTTTGGACTCTTACGCAGTCACAGCAGCGGACGGTGCCAGCACCGACGTCCAGCCGAATGTGGCCACGGCTCTTCGCTCACCCTTCCACTTTACCCATCGGGCGGCGCTACACAGCCCCGATCTTTCGGGGTGCCGCTGTCGACATCACTTTCGTTTGCCGTTGGGTCCGAGTGCCCTGAGGTTACCTGAGACTGGCGCCCAACAATGGAGCCGCAATGTGCCTCAATCTGTGCGAGATCTTTCTCGCTTTGCCCAGTTTGGAATCGTTTTCCGCAGCCTCGACTAACCGAACGCGGATCTTGGCGAGAGCTTCGTCTGTCTCGTCAGCAAGAAGCGGAGCTGCTGTAGTAAGCGCCTCTCTCAGGTGGCTGACCGTCTGAACTCCCCGCTCCATGCGAACGGCAGACCCTGCAGGAGGTTTAGATCTGGCGTCGGTTTCGTCAACTAGCAAGGGAGTCACCGAACGCAGTGCCTCAACTTCTCGGCGAACCCGCTCAATATCGTCTTCTTTCTCTCTCAGCACTTCGTAAATGTCTCGCACATTGCCCTCCTCTGGGGAACGCAACCGCACAAGTACTGCTACCAGAAGGGCTGATCACCATTCGAGTCGCTCCTGCTCTACCGACAGGCTGGTTGATCAGTTACCGTGCGACTGCCGTTTCGATTGTCACATGGTCGAACCATCCATCGAGACACGAAGGGGCAACTCCACAACATGTTCTCGTCCAAAGAAGAACGGCGAATCCTCAGCCTTCTGCAAACATTTTGAGGTAGCAAGAACAGAGACAATGGGCCGGAGCGCCTTATTGACTCAGGGTTTGGGGCGGCGACGATGAGGGAGGAAAGCGCGCCATGGGGCCATCCCGATTCCCGGCGCTGCGAATTACTACGACCGGTAGCTTCTCCAGCCTGGCGAAGCACCTCAGCTTCGACACTCTGCTGAGCAGGCGCGTTTGGGAACGGCCCAGCGGCTCGTTCGGGCACGCGATGCCACACAATGAGGCCTACCACGGGATCCCGGAACGCATTACACGTATTCGCCGCGGGAGTTCAGTCCCCTTCGTTGATACCCGAACTGCTTAGGCAAAAGATCCGCATCGAAGTAGCAGCCATCCCCGTTCGAAGCCTAAGCCAATTTGGGCCTGCCACGAACTGGCTACAACGCAGTGCTCTGCAATCTTTATCGAGATGGAAATGACAGTGTTGGGCTCCATACCGGTGCCGGAAATGGAGTCTGCAATCGCCTCTGTCATCATCGCGCCTAACCAACACCCCAGTGCTGCTGGTTTAGGAAAAACGACCTCCCAGGCCTTTTCACCAACAATCGCGCTCGAGACTCAAGGCGAACAGTTCTCAGCTACTGTGTCTCCAGTCATGGCTTTGCGCGCTCGCGATTCTCGGCGGTGGTTCCTGGTTTTCAGACGTGTCAAGTCTTAAGCGACTCTGCCCTGTTCCGATTCTTGATGGCGCGAAACCTCCACGGCGATCAACTCCTGTCGTCGGTGCATGGAGAAGTAAGCAAGGAGCAAGGTCAGCATCAGGACGCCGAGCACCACCATCAGAACAGCAAAATGCCCCAGGGTACGGACCGGTGCCAGTGCCTCCCGCTCATCCTGACTCACTAGGATTAGCCAGCTCAGGTTGGGGTAGCTGTGCTTGAGCCCGGCATCCGCGAAACCAACAAGACGGTTCCCATTCTTCAACGCGGCTGCGGTGTAGCCGGTCTCACGGCCTTCCAGCGTGCCGAGTGCGTCGTGCACAGCTGAAAATTCCTCCGCCTTCAGTTTCAACTCCGGGGTGACATTGGGAGCGCTGAGAACGGTGCCGTCGTCCTTTACAAGAAGGATACGCCCGGTTTGGCCGACGTGCTGTTGGTTCAGGATGGAAAAGAGGCGCGAAATGTCTACCAGCGCACTGACGACCCCGACAAACCTTCCTGAACTCTCTTGGAGAACGGGAACATCGATCTCGACGTAATTCAATCGGTTACGCTCATCGTATCGGACATCCGTCACGTTCACCGTGCCCTTGCCTTGGGAGACGGGTTGCCAATACTCTCTGTCCGCTTGCGAATAGTGCAGGGGTTTATCAGTCGCCGCTACCGTGGCTCCAGTCTCGTCCGCCACAATGATCTTGAGCAACCGCGGATTTAGCGTACGTTGATGCTGCAACCAGCCAGAAGCCCGCGACGACAACACTTCCTTGACGAGCGAATCGCCTTCCGGAGTGTCCCATTCGTGCTCGAACTTCTGGATACGAGCAGCGATCGCTTCTTCGCCCATGTGCTCATGGGAGCGGTTGGCTACATTAATTGCGTCCAGAACAGTTCTTTCCGCTGCAACCGCACTCACATCGCCAACGCGATCGGTCATGAATTGGGAAGCCACGGCGCTGTCGGCCTGGGCGATGGTTTTGAAATGTGCACTGGTGTTTTGTTGGAGATTGGTGTCGCTATTGGAAGTGAGATAGAGCCCAACAATGCTCAGTGGGACAATCACCACGATCAGCCCGGTCAGCAACTTTTGTAAGGAGACTTGGACATCGAACGGCACGAACGCCCCCTTCCGGTGGAGGTAGCTGGCCCCAAGGCGACTCGGCTGAGTCTCAGGTTGCGAGACGGGAGCCTCCACGACAACCTTGAATCATAGGGCGATACCTCGACATATTACCCCGCGTCGCTCTCTGGGGCAATGTTGGCATACCGCTTGACCGTCCTATCGAAAAGGGAGTCCAAGCAGCAGCCACAGACTTTTTGCAGTTTTCAAGAGCTGGGACCGCGCGATCGCCTCTCGCAAGCCTTTGTCAAGGAGGATCAGCTGGGGCGTACCATCGAGACGCCTCACGGCTCAGTCGTCCACCTGGATCTGCGCCACTTGAGCGAGAAGACCATCAATACAAAACTCCCCTTCGTGCCGGAACTGTGCCTCAAGTACCAAAACATCGATCCGGTCCGCGACCTTATCCCTGACCTCATGCAGTTTGGCTTGGCTCACGTGTTCGTCCGAGCGGGAGGGCTGAATTCCAATACCGTGGATTTTGACGTGCCGGCGCAATAGAACTTTTCCGGGCTAGAACCCGGAACTTCCCGCCACGCTGCTGTTCGCAGCACTGTCTGCTCCGGGACTGCCCGGGTGTAGATGTTCGTGGTGCTCTGGAAGGTTGAGTGCCCAGCAACTCCTAAAATCCTCCCCCATCCCCTTTTTCGACACTCAGCACGACCCGTTCCGGAAGGATCGCTCGAAAACTCGAATGGCCTGGAAGTGTTGTGCCACCCGGCACGCGAAGGCCATTTCACTCGCCCGCGAACGAATTATGCTGATGGTAAGCAGTTCTGGGACACTGTTCAACGTGCGTCCCAGCGTCAAGCCCTCCCACGCGAGGAGTAGTTTCATGTTGGGCCGGACCCGGGGAAGCGTGTTGTTGATAGCCACTCTGACCGGCTGCGCTTCGCCATCCCGATTTGCGCCTTTTCTGCCTAACTTGAACATTCCAAACGAATGCGCAACCAGCATTCGTCTTATCGACTGCGCCCTGTCCGTTAGCCCTCCGCAGTGCCGTACCGCTGCCGTCACCTGTCGCAAGGGCTCCGAGCAATTGGGGGTGATGGTCAAATGAGATTCTTAGTGGGCTTCTTCGCCGGGTTGGTATGGTCGAACTGGATCGAGTATGCATATCATCGCTGGGCGATGCACTGGCCCAGCCTCTACCAGCCCGCCGCCATGCGTCACAGTTTGCATCATGCTGCGCCCTCCGATCCCCAGCACATCACAATGACATTCGGATTCTGGACTGCCATCTTTGTCACCAATGTTCTCGTCTTTGCTGTTCCCGACCACTTGCTCCACCTGCGAATGCTGGCAGGGGTAGCCGCTGCGTTTCTAACCTATATCGTAGTGGGAGTAGAGGTCCACCTGCGAACACACGACGGACGGTGGGTGCCGGGTCCCTGCAGGGCCCATCATTTGTCGCACCATCGTAGGCCACAGAAGAACTTCAACATTTTCCTGCCTCTCTTTGACTGGCTGCTCGGGTCTAAAAACGGATTTCGATTCACCGGTGTCGACAAGTCGGCCCATTCTTGACCTCCTAGGCCATTGCACCTGAGTAAGCGAGGCAGGGTATCCGATGCTGAGCGCCCTGATGTACCTCTTGTCCAGCTGGCCAGTGGACACTGGCCTCTGTGGTCTTTGATTCCTCCCCCCCTTTCAGCAGTGGGACAAGTGTCTTCATCGTAGACAGACTGTCCTAGGGATTGTTGGACGCGAGGTCGAAGGCAGTGAAGGGAGATCTTGCGTTCCACGACAACAGATTGCACCACTGGCGCTCGGCTCAATAGGTGATACCCATATTGTGGTCAGACTGTCGCGGGTGCGAGTGACCGTAGTGAATGTACCTTTGTGATGATGCATTCTGCCTGGCGCCATCCTGTTTAGTGCAACAATGATGAAGAGACGCTCTTGGGCAATTCTCTTTTGCTGTACCTTGGCAAGGTAGGTATTAATGGTGGGACAAAACGCGGCGAGCCGACCAAAAAGCATAACGCACGAGGAGTTGCTTGACGCATTCCTTGAACACATCCCTGACCACATCTACTTTAAGGATCCCGAGAGTCGTTTCGTCCGGATCAGCCGGGCCTTGGCAATTCATTTCGGGCTGGCTGATTCCGCGGAGGCGGTGAACAAGACAGACTTCGACATGTTCACTGCGGAGCACGCGGAACAAGCGTTTGCTGATGAGCAGGAGATTATTCGTACCGGGCGGCCAGTCGTAGCCAAAGAAGAAAAGGAAACCTGGGCAGACGGGCGCGAGAGTTGGGCCTCTACCACCAAAATTCCGTTGCGCGATCGAGACGGCAACATCATCGGCACTGTCGGGATTTCCCGGGATGTAACAGAGCGCAGACGTGCTCAACAGGAACTCCAGGAGTACAAGACTCACCTTGAGGAACTGGTCGCGGCAAGAACGGCCGAGCTTACCCGAGCCAACGAGGCTTTGGCTTCTTCCAACGCAGAGCTTGAAAAATTTGCTTACGTCGCGTCTCACGACCTTCAAGAACCCTTGCGGATGGTGGCCAGCTATACGCAACTGTTGGCGCGTCGTTACAAGGGCAAGCTCGATGCAGATGCGGACGAATTCATCGGCTTTGCCGTGGATGGTGCGACCCGGATGCAACAGCTGATCCAAGACCTGTTGTCCTACTCTCGTCTTACCACCCAAGGAAGGCCGCTCGAACTCATCGGATGCCAAGACGCCTGCAACATAGCCATTGTGAATTTGGGTCAGTCCATCGGGGACTCAGGAGCGATCGTGAATGTCGGAGCCTTACCCGAAGTACGCGCAGACGCCACACAGCTTGCACAGTTGTTTCAGAACCTCATTGGCAATGCGATCAAATACCGAAACGAGCGTACGCCAGAGATCCAGGTGTATGCCAAAACCGAGGGCGAGTACTGGGTCTTCTCTGTCCAGGACAACGGGATCGGCATTGAACCACAATATGCCGATCGCATCTTTGAGATGTTCCAGCGACTCCACACTCGCCTGGAATACTCGGGAACCGGTATCGGTCTGGCGATCTGTCGGAAGATTGTGGAGCGCCACGGAGGCAGGATTTGGGTGGAATCAAGGCCCGGGCAGGGATCAACCTTCTTGTTTACGATTCCCCGAGCGGAAAGGATGACACCATGAATTCCAGGACGATCGAAATTCTCCTCGTGGAAGACAATCCGGGGGACGCGCGTTTGACCCGGGAGGCCTTCAATGAGGGCAGATTGCTGAACAATCTCACAGTCGTTGGCGATGGGGTCGAGGCGCTCGCATATCTGCGCCAACAGGGGCAGTATGCGAAATCCGTGCGACCGGACTTGGTTTTACTTGATCTTAATTTGCCCAAGAAAGATGGCCGTGAGGTACTCGCGGAAATCAAGGAGGACGAGCAGCTAAAGATGATTCCTGTAGTGGTATTAACCACTTCCGCTGCTCAAGAGGACGTTGCACGTGCTTACGGCAGTCACGCCAACTGCTACATCACGAAACCGGTGGACCTTGATCAGTTTTTACGAGTGGCGCAGTCCATTGAAAACTTCTGGCTGTCTCTCGTCAGGCTGCCCTCGTAAAATGAATTCCGACAAGTCAAGGTCTATCACTAAGATTTTGCTCGTGGAAGACAACCCGGGAGACCTGCGGTTGGTACAAGAGGCTTTCCGAGAGATTGCCGATCTTCACTCCGAGATTATTCATTGCGAAACCCTCACGCAGGCCCTCGAATCTCTTGAGGGCAGCAAGCCGGACGTTGCCTTGATTGACCTAGGACTGCCGGATGCCCAGGGTCTAGAAGCTGTGCGCCGGATCTATAGCGTTGCGCCGTCGGTGCCCATTGTCGTCCTGACCGTGCTAAACGATGAGAGTTTAGGAATGCAAGCTCTGAAGGAGGGCGCGCAGGACTATCTCATCAAGACGCATATTGACTGGAGAACAATCTGGCGTGCACTCTGTTACGCCATCGAGCGTCAGCGTGTGCAGGTAGAGCTCTTCAACCTTTCGTTCAATGATGATTTAACGGGACTCTACAACCGGAGGGGATTCCTCACTTTGACGCAGCATCAAGTAAAGCTGGCGTATCGAACTGGAAAACCTTTCTTGGTCGCGTTTATCGACTTGGACGGTATGAAGCAAATTAATGATACCTTTGGCCATCAGGAGGGCAACCACGCACTGGTGGAGACTGCCAATATCCTTAGAGACTCCTTTCGGCAGTGCGACATCCTGGCACGCCTGGGAGGAGACGAATTCGCGGTGTTTGTGGCTGATGCAACCGAAGATAACGCTAACACGGTCAAGTACCGCGTGCTGCAGAAACTAGAGCTCTGCAATACGGATCCAAGTCGACGCTACCGGCTCTCTTTCAGCGTAGGCATCGTTGCTGCCAACAGCAGCCAGAAGTGCAACATTGAAGAGATATTGGTGCAAGCAGACGCGGCCATGTACCAACAAAAGCAGACCAAAGTCCTCTCCCGCAGGCCGGTTACCGAACCGGCGTAGATTACAGATCAGATCGTCGTCAGCACTGGCCCGTCGGCTTGAGCCAACCTGATTTTCAGGGACCTACAAAGGGGAACCTGGCGATACGCCAAGCCATGCTGACTCAAGGCTGAGCAAGCGGGGCTTGCGGTGTTCCGGGCGATTGCACCGACGGCGGCTCGAGCCGGTTGAGGTTTTCCCGTTTCCACCGCATGGCGGCCGTGATGCGCGTGCGTCCGCCGGGATGGTCGAAGAAGAGGAATTCTTCAACCGGACCGGGATCAAGTTTTCGATAGTCACCAAGTTTCAGATCGATGGCGGCTTCGCCATCCGGCTGCCGGGCCGCGTTGAGACCGAAGATATCCGCCTCGTATTCCTGGGTGCGGGTCCAGGTGTTGCTCAGCGGGGTGGTGACAAAGAAGAAAATGGATAACAGCAACGCCGCCAGGGGAAGCACCGCGACATCCGTGATGCCCCGGATCTGCCACCGCTCTCCCCAGCGCGCGAGGGACCAGTTCAAACTCCAATGGAGAAACGCAAAGGCTCCCAGGAATAGGACTCCGAAGAACAGGATGTCTTTATAGATATGGTGCAAGACGTAGTGACCCATCTCGTGGCCCATCGTCGTCTGAATTTCTTCGGGGGTGCAGCGCTTCAGCAGGTTGTCGTTGAGCGTGATGCGCTCAGTGCCCAAGAATCCACTGACGTTGGCACTGACGCGCGTGGACTGGCGGGAAGCGTCGTCCTCATAGACGTCAGCCGCGGGAATGCCATTGGCGCGCGCCATGCTGAGAATGGGGTCCTTTATCCTGGGATCGTTCAGTTTCGTGTAGGTGTTGAACAAGGGCGCAATATAGACAGGGGCGATGAGCGCCGTAATGGCTAGCAGGATCACGCTGGCGATCGCTCCCCATACCCACCACCGCGCGCCCAGGCGGCGAACGATTGCGAACAGAACCATGACCGCGACCGCGCCCAGTACCGCGGTGACCGCCAGCCCGACGATCTGATCGCGGAACCACGGTCCGAAGGTCTGCGTCGAGAGTCCGTAGTAGTGCTCCCGAACATATCCCTCGTACAGGGTGAGCGGAAACTGGAGGATGGACGTGACGAGAAGAAAGGGAACGAAGTACAAAAGCGTCTGGAGATTCTTGCGGGCGGTCAAGCGCTCCGCCCACTCACGGATGCGGGCCGAAAAACGGCTCTGCAACAGCCCGAGCATAATCGCGGCGCTCACCAGGAAGTCCCAAAGTTGCAGCCAGTATCCACCCTCAAAATAGGCGTCGGAACGGGCTTTCTTGTCGGCGGGCACGGTGGCCAACCAGGCGTCGGCGGCGGCTTTAACGTCGAAGTGTAGGCTGGGACGGGCCGCCGCAGGAACGTCCAGGACAGGAACTGGTGTCGGCGATATTTCTGCGAGGCCAGAGAAGGTGCACGCCAAGAATGCGAAAAACAGGACGAGGTAGCGAAAGGCTGTTGCCATCGATGGCTCCAGGAGAGTTTGACTGAGATCGTCGAAAGGATGGGGAAAGATAACACAGCATCCAAAGCAACGCGGTGACGCTTCCGACCCAACCCGCGCTTCGAACACAAAAGAAAACGCCCCCGCTCGGGAGGGCGTCCGTGCCAACATTTTCCTACTTCCTACCAGACAAAGCTCAGCTGCCTGGGTGCGTGGCTTACTGTCTGCGGCCGTTGTGTTTCTTGTTGTAGATCTGGTTCGAGACGCGGTTCTGCTGGCGATTGACCTGGGCGCGCTCTTGCGGGGTCAGCTTGCCACCGTTGGCGGCACGGTCGTTGCGGACTTCCCGGTTGATTCCCGCCTCTTTGTGTTCGAGGTTTGAGGCTTCGCCCGCCGTTAACTGGCCGCTCTTGATGCCTTGCGCGATGCGGTCCTGCTGGTTCTCGGCACGCTTGCCGACTTCGCTCTTCGGGTTGGTGTTCTGGACGGCAGCGTTGTGCTTGTCCCGGTAGATCTGGTTGGAGAGCTGGTTCTGCTGCTGGTTGAGGACTTTGCGATCGGCGCCCGTCAGTTTGCCGTTGTCCTCGGTGCGCATCAGGTGCTCTTCCTTGTTGAGGTTCGATTCCTTCTTCTCGAGGTTGGCGGTTTCGCCCGCGGTAAGCTGTCCGCTGGCCACTCCGTTCGCAATGCGGTCCTGCTGATTTTCTTTGCGTTGGTTGATGGTCGCGGGCGGGTTGGCGGGCGGGTTGGCCGGCGGGTTCGAGTTTTGAGCGACCGCGGGCAACATCGTGACCGCCAGCGCTGCGCTGCACAGAGCAATGCGTGTATTGATCTTCATGGATATCTCCTCTGCCGATCTTCTGAATTGCGACCGGCCTATCCGCTCAGGGGCTTGAACACTGGGGAGCGGTGAATGTTGCGCGAGAGATAAGGCCTGAAGAGTCAGCAGGTTCGAAGCATGGAATCCACGACATACCGGCCGAGCCGCGGCTCGCCGTGTCTGACCCCAGCCAGACGGGTCTAGCCCGGTCTCTACCGATCAGGATTAGCGGGGCCTGGTTACAGGCCGGCTTCGATGCGGGAGCGCGGGTCCAGGAGGTCGCGCAAGGCGTCTCCGATGAAATTGAACGATAACACGGCGAGCATCACGGCGACCGCCGGGAACAGCACGAGGTGCGGGGCGTCGAAGAGGTGGGCGCGCGCGTCGTTCAGCATGGCGCCCCAGCTGGCGGTGGGCGGGGGAACACCGAGCCCGAGGAAGCTCATGGTGGCTTCAGCAAGGATCGCGCCCGCCATACCGATGGCAGCCTGCACAATGACGGGCTGAATGATGTTGGGAAGAATGTGGCGGACGATGACGCGGGCGTCAGTGGCGCCGAGGGCGCGGGCGGCCTCGACGAATTCTTTTTCGCGCGTGGCGAGCACCTGGGCACGGACCAGGCGGGCGTAACCGACCCAGCCTCCAAGAGACAGCGCCAGCACTAGATTGAAGATGCCGGGGCCCCGGAAGGCCACAAAGGCGATCGCTAGCAGGATGCCGGGGAAGGAGAGGAAAGCATTCATCAGGACGATGTTGACGAAGCGGTCGATGCGTCCGCCGTAGTAACCGGCGATGGAGCCGATGACAAGACCGAGCGAGAGCGAGGCCAGCACCACGCAGCTGCCGACCAGCATCGAGATGCGCGCGCCATAGATCAGGCGCGAGCAGATGTCGCGTCCCAGTTCATCGGTGCCGCACCAGTGGGAGGCGCCGGGCCGCGTGAGCCGGGTGGGCAGATCGATGTGCGCAGGATCGTGCGGCGCGATCCAGGGAGCGAAGATCGCGCAGAGGACGAAGAGGATGACGAGCGCGACCCCGATGGCGGCTAGCGGGTTGTGGCGGGCGACACGGGCACTGCGGGCCAGTTGCCAGTCGTGAGTGGCCAGTTGCCAGTTGGTCGCCATCTGTCTCCAGCCTACTGCCGGATCCTCGGATTCACCGCCGAGTACAGCAAATCGGTCAGGAAATTTACCGCTACATAGGTCAGACCGATGGCCAGAATGCAGCCCTGAACCACGTAGTAATCGCGGTTGGAAATGGCGTCGATGGTGAGCCGTCCGATGCCGGGCCAGGAGAAGATTTTCTCGGTCACGATGGCGCCCGCGAGCAGCGCGCCGAATTGCAGGCCGAGCACGGTGATGACGGGAATCATGGCGTTGCGCAGGGCGTGTCGATAGACAACCGTCGTTTCGCTGAGGCCTTTGGCGCGGGCGGTGCGGATGTAGTCCTGGCTGAGTTCCTCGAGCATGGAGGTGCGCACCATGCGGGTGAGGATGGCGGCCAGCGCGCCGCCCATCGTGATCGCGGGCAGCACCAGGTTCGCGAACGTTCCGGAGCCTGAGACGGGCAGCCAGCCGAACTTGATGGAGAAAATCAGGATGAGAATCGGGCCGAGCGCGAAGTTCGGGAAAGAAAGACCGAACAGACTGACGACGCTGATGACGCGGTCGTCCCAGCGATTGCGCTGCCGGGCCGAGCGGACGCCCGCGGGAATTGAAAGCAGAATCGCGACGATGAGTGCCGCAACCGTGAGCTGCAGCGTGTACGGATAACGCTGGGCCAGCAACCTGGTCACGCTCTGGTTGTAGCGGAGTGAGGTACCGAGATCGCCGTGCAGCACCCCCTTCCAGTAATTGAAGTACTGCTGCCCAAGCGGAAGATCGAGCCCGTAGGCGTGTCGCGCCGCTTGCAGGTCTGCCGCGGGTGCGCCCTCGCCGAGCATCTGGGCGATGGGGTCTCCCGGGACGAGGTGGATCAGCAGAAAGACGAGCGAGACTACCAGCCAGATCACTGGCAGGGTGTAGAGCACGCGGTTTGCTAGATAGCGGAGCATCGGTCGTCAGTTGCGACTGGCCAGTCGGTGGTCGCTGGTCATGGGCCGTTGGTTAGATTAGCACTTGTCCCCACCTGAACGGCCTGGCGAGCCGAAAACATCGCATCCCCTGGCGGAGCCAATTGTCGGAATCGTGTCGCATGCCCGGGCTTCCATCCTGCAGTTGATTGAATTGGCGGCCGTCTTATAGGGTTGTGTGGGAGCTGACTCTTGGAAGTTTATCTGGTGGACGGTACCTACGAACTGTTTCGGCACTACTACGCACTGCCATCCGCGCGGGATAAGGACGGTCGCGAAGTGGCTGCCGTCCGCGGCGTGCTCGCGTCGGTGCTGGGGATGATGAAGGGCGGGACCACACACGTGGCGGTGGCGACCGATCACGTCATTGAATCCTTTCGCAACCAGTTGTGGCCAGGCTACAAGACCTCCGAAGGCGTCGAGCCTGATCTGTTGGCACAATTCCCTCTGCTCGAGGAGGTCCTTTCTGCTGCAGGTGTCGTGGTTTGGCCCATGGTGGAATTCGAGGCGGACGACGCTCTGGCTGCCGGAGCGATCGCGGCTGCTCGCGATGCGCGCGTGGAGCGCGTGATCATTTGCACGCCTGACAAAGACCTGGCGCAATGCGTTAGCAGCGCACGCGTTGTTCAACTGAGTCGTCGGACCGGCGTCACGATCGACGAGGTGGGAGTGGTGCAGAAGTTCGGCGTTTTACCCAGGTCGATTCCAGATTACCTCGCCCTGGTGGGCGATTCGGCAGATGGGTATCCGGGGTTGAAAGGCTGGGGTGCGAAATCGTCGGCCGCGGTGCTGGCCAAGTTCCTCCACCTGGAAGCCATCCCTGCGGACAGCCGCGAGTGGCACGTGAACGTCGCCAGTTCCGGCACGCTCGCACAGACTCTCAGCCGCGAGCGGGAACGGGCTCTGCTGTTTCGAACGCTGGCTACACTTCGGACCGACATCGTGCTGTTCGACAACGTCGACCAGTTGCGCTGGAGCGGACCTACTCCCGAATTTGCCGCGATCGCGGCACGGCTGGATGCAGCGGTTACAGAGGGCCGACGTGCGCCCCGCAAGAGCTAACGGAAGAACTGAAGTCTGCGATCCGATTGTTTCCGTCCGCCAATTCCAGTCCGCCGTCAGTAAACGCTCGTTTTTGGCGGTGTTGCCATCTCTAGATCGGGTAGCGGGCGAACGGGTTAACCTGTCAACCGTGGAGTTGGTCTGACGCTTACAAAGTAGAAAAGGACCCAGAGCAGGTTCTCTCCGGGTCGGTTCCTCGTTCACTGGGACAGCATTGGTTTGTGCTGTGCATGACGTCGAACTTAGTCTCAAGCGTCTTGCCTACCTGTGATCGTAATCACACATCGGTTACTTCGGTTACTTCGGTTTCTTGCGACTCCGGTCGGCAGTTGTCGGACACGAGCGTTACAGGTTCTGCGGCACAAGCGCAGGAACAATCCACTCGCTCAAGGGATGCAGTCCGCCACAGTCCACGCACTGCGTCGTCGGAAACTGGGCCGCGCAGTGGGGACAGACGGCCTGAGTTTGGAACGTGTCAAATGGCTGTTGGCACTGCCCACACTTCCAGAAGTTCCCGACGAGGGGTGCTGTTTTGCACTTCGGACATGCAAATCCAACGCGACGCTGCAACTTCTGCAAGCGCGACAAGGCTTGCGCATGTCGCAGTCCGCTCCAGCAATTCATGAGCATGAAGACCGAGAGAACTCCAAACCATGCGGAATGCATCCGCAGAGCCAAAATGATGAACCCGGCCACGCCCAGGAAGCCAAGGATCGTGGCTACCATCAGACTGCGGGCGCGTCCTATCACAAACCACAGCAGGGACCGAAGGATCTGACCGCCATCCAGCGGGTAGATTGGCAACATATTGAAAATCAGCAGCCAAAGGTTGATGAGCCAGATCGTCCGCAGCAACGCCTGAACATCGGGCATCGCCTCCGCCCACCCGGACCAGCGGCTTAATAAGCCGAGCCCGGATAGGACCGGAACCAGCACCACATTCACCAGCGGCCCCGCAGCTATGCTCCAGAGCGTAGCGCCTGGACGTGGGGGTGGGTGAACATAAGCCACTCCACCGAGCGGCCACAGCACGATCTCATTTGCCGTTCCCCCAACTTGGCGGCACGCCAGGGCGTGTCCGAACTCATGAAGCATCACAATCGAGAATAGCGCCAGATACTCCGCTACATTCCAGGTGAGGGAAGAATAGCGCCGGGTGTGACCGCTGATTTCATACGCAGCCACAAGAAACCAAGACAAATGCAGAAACAAATCAATTCCAGCGAAACGAAAAAGGCGGATCGAACCTTGGCGGGCGCTCGGCATGTGGGCAGTTTACTTCATGCGGGGCTAAACGAGTCTGCGGAGTCGTGAGCGGTGATCAGAGAATGCGAGCCATCCGGCTGCGCGCGTTCACTCGTCGAAGGCAGGCTAAAGCGACACGGATTTCGGAGAGCTCGCACGTGGTTTTATTTTGTCTAGCAAACGTCGCGCCGTAGTCGCAAGCATCACAAGGCTAAACGGTTTCTGCAAATATGCGGTCGAGGGGTCCAAACCTTGTGTCGTCGCAGCATTGTCGCTGTACCGGACATGTAAACGACCTGGATTGCCGGCCGCTCCACTGCAATTTGTCTTGCCAGCTCTGTCCCTGTCAACCCGGGCATCACCGAGTCGGTTAGAAGGAGGCTGATCTCTCCGTTGTGAGTCGCGGAAATCTTTAACGCTTCGATCCCATCACCGGCCGGCAATACGTGATATCCCTTCGACTCAAGAAACTCACCGGTGGCAGCGCGAAGGGCAGCTTCGTCTTCGACGAGCAGAATCGTCTCAGTACCCCTTGTCTCAATCTCCTCGACAGGAGCTGGTTCAGACTCGACGCCTGCATGCACCTGCGGGAAATACACTTTGAACGTCGTGCCCCTTCCGACTTCGCTATACACCCAGATATATCCCTTGCTTTGCTTGACGCTCCGAACCAAGGACTTCGACCACAGGCGTGGCAACGTGCGAACGCAGGCCGCATCAGCAATGATTGCGCACCAAGCCGAACACCGGCGACCCGCGCCCGCCTGGGCAGTCCGCTCTGCCAGCATCGAAACGGTGTGGTCGATACGGCGCTGACCGTTGTGGTCCACGCGGTTGGTCGCACACTTCCGAGGCCGGATACATCGATGCAAGGCATAACGCCTGTTCGTGTCATCCCGGTGGGCCGAGTTCTTGGGTTGGACGAGTCAGCTGTGAGGAGTGCAACTTTGGAGCAGCAGAATCGGGTCGGGACATGGCGCCCGGGCGGCTTTGTCGAATCACGTTCCCATCCACGCTTCGACCTGGACGTCGAAATCAAGATTGATTCACGAACGGCCGGTCTACGGTCGGGTCGGACCGTGGAGATCGGTGAAGGCGGAATTTCAGCCATGCTGAAGATTGAGGTTCCGCTCGATGAGCTCGTTCAGCTGGAGTTCAGGGTTTCGCTCGGGTTCGTAGTGCTTCGTGCGCTCGGGCGCCACCGAAACGCTTTTCGCTACCGTTTCCAATTCCTCGAACCCGACCCCAGGACGCAAGAACTGATCAGGCGCACCTGCTCCGCGCTTGCCCTGTCCGCTCCTGTTTTCCTCAAGAAATGAGAGTGGGGAGCGGCACACCTCACAGTGCGTTGTAGTTTGGTGCGGGCGCGGCCAGCTCTCAATCCCCTGCCTGCTCCAGGGGCGCCGGCTCCAGGTTTTCGATCTTCACCTTGGCGATGCGGTGGCCTTCCATCTCTTCGACGGTGTAGCGGCGGCTTTCGAATTCGAAAGAGTCGCCGACGCGCGGGATCTTCTGCAGGCGCGAGAGGACGAATCCGGCCAGGGTCTCGAAGCCGGCGTCGCGGGGGAGGATCAACTGGTATTGCGACTCGAGGTCGCGGATATTCAGCGAGCCGTCGAGGGTGAGGGCCGTGTCTTCGTCGAGTGTGGGCTGCTCGCCGGCGGGAATATCGAATTCGTCCTCGATTTCGCCGACCAGCTGCTCGAGCACGTCTTCCACCGTGATCACCCCCGCGGTCGAGCCGAACTCGTCCACGACCACGGCGAGATGGCGCTTGCGCTGCTTGAACTCGGCCAGGAGGTCGGTCAGGGCTTTTGTTTCCGGGACGACCAGCACGTTGCGCATGACCTGGCTGACTTGCATCTTCGCGATGCGCGAGGTGACGGCCTGGTTCGTGCTCAGGCTGAGGCGGAGCCGCATCCAGCGCATAAGGTCTTTCGAATAGAGCACGCCGATGATGTGTTCGCGGCCGCGCTGCGGATCATAGACCGGCACGCGCGAGTGCTGCTCTTCGACCACCCGGGCTAGAGCCTCGTCGAGAGTGAGGTCTGCAGGGATGGAGAAAATGTCGGGGCGCGGGACCATGACTTCGCGGACCGTGATGCCATCCAGTTCCAGCGCGTTGTGGATCATCTCTTCCTGGAATTCGGGAATCTGGCCGACCTGGCGGCTGGCGGTAACGATGAGCTTGAGTTCGTCGGGGGAGTGGACCGAGCCCCGGCGGACCTCGCGCGAGCCGAACAGGCGCAGGACGAAGCCTCCGGATTTCCGCATGATGTAGAGGAACGGCTTCATCACGGTGAGGAAGACGTCCATGGGAGCCGCCACGGCGAGGGCAACCCGCTCGGCCTGTTGCAGGGCCAGTGTTTTGGGAACGAGCTCCCCGAGGATCACGTGCAGGTAGGTGATTAGCGTGAAGGTCAGAGCGATGGCGATGGTGTGCGAGTAGATGGGCGCGTGGGGCACGCGGCCGAGAATCGGCTCCATGATGTGCGCCAGGGTGGGCTCGCCGACCCAGCCGAGGGTCAGGCTGGTAAGCGTGATGCCGAGCTGGACGCCGTTGACGACCTCGTCGAGGTTCTGGTGGAGGCGCTGGACGGTGCGCGCGCCGATGCGATGCGCTTCGATGAGCTGTTGGATGCGCGTGTCGCGCACGCTCACCAGCGCGAATTCAGCGGCGGCGAAGAACGCGTTGGCTGCAACCAGAAGCAGGATCAGAAAGACCCGGAGCAGCACAAAAGCAATCATGGAAGGCTAATTTTAACATTCCAAAGGGCTAAAAGACGCCGGGACGGGGGCTTTGTGCGGCGAGCTCCGGGCTTCCGGCTCTTCCCAGCTCCAGGGGTCTAACGGTTGGAAACGGCGCCCGGGCTTCGTTGTATGCAGTCGGAAGTCCCCTGAAAATCCACAACTTGCTTGCTTTCTTTTCCTTGGCGTCGGGGTCTAACGGTAGACCGATGTTTTGTGAGTTGGACCATTCGGGGAAAACGCGGATGCAATTTTCTGAATCTGAGCATTGCACGGGAACAAATCCCGCCTGGACTGCGTAACATCAACTGCAGGACATCCAGGGCTCAGCTTTTCTCAGCGGCAGGAGGCAGATGTGAACGGCAACGGAAACGGCAACAATAAGAAGAAGCGACGCAGACGGATTACTTATATCGTCATTGGTGTGGTCGGCGTCCTGGTGCTGGCAGGCGCGGTGATCGCCGCCACGCGCGGCGGGACGAAAATCGATCCCTCGAAGCTGGCGAAAGTCGAGAAGGGTGACCTGGCCAAGAGCGTAGTAGCGACCGGGAAGGTTGAGCCCATCACCAAAGTCGAGATCAAGTCGAAGGCCAGCGGCATCGTGAAGAAGTTGTATATCGACGCCGGGGATCGTGTGAAGAAGGGCCAGCTGCTGGCCGAACTCGACAAGGAAGAGATCGAAGCGCACGTCGCACAGGCCAAGGCCCAGATGGAAGCGTCCCAGGCCAGCGCGAAAGCGACCGAGGCGGACCTGGAACGGGCGAAAGTGGATGCCGAAGGCGTGGATGTGCCCATGCTGAAGCGCGCCTATGACCGCTCGCAGGGAATGGCAAAGGAAGGCGTCGTCTCTGCGTCGGCGCTCGATGACGCGCAGAAAAATTACGAGCTTGCGCTGAACAAGCAGAACGTCGCCAAGGCGCAGTTGCAGGTTCTGAAGGCGAAGATTGGCCAGGCGCAGGCGCAGGTCTTGCAGGATCAGGCCAACCTGAAACAGCTCGAAGAGCAGTTGGGTTACACCAGCATCACGTCGCCGATCGACGGGATCATTCTGTCGCGCGATGTGGAAGTCGGGGATGCGGTGAGTTCGATCCTGGTGCTGGGCTCGTCGGCAACGCTGATCATGACCGAAGGCGACACCAGTGAGGTCTATGTCAAGGGCAAGGTCGACGAGAGCGATATCGGCAAGGTCTATATGAGCCAGCCGGCGCGCATCAAGGTGGAGTCGTTCAAGGACAAGACCTTCAACGGCAAAGTGACGAAGATCTCTCCGATGGGCGTTGAGAAGGATAACGTCACGACCTTTGAAGTGCGGGTTTCAATCAACAATCCCGGGGGCGAGCTGAAAGCAGCGATGACGGCAAACGCCGAGATCATCCTGGAAGAACACAAGAACGTGCTGCAGATCCCGGAAGGCGCGATCCTCTACGACAAGGACAAGAAGGCATCGGTAGAGGTGCCCGACGAGAAGGGCAAGGAAGGCAAGCGCAAGCTGGCCGTGAACATAGGGATTTCCAATGGCGCCAAGACCGAGGTCCTGGGTGGACTGAAGGAAGGCGACCAGGTGGTTCTGCAGTAAAAGTGTGGTTGAAGCCTCCGCCCGAGGATTTTCAACCCAACTTGGGGTGCAGACTTCGGTCTGTACCCCTTTTTGCGCGTTCGACAGCGCCCTGGAGCGTGGAGCTCAGGAAGAGAAGGGAGGCGCCGGGCCTGAAATGCGGATCGGCGGTGAAACGGAGCGGTCACCAACGGAGCCGACTTTGTGCGACTTCTCTGGCCGAGGGTTCATCACATAACGACCATGGCTGAAACGCATGACCTTACCCGCTACGAGCGTGTGTTTGAACTGCCGAGCCGCGCTGGCAAAGTGGAACTGAAGGTCCAGCAGGGGGGCGCCGGGCGGTTCTACATCATCGCTACACTGCCGGCTGCGCCTGATTCGCGGGAGATCGTATTGTCGATCCCGACCGAACTGGCCGACTCCTTGAACAACGCAATTGGCAAGGCTGCTGACTATTCCGGGGAATGAAAACCGGGCCTTGGGTCCGGGTGTCAGGCCCTGAGACTTACGTCTTGGGTGCCAGGTCCCAGGAATTGGTTCACAGGTCGCTCTTGTCTGTCAGCCGGCGCCAAAGCGGGAATGCAGCGTATCGGCAGATTCCATGAAATGAACATTTTCCGGGCACTGTTCGTATAGTCCCTTGCGGGCGAAACGAAGCGGGTGGGCGTCCGTCTAAGTGATGGAAAAGACCTTCTCGTTGTCGGCGACCCAGCCCCTGGGACCTCCATGAGCCTGTACGAGATCTTCCGCCAGACGATCGCGACGTTTCGGGCGCACAAGATGCGGATTTTCCTCACCATGTTTGGAATCGTCTGGGGAATCTCTTCCGTCATTCTTCTGGTTGGTTTGGGGCGGGGTTTCAGCGCGGATCAAAAACGGCGTATGCAAACCCTGGGCAAGGACCTGGTCATCGTGTGGGGAGGCCGGACAAGCTCGCAGATCGGCGGCCTGGCGGCGGGGCGGGAGATCACGCTGACCATCGACGATGCCAGGTTGATCCGCAACGAGTGTTACCTGATCAAAAACGTCAGCCCGGAACTGCGGCGCACGATTCCGGAAGTGAGCCAGTTCAATTCGGCCAACCGGGGTGTGGTCGCGATCTGGCCTTCGTACCAGGATTTCCGGTCGCTGCTGCTGAGCGAGGGACGTCTGATCACCGACGACGACGAGCGCGATTCGAGCCGGGTGGTGATTCTGGGTTTTGCGGCCGCACGGCAGCTGTTTCCCGGACAACCGGCGATCGGGGCCACCATCCTGATCAAGAGCGTGCCCTACACCGTGATTGGAGTGCTCGCGGAAAAGAAGCAGAATTCCAACTACGACGGTCCCGACAACGACTACCTGTTTGCGCCCTACTCTTCAGTGGCTCGGGACTTCCCTCCTCCTGAGAAGAAGGGAATCGTGCGCGGCTATCTGAACAACATCGTGTTCGAGGTCGGGGATGCAGAGACGCACGAGGAAGCTGTGCTGCAGGTGCGGCGTACGCTCGGCCGCGTGCACCACTTCGAGGCGAAGGATAAAGACGCGCTGTTCATCTGGGACACGATGGAAGGCGCGAAGCTGGTGGAAAACATCTTCAACGTGGTGACGATTTTTTTCGGCTGCGTGGCGATTGTGACGCTCGGCCTGGGCGGCATCGGCGTCATGAACATCATGCTGGTCTCAGTGACGGAGCGGACCCGCGAGATCGGAGTGCGGAAGGCGATCGGGGCGACGCGCGGCGACATCCTGCGTCAGTTCTTCGCGGAGTCGGCGCTGCTCACGGCGGCCAGCGGGATTCTTGGCTTGACTCTCGGCATGGGGGCGTGTTTGGCGCTGTCGAATTTGCCCTTGCCTGATTTCGTTCCCCATCCGATCATTTCTCCGGTCTCGATCGTCGTTTCGGTCATTACGCTGTCGGTGATCACTTTGACTGCCGGAATGTATCCGGCACAACGGGCGGCAGACATGACTCCGGTGGAGTCGCTGCGCTACGAATGATTTTTCAACGAGGAGAATGCCCATGCGTCCTGCAATGCTGAAGTCCCTGGTGGTGATTTCGTGTCTCCTGTCTGGAACCGGAGTGGCGGTTGCGTCCTCAGAGCAGGGGCATTTCCAGAAAACGCTCGCGGTGAGTGGTGCAGTCGACCTCGAAGTGCTGACCCGCTCGGGCAATGTGACGGTTCATAACGGGCCCGCCGGCACGGTGTCGATCACCGGCCGGATTCACGTGGGGGATGGGTGGTTCACCGGCGGGAGGAAAGAAGAAGTCGAAGCAGTCGAAAAGAATCCTCCCATCACGCAGACCGGCAACAACGTGCGGATCGACTACATCAATTCCCGGGATATTTCGGTGGACTACGACATTACGGCGCCTGCCGACACCAAGGTGCGCACCAAGACCGGGTCAGGTGACGTGACAGCCGAAGGGATGAAGTCCGGTCTCGACGTCGAAACCGGTTCCGGGGACGTGCGCCTGCGCGACCTGGCAGGTGACCTCCGCATCCATACCGGCTCAGGCAACATCGATGCGAAGGGGGCCGCGGGGCCCTTTGAAGCGCGCGCGGGCAGCGGCGATATCCGCGTTGAAGAGACCAGCAAGGGCGACGTGCGCGTGGAGACCGGCTCGGGCAACGTCGAAGTGCGCGGGATCGACGGTGGGCTTCGCGCGAGCACCGGCAGTGGCGACATCCAGATCGATGGAAGACCGACCAGCAACTGGGCAGTAAAGACAGGGTCGGGCAATACCGACCTTCGGCTGCCGAGCGAGGCTGCCTTCGACGTGGACCTTTCGACCAGTTCGGGAAGCATTGTCGTGGGACAGCCGGTGACAACGACCATCCAGGGCCGCGTGGAAGATGCCCACAAGACCATTCGCGGCAAGGTTCGTGGTGGCGGGCCCGAGATCGCGGTACATACCGGGTCCGGGGACATCCGGATCGATTGAGGACTGCCGATTGCGGTACACCTGAAGAGGCTGCGGAAAAAGGCGGATTCATGGTCCGCAGCCGCCGGAACGGGCACTGGCTTGCACTGAAGATGGATTAAGGGCTCGAAACCATGTTTCTGAGGGAACTGATCTCGCAAGGATGGCAGGCGCTGATGCGGAACCGTCTGCGCTCAGTGCTCACGATGCTGGGCATCGTGTGGGGACTGGCGTCGGTCGTCATCCTGCTGGCCTACGGGCAGGGACTGGGCGGGAGCGTGCTGCACGCCTTCATGAACATGGGCAACAACGTCATGGTGATGTGGCCGGGTCAGACCAGCATGCAGGCAGGTGGCCAGCGCGCGGGCAAGAAAGTGAACTACGAATATGAGGATGTGGAAGCGGTGCGCGACCAGGTTCCCATCGTGCGCGCGGTGAGCGCCGAATCCACCAGCAGCTTCGGCTACAAGGTGGGCACGCGGGTGGTCTCGATCCAGACCCGCGGGGTTGAGCTTCCCTACGGACAGATGCGCAAGCTCGTTCTCGAAGATGGACGCTACTTCAATGAAGGCGACTTCGCCGATCACCGCAGGGTCGTGATCCTCGGCTACAGGGCCGTCCGAAAAGCGTTCCAGGGCGCGCCCGGCGTCGGGCAGGGGGTCAACATCGGCGGGCAGGAGTTCGAGGTCATCGGCGTCCTGCGCAACAAGATTCAGGACTCGATGTACCAGGGACCGGACAACGAAGACGGCTTCATTCCCTTCCCGGTGTTCCGCGATCTCAAGCAAGTTCGCGATCCGGACATGATCGTCATCCAGCCGCAGGCGCCAGAGCTGAACAAGAAGGCGCTGGCGGCGGTGCGCGAGGTGATTGCGCGGCGCCATCACTTCGATCCCAGGGATGACAAGGCCACACCCACGTGGGACACGATCGAAGACCGGGCGATGATCAACGCCTTCTCGATCGGTCTGCAGGCAGTGCTGGGGCTGATCGGCGCCGTCACTCTGGCGGTGGGCGGCGTGGGCGTGATGAACATCATGCTGGTCTCGGTGACCGAGCGCACGCGCGAGATCGGGCTGCGCAAGGCGCTGGGCGCGCGCCCGAGGCACATCCTGATCCAGTTCCTGCTGGAAGCGCTGGTGCTCACCTTCGCGGGCGGATTGATCGGAATGGCAGTGGCGGTCTTGCTCACGTGGATGATTCCGCCGATGCCGCTCTACAGCGACCTGTACAAGACGGCAAATCACGAAGGCGACATCTTCCTGCACGCTTCCGCCACCGTAATGATGGTGTCGTTCATCATTCTGTCGATGGTGGGGATTGTGTCGGGATTCTTTCCTGCTCTGAAGGCGGCGCGGATGGATCCGGTGGTGGCTCTGCACTACGAGTAGTGGGAACCGGAACCGCCCGAAGGTCTGCAAGCCCGCGTCGGCAGAAGGCTCTCGAGGGAAGGGATTGCGGGAACGTATTCCGTTTGTCTGGCGCCGCGACTTGCCGCCAGCAGTGGTACTTCAGTAACCAACCCGCGGTTACGGACTCGCCATTTTCTCGTGGGTCTTGCGGATGCTAATGTCAGTAGCGAACTCAGGATTGACCTCCCCGAATTTCAGCATCGAAACTGAGTTGTGACCGGGGACGCCGTTACGGCGGAACCCGCTGGAGAGGAATTCTGAATGCGTATTTCCCGGATTTTTGCAGGTCTTTTGCTGGCAGGGCTCGCAGTTTCCGCGCCTGCGGCGCTGGCGAATTCGAATAACGTTTCGATGACTTTTCTTGGACCTGCCGGCAACAACGCGGGCGGCGTTTATACCTATCCCTACAACTTTTCAATTAATGGCGGGGCTTCGACCGCGCTGATCTGCGACACCTTCAACAACGAGATCACCACGGGGGAGCACTGGACGGCCAACGTGTCGGGCCTGCTCAGCGGCAAGGGATTGTTCGGGAGTCAGTTGCTCGACTATAAGGCTGCAGCCGTGATCTTCCAATCTGTTCTGCAGGGCAACCTGAGTGCGACCACCGGGAATTTCGCCATTTGGGCCTTGTTCACGCCGGGCGTCAAAAGCAATCCGTTCTTCACGGGCAGCGGTGCCGGTTCGATCGACACCTGGGCACTGACGTATGCGGCCACTCTGCCCAATAGCGCGTTCAAGGGTTTCGTGCTGTACACGCCAATCGCCGGCACGCAGAGCCGGGGCGGCACTCCGCAAGAGTTTATCGGGTACAACCCGACCGCAGTCGTGCCTGAGCCGGGCACGCTTCTTTTGTTCGGAACCGGTCTGCTGGGGCTGGCCAGCATGATCCGCAGCAGGTTAGCTCGCAACCCGGAGTAGCTCGGTCCGGCTTCCTGTCGGCCGGGCTGCGCTTTTATCTTCATCCATTACCTCGGTGCCTTGACCCCTCTGGCCCCGCAGGTTACTTTCGTCCTTTGCGGCAGAAATCTGCGCCCGGGTAGACGTGTGTCCCGGAAGCGAGGGACCCTTGGCTCGAAAACCGATCATCACGCTGACTACCGACTTCGGACTCAACGATCATTTCATCGGAACCATGAAAGGCGTCATCCTGGGCATCGAGCCGGAGGCGCAGATCGTCGATCTCTGCCATGCCGTGCAGGCTTTTGATGTGCTGGATGGGGCGCTGACGATTTCGCAGGCCTATTCGTACTTCCCTTCCGGCACCGTGCACATGGTGATCGTGGATCCGGGTGTGGGCACGGCTCGGCGGCCGCTGATTGTCACCAGCGAACGGCATCTTTTTGTGGCGCCGGATAATGGCGTGCTGTCGCTGGTCTACCAACGCGAGCAGCGCCTGAGCGCGCGCCATGTCACGGCCCAGCACTACAACCTGCAGCCGGTCAGCAATACGTTTCATGCCCGGGACGTGTTTTCGCCGGTCGCGGCCTACCTGGCCAAAGGCGTCGATCCGGAGAAATTTGGGGAAGAAATCACAGATTTTGTGCGCTTCTCGGCGCCCAAGCCGAAAGCGGCGGACGAAAACACGCTGCGCGGCGTGGTGCTGAAAGTCGACCGCTTCGGAAATCTCATCACCAACATCACGCCGCAGGACGCTCCCATGCTCTTCACCGAGCAGCCGTCCGGCTTCAAGATCGTGGTCGGCCAGCGTGAGATCACCGAGATCAAGTCGGCCTACGCGCTGGGCGCTCCGGGAGAGGTGTTTGGCATCCTCGGCAGCATGGGGTACCTGGAGATCGCCGCGAACCGTGCCGCCGCCGCACAGGTTCTGGGGGTGGGCCGGGGAAGCGATGTGAACATCGTGCTGGGCGAAGCGGCCGCGGCTACCAACGGGCAGTAGGAATTTGAAGCGCGACTGGCTGCGTTATCCGGTTTTCGGCTTGGGGTGTGCGTAGCGCTCCATTTCTCCCGTCCACTTCAGGAAGCGCCACAGGTTGTGCCGTTCGCGCCAGCTGAATTCCCAGAACTCCAGGAAACCAATCTGGGTCATCTTGACGCCGGTAAAGGTCTCGATGCGCCACAGCAGGTAGGGACTGCGCCAGGGCGTGAGGTGATGGCCCCGGGTTGCGTTCCACAGAAAACGAAAAATATGGCGCATGGATTCTGCCGGTAGTATAGCGGTCGCGGGGCCGCCGGGGCCGTGGAAAACGGTGCTAGAATCGAGCTTCTACCGAGGGATTTCTGGTTTCATGTCCGACGAAAAGGCTCGTGCGGCGGCCGAGGAGCGCTACTACGCGGCGCTCGACCTGGTGGCCGAGGGCCATCATGAGCAGGCCGTGGATAAATACCAGCAGTCGCTCGCGGCCGACCCTGGCTTCACCGAAGCCATGCACGGACTGGCACGCGCCCTGCAGGACCTGAACCGGCTCGACGAAGCCATCGCGGTAGCCAACCGGATCGCCGAGATCGATCCCGACGATGTCCTCGCACACACCAGCCTGTCGGTGCTGTATCAGAAGAAGGGCATGATCCCGGAGGCTGAGGCCGAGGGGAACAAGGCCCGGGTTCTGGGGTGGAAGCAGCAGTTGAAAAAGAACGGGTCGTAGGTCCAAGTCTTAGGTCTTAGGTCCTAAGAACCTCTAACAAAACCTCTCCGGCTGCGATTTCTTATGCGGAGGATTCTTCTGTCGATTGCAACTAGGCGAAAACCGGGGTACGCTGGTTTTACCTCAAACGGAGCACAGTTTCCCTTTCGACGGCCTACTACCCCTGTTGAGGCAGGCCGACCCCGAAACACAAGCCAGCACGGTCTCCCTGGGCTCAGCTTTCAGCAGAAACGTGCTCGCAGCAGCGAACGTACGCACGTGAAACTGCTGCGTTGTCCACCAACGAAGGAGATGAAACATGTCGCTCATGAACCGTTTTTTCGCGGCTGCAGCATTGGTTGTGCTTAACCTTGCCATCGTGGCCAAGGCTGAGGACCAAGGAAATTGCTCGAACGGCAGTCTGCACGGCAACTTCGGTCTGCGTGCCACTGGAAGGACGCTTGCTGGCGGGGATATTATCGTTCTTGGTCGCTTCACATACGATGGAAAAGGGAACCTCACCGCAACACTGTTCAACCGACTTCCCAACGCCGCTAATGAAACGTTCACCATTACGGGTACCTATTCTGTAAGGTCGGACTGCACAGTGTCGGACGTTTGGCACCCGGACAACGGCGGGGCAGACAGCACGCACGAGTCGGTACTCGTCAATCAGGGGAGGGGGTTCTTCATTCTCAACACTACCGTGGGCGCGCCGGTGGTGATAAGCGGAGAGGCCAAGAGGCAGTAGGCTCGGCGAATGGCAGCCAGCGGCTGACCCCATTTGTCCCACCCCTGGGGATCTCTTTTTGCACTGAAGACGCTCGCTCTGTATCACCTGCAGGGCTCGAACTGGCTGGAAGCTCGGGACTTTGGGGCAATGAGGGTTTGGTTAGAGTCTCTAAGCTCTTTTAGAAGCTCGGACGCCCGGCTCGTGGCACCCGCCTGGTCGGACTCCCTTTTTTGTAAGGCCCACGACCTCGTACCTGGGACCTCCGGTTTTCACAGTTCGTATTTTTTCATCAGGTGCCGGAACGAGCGGTAGGAGATTCCCAGAACGTCGGCGGCCTTGGTCTGCACGCCGTGGGACTGGCTGAGCGAGGCTAACAGCAGGGATCGCTCGATCTGGGCTACATATTTCTCCATGTCGAGTCCCTCGGGCAGAATCGCGCCCCCAGAGACTTCGGGAACACCGGGCACGCCGGCAGAGGCCGCGGCGGCCTTGGCTTTCGGCCGTTCTGCAGGCAATTCCACGTGCAACTGATCGGTCGTTTCCAGCGCCACCGCTCGCTCGACCGTGTTCTCAAGCTGGCGCACGTTGCCCGGCCACTCGTAGTCGCACAGGCTGTTCAGGGAATACTGATCGACCTGCACGATGCTCTTGCCCGCCGCGGGCGCATATTTTTTCAGAAAGTGGTTCACGAGCAGCGGGATATCTTCACGGCGCTCGCGCAGCCCGGGAACGCGGATGGGGATCACGCTCAGCCGGTAGTAGAGATCTTCGCGGAAGGTGTTGTCGGTCACCTGCTTGTCGAGGTCCCGGTGGGTGGCGGCAATCACGCGCACGTCGATGGGAATTTCAGTGGCGCTGCCGACGGGTCGCACGGTCCGTTCCTGCAACACGCGCAGCAGCTTGACCTGCATGGCCAGGGTCATCTCCCCGATTTCGTCGAGGAAAATGGTGCCGCCGTCGGCCACTTCGAACAGGCCCCGCTTGTTCTGGTTGGCTCCCGTGAAGGCGCCCTTCACGTAGCCGAACAGCTCGCTTTCGAGCAGGGTCTCGGGAAACGCGCCGCAATTTACGGAGACGAACGGTTCGGTGACGCGGGGCGAACACACATGCACAGCGCGCGCCACCAGTTCCTTGCCGGTGCCACTCTCGCCATAGATCAGAATGGTGCTGCCCGTCGAAGCGACCGTGCGAATGGTCTGCTTCAGCTTCTCCATCGCGGGGCTGCCGCCGATAATGTTGTCCAGCGAGTTGCGGGAGGCCGCGTCGCGACGTAGGGCGAAGTTCTGCTTGCTGAGCGAAGCTTTCTCGAGCGTGCGCTTGATGGCCAGCTTGATTTCATCCACCAGCCCCGGACTCTTGCGAATGTAGTCGGAGGCGCCACCCGCTTTGACGGCCTGCACAGCAGCTTCGTAGTCATCGACGGCGGTGATCAGGATGACGGCGGACTCCGGAGAGGTTGAGTGGGCGTGACGGAGCACCTCGATGCCGTCGATGTTGGGCATCTTGATGTCGGTGATGATGACGTCGTACAACGCGCCGTCAATCTTGCGTTTGGCAGCTTCGCCCGAATTGACGGTCTCGACCTTGAGCCCCTCGCGGCGCAGCGCGATGTCCAGCATTTCGCAAATGGAGCGCTCGTCATCGCAAACCAGAATATTAGCCATGCGCTCTCCCTCCTGCCGCAGTCGCGCCGGAAACTTCCGCTTCCCGAGTTGCCAGGGGAAGCACTTTCTTTCCTGCGTCCGCCGGGGCAGGCGGCCCAGCTCCGACACCCAGGCGCCGGAGCCGCAGCACAAAGGTGGTGCCCTCTCCCAGGCGGGAGCGCGCCCAAACCTTGCCTTCGTGCGCCTGCACGATCTGGTACACAATCGCCAGACCCAGACCGGTTCCACCATCAAATCCGGACTGGAAGGGCTCGAAAATTTTCTCCGTCTGCTGCGGGCTCATGCCGTGTCCGGTGTCGGCAAAATTAACCTGCCAGTCGTCTCCGCTCGGCTCGAGCGTGACGGTGAGCGTGCCACCGTTTTTCATCGCACGCACGGCGTTTTGACAGAAATTCCAGAAAACCTGCTTGAGCTTGTCGCCGTCGGCGAGCGCCAGGGCTGCGCGCACCTTGAAGTTGCGCTCGATATGGATGCCGGTCTTTTCGGCCACCATCCGATTCTCGAGCAGGGTAAGCGTATCTTCGAGCAGGGGCATGAGGTCGACCCGGTCGAAGCGATACTGCTTGCCGCGCGAGTACGCCAGGAAATCGGTGATGATGTTATTCAGGCGCTCTGATTCGCGCGTCACAATCTGCAGAAGCTGGCGCTGCTCGCCGGTCATCTCGGCTGCGCCCGAGAGCATGCTGACCGAACCGGCAATCGAGGTCAGGGGATTGCGGATCTCGTGGGCGATGGCGGCCGCCAGACGCCCCACGGCAGCCAGCCGGTCCTGCATGCGGACTTCGCGCTCCAGGCGCCGGATTTCGGTCAGATCGTCAAAGGTATACACGCGGCCCAGCTCGCCGCGTCCGGGCACCGTCAATGGGGAAACGATCACGCGAAAGGTCTTGCGGAAGTTGTTGGCGGGCTGAAAGCGCACTTCCCCGTGCATCCGCTCCGAGCCCACGTTGGGCAACGGATCGAGGAAAACCTCGTTCACCGATTTCCCCACCAGTTCGTTACCACAACCCAGCAGACGTTGGGCCGCCGTGTTCAGCAAGGTGATGCGACCGTCGAGACCGGTGGTGATCAGGCCGCCGCTGATAGCCTGAACGATATTTTCGTGTAGGGCTTGCAGGCTCTCGAGCGCACCGCTGGTGTCCTTGAGCTGTACATCGACCTGGCGCAACTTGGTGGCGAGCAGCCCCGCGAGGTAAGCCACCGCCAGGTAGGCGAACAGGTTGACGAAGATGATCGCTTCCAGGACCTTCAGTTCCGGGTGGGTGGTGGCAAACGACGGCACCATCCCGTAGAAGTTCAGATCAAGGACGGCGCCGTAGAGGATGAAAGCCAGGGCGGCCGTGAGATAGGCCCAGACTTTGGGCAGCAGGATACAGGCGACAATGATGACCAGCGGGTAGAGAAAGTTGAGCGAACTGTCCCATCCGCCGGTGAAATGGACCACCAGGCTGACCAGCGCGAGGTCGGTCACGACTTGCAGCAGTGCCTGAATGCGGCGATCCTCCCAGAACGAGAGCAGCAACACATAGAACAGGGAGAGCGCATACCACAGCAACATGACGCTGACGAAGGAGCGCAGGGGCAGCGGGCTGTCCGCCAGGCGGGCAACCGCGAGCTCGATTCCCAGCAAGAATGTCAGGATGATGATACGGATCTTCACCAGCCACGCCAGCCAGTTCCGTTCATCGAAGGTCGATTGCATGCTTCAGCCCCGCTCCCGGACCCGGCTCGCATTCCCCGGAACGCGTGGAAGGGGAAAACTTGCGCGAGGCCACGGGAGGATCTTGCTTGTGATTGCCGGAAACGTCTCCGGTCATGCGGAAGGCCGGATCCCCGATGCGCCGGCCTCCCCGAAGGTGGTTGCTAACCCGCCAGTTTGGCGATCATCGAGAACAGCGGCAGGTAGAGAGAAATGACGATGCCACCGACCGATACGCCGAGGATGCCGATGATGGCCGGCTCGAGCATGGCCATCATGTCGCGGGTGGCGGCGTCGACCTCGTCTTCGTAGAAGTCGGCAATTTTCTGCAGCATGTTGTCCATGGCGCCGGTGGCCTCGCCGACACCGATCATCTGGGTCACCATGTTGGGAAATACGCCGCTTTCCTTGAGGGGATCGACGATGGTGCGCCCTTCTTCGATCGCCTTGCGTACTTTCATCAGCGCCTCTTGCAGCACGGCGTTACCCGAGGTGCGGGCGGTAATCGCCAGCCCTTCGAGGATCGGTACGCCCGAGGTGATCAGCGTGCCGAGGGTCCGAGTGAAACGGGCAACCGCAATCTTGCGCAGCAGGCTTCCGAGAACCGGAATTTTCAGCAGCAGCTTGTCGGTATAGTACAGGCCCTGGGGATGCTTGCGGAGCTGCTTGATGCCATAGACAGCGGCCACGCCGCCCACGATGAAAAACCACCAGAAATGCCCCACGAAGGCGCTCAGTCCCATGACCATGCGGGTCGGCAATGGCAAGGCCACTCCCAGGCCGGCAAACAGGTTGGAAAAGATGGGGACGACCCACTTGAGCAGCGCGCCCACGATCAGCACCGCGATGCTGACCACGGACACGGGATAAATCATGGCAGACTTGACAGCCGCTCGCAGGCGAACAGCCTTTTCGACATAGAGCGCAAGGCGCTGCAGGATGACGTCCAGAATGCCGCCCGTCTCGCCCGCCTCGATCATGTTGGTGCTGAGATCGTCGAAGACGTTGGGGAACTGGCGCATGGCGTTCGCCAGGGTCGCGCCACCCTCGACCGTGGTGCGGACCCCGTTGAGGGTTTTCTGGAAGGTCTGGTTTTCCTGGTTGGCCGCGAGAATCTCGAGGCACTGCACCAGCGGAAGGCCGGCGTCAATCATGACCGAGAACTGGCGAAAGAAAATCGCGATGTCCTTGGTCTTGACCTTGCCGGACCCGAACATGGGCAGGGAGAATTCCTTGCCCTTTTCCCGGACCGAGCCCGGCGTGATGCGCTCTTTGCGCAACTGTTGGAGAACAACTTCCTTGTTCGCGGCCGTGCGTTCGCCGGAGATTTTCTCTCCGGAAGAACTCTTCCCTGAAAATGTGAACACTGGCATGGTAAACCTCTCCTCGGTTCCCTACTCGCTTTCCGGTGCGCTGCTGACGCCTCCGGAGGATTTCTCTGCGGGCCTTTCGACACCCAGCCCGCCGGTTTGGCTAACGCTTTGCGGGAGCGGCCGCTTTCGCCATTCCCGGCGTGGCGCCCGGCCGGTTCATCAATCCGGCACCACGATTGATCATTTCCTGCAATTCGTCCTGATTGCTGGACCGCAACAGAGCGGTTTCCAGGGTGATCTGCTTCTGGAAGTACGCGGTCGCGAGCGACTGGTTAAAGGTCTGCATGCCGAACTTTTCCTGACCGGACTGCATGGCGGAGTAGATCTGGTGGATCTTGTCTTCGCGGATCAGGTTGCGGATGGCTGCGTTGGGCACCATGATTTCCATGCACATCGCACGGCCTTTGCCGTCAGCCTTGGGCAGCAAGCTTTGACACATGATGCCTTCGAGCACCAGCGAGAGCTGCGCCCGGATCTGGGGCTGCTGGTGAGCCGGAAAGACGTCGATGATACGGTTGATGGTCGACGACGCCGAGTTGGTGTGCAGCGTGCCGAAGGTCAAGTGGCCGGTCTCGGCAATACGCAGGGCGGACTCGATGGTTTCCAGGTCGCGCATTTCGCCGATCAGGACCACATCGGGATCTTCGCGGAGTGCGGCCCGCAGCGCGTCGCTGAAGCTCTTGGTATCGGCATGCAACTCGCGCTGGTTCACCAGGCAGTTCTTGTTCATGTGTACAAATTCGATCGGATCCTCAATGGTGAGGATGTGATCGTGGCGCTCGGTATTGATCTTGTCGATCATGGCCGCCAGCGTGGTTGACTTTCCCGATCCCGTGGGGCCTGTGACCAGCACCAGCCCGCGCGGCCGGTCGCACAACTTGCTGACCACCGCCGGCAGTCCCAGCTGGTTGAACGACTTGATCTCGAAGGGAATGACACGGAACACCGCCCCGGTCGCGCCCCGCTGGTTGAACAGGTTGGCGCGGAAGCGGGCCAGTCCCTTCAACCCGAACGAGAAGTCGAGCTCGAGATTCTCTTCGAAGCGGTGCTTCTGCGAATCCGTCATCACGCTGTAGGCGAGCTGCTTGGTCTCGGCCGGCGTCAACTGCGGCAGGTCGAGCGGGACCAGGTGTCCGTGCACGCGCACCTGGGGCGGTGAATTGGTGGTGATGTGGAGGTCGCTGCCTCCCATCTCCAGCATCCTTTTGAGCAGATCGCTTAACGAAAGCGCCATATTCTTCGTTCCTTCCCCTTATCCAAATGCTTCAGTGAATCGTTTCGCGGGCGACTTCCTCGAGTGTGGTCTGGCCCAGACTGACCTTGATCAGCCCGCTGCGCCGCAACGTGATCATGCCGCGCTCGATCGCCTTTTTCTTCAGTTCAAGGGCGGAAGCTCCGACCAGCACCAGTTCCCTGATTTCATCGTCCACTTCCATGACTTCGTAAAGACCCGTGCGGCCTTTGTAGCCGGTGTTGTTGCAAACTCCACATCCCTTGCCCTTCTGGATCTTGACCGTCTTGGCTTCCTCCGGCGAGTAGCCTTCTTCGATCAGGGTCTGGTACGGGACTTCAAACGCTTCGGTGCAGTCCTTGCAGATGCGGCGCACCAGGCGCTGCGCACAGATGAGGTGAACCGAAGTCGCCACCAGGAAGGGCTCGATGCCCATGTTCATGAGTCGCGTGATCGTCTCGGGCGCGCCATTGGTGTGCAGAGTGGAAAGCACCAGGTGCCCGGTGAGCGCGGCCTTGATCGCGATTTCGGCCGTTTCGAAGTCGCGGATCTCGCCCACCAGAATGATGTTGGGGTCCTGCCGGAGGAAGGCGCGCAGAGCGGCTGCGAAGTTTAGGCCGATCTGCTCCTTCATCTGGACCTGATTGACACCCCCCAACTGGAACTCGACCGGATCTTCGGCGGTCATGATGTTGGTGTCAGGCTGGTTGAGGCGGGCGATGGAGGAATAAAGCGTGTTGGTCTTGCCGGACCCGGTGGGCCCGGTCACCAGCACCATGCCGTACGGCTTCAGGATCGCTTTCTCGAACTTGACCAGGGACTCGGGCTCGAAACCGAGCTTGGTCATGTCGAGTCGCAGGTTCTCCTTGTCCAGCAACCGCATGACGATCTTTTCGCCCCACAGTGTGGGCAGCGTGCTGACGCGGAAATCGAGCTGCTTCTTCTTGCCGCCGATCGCCATCTTCAACATGATGCGGCCGTCCTGCGGCAGACGCTTCTCGCTGATGTCGAGTTTCGCCATGATCTTCAGGCGGGACGTGATGGCATCCTTGAGCTTGAGGGGCGGCGACATGATGCTCTGCAGAATGCCGTCAATGCGGAAGCGAACGCGGAATTCCTTTTCGTACGGCTCCATGTGAATGTCGCTGGCCCCGCGCTTGACGGCATCGGTCAGCACCAGGTTGACCAGCTTCACAATGGGAGCTTCGTCGGCGGCCTTCTCGAGCTCGCCGAGGTCCATCTCCTGCTCCTCGGCCTGCAACTCGACATCGGCATCGCCCATTTCGGTCATCGACTGCATGACCTGCTCCAGGTCTTCCTCTTTGCTGGAGCCGTAGGCTTTCTCGATCCCCGCCGTAATCGAACTCTCCGACGCCACCACCGGCTCGATGTTGAAGCCGGTCATGAACTTGATATCGTCCATGGCAAACACGTTGGTCGGGTCGACCATGGCGATGGTGAGCGACGCTCCGACGCGGCTCAGAGGCAGGATCTGGTAACGCTTGGCTGTCTCGAACGGAATCAGCTTGACGACAGCAGGATCGATTTCGAAATAAGAAAGATTGATCGCGGGCACGCCGTACTGGCGAGACAGGAAATTCGTGACGTCCTCGTCCGTGAGGAAGCCCAGCTTCACCAGGGCCGAGCCCAGGCGACAGCTGGTCTCCTTCTGGACCTTGGTTGCCTGCACCAACTGCTCTGGGGTAATGACCTTCTCTTTCACGAGAAGATCGCCCAGCCGTTGCGACATACGTTCGATCTCCTATCGATCGACAGACAAGTGGCGTTGAACTGCCTGGTTACTTACGCGAAAGCGCTTGTTTTCTTGGGGGGAGAAGCGCACCGTATTTCGCGTTGACATAAATTGTCAACGCAGATCGATTACTGCACCAGTAACTTAAGTACTTGACCCTTATGGGATGTTTTTGAACTTCGAATCCAAATGGCGGATATCACGCGTTCCTGAGCCTAAATGCTAGATTGTTGCGGGGAATCGTCTCCGAGGGACATGCACTTTCGTACAATGCAACGGCTCGCCCCCCGGGCATTTCGCCCGCAGCAGGAGCGCGGACGCCTTTGGTCAGCAGACGGTTACAAAATCGGTCTGATCATTGGCTGCGTCGCGCACCCCCGGATGCCCCGCACACGGCGGCAACCTCATGAATGAAGAACCCAACGGGCGTGCCTGGTGTCTCATTCCTGTGTTGCAGCATGGGTGGGTAGAGTGATGTAAAGGCTCGCCCCACCCGGCCCACGCACCCTGGTAGCAACCCGGAAGTCCGCCTCTGTTGGCTATAATGAGCGTCAGGCTTGGCGTCTTGGGGTCTGCGAACCAAGACCCGGGCCCTGAGCGCAGTGTCCAAACCAAAAACACTCCGGGACAAGGAATCGAGCCGCAAGAAGCTTCTTATACCGCTGGCGATCGGCATTGCCCTGCTGTTTGGAATCCTGCTTTCGCAGTCTTCCTTCGACCAGCCCGCGTTCCTGAACCCCGACAACAACCAGCAATTGCTGGTGTTCGCGGCCCTGTCGGCCCTGATCTTTTTGCTGTTTGTCGCACTCACGTTTGTCCTGTTCCGGAATTTGCTGAAGCTGTTTGCCGAGCGCCGGCTCGGAGTGCTGGGATCGAAGTTTCGCACCCGGCTGGTGGTGACGGGCCTGCTCCTCTCGTTTCTGCCCGTAATCGTGATGTTCTGGTTTGCCTACGGGCTGATGAACCGCACCATCGTCCTGTGGTTCTCGCGGCCGGTGCAGGAGGTACGTGAGGACACGCGTGCGATGGCCTCGCTGCTGGCGACCTATGCGCAGCAGAACGCCATCGCCGAGGCGGCTTCCATCGCTCATTCTTCCGATACTCAACACGCCTTCACCACTCACAACTTCTCGGCGCTGGAGAGCGAGTTTCAGCGCCACGAGGCGACTTTGCAGGGGGGCTTTGCCGTGGCCTTGCTGAAGGGCAACGAAGAAGCCAGCTTTCGAACACCTGCCCCCTGGGCCACGATGAGATCGAAGGCGGCGCTCGATCAGTTGTCCGGGCCCTCGCCCTCGCCGTTCATGTGGCAAACGACGGAGTACATTCTGGGCACCGCTCCCGTGGGCGACGACGGCCTGATCCTGATAGCCATGCCGCTGCCGGAGAAGTTCTCTGCCGCCGTCAAACAACTCGAAGCCAGCCAGAACCGCTACTTCGATCTCTACCGGCAAAGACGGCTGTTGCGCCGCACCTACATGAGCCTGCTTTTGCTGCTCACGGTGCTGGTTTTGTTTTCGACCACCTGGCTGGCCTTGTTCCTTTCAAAACTGGTTACCCGTCCGGTTGCGGCCCTGGCCGAGGCCACGCAGGAAATTTCGCGCGGCCGGCTCGACTACCGGGTCGAGGTCACCGCCGCCGACGAAATCGGCGATCTGGTGCGATCGTTCAATCGCATGGCGGAAGAGCTGGAATCCAGCCGTCATCAGATCGACGCCTCCAGCCGCGAGCTGAGTGTCGCCAACACCGCCCTCGAACAACGCCGCCGTCATATCGAGACCATCCTGGAGAGTATTCCGACCGGAGTGCTTTCGCTCGACGCGGGCCGCCGGATCACTCACGTCAATCACGCTCTGCTCCGGATGTTTGACCCCAACCGGCCACCGGACGTCAAGGCGTCGGGCATGATCACCGCGGAACTGGGGTCGGTTTTCCCGCCCGACGTGGTGGACGATCTCGTGGTACTGCTGCGCCGCGCCGACCGCATGGGCATCACGACCAGTCAACTGGAGATCACGCTCCCGCGCACCAACCTGAATGCCGCGCTTACCGTTGCCACCTTGCAGCACGAAGGTGAGCGCCTGGGATACGTGCTCATCTTCGAGGATCTATCCGACTTGTTGAAGGCGCAGAAGCAGGCGGCATGGCGCGAAGTAGCTCGCCGAGTGGCCCACGAGATCAAGAATCCCTTGACCCCGATCGCCCTGTCGGCGGAACGCATCCGACGCCACCTGGAGCGCGTAAGCGGTCCCGACGCCACCTCCCTGAAAGTAATTGACCAGTGCGCTGAAACCATCGCAGCCTCCGTGGACACGGTGCGCACGCTGGTCGACGAATTCTCGACCCTGGCCCGCTTCCCTGCATCGCGGCCTCATCCGGCGCACATCAATCCCATCGTGGAGAGCGCGCTCGGCATGTTCGACGGCCGGCTCGATGGCATCAGCCTGGAGACTCGACTCGCGCCCGACCTGCCCAACATCCTGGCAGACTCGGATGCGATCAAACGGGCCGTGGCGAACCTGGTCGACAATGCCGCAGAAGCAATGGAAGGAGCGCTGGTGCGGGAGATTCACGTGAGCACGAACCTGGTGACCAGTCGCGACGCGATCGAAATCGTGGTCGCCGACACCGGGCACGGCGTGACCCAGGAACTCAAGGAGAAGCTTTTCCTGCCCTACTTCTCCACCAAGAAACGCGGCACCGGCCTGGGCCTGGCGATCGTCAATCGCATTATCGAGGACCACCACGGATCGATCCGCGTGGAAGAGAACCGTCCGGTGGGCACGCGCTTTATCGTGGAACTGCCGCTCGCGCCTGACTCGGTCAACGCGCCCGCGACCCAGCATGCATAACATCCTGATCGTAGACGATGAATCCGGCATACGCGATTCCCTGAAAGGCGTGCTGGAAGATGAAGGCTACCAGGCCGGGGCGGCTGGCAGCGGCGAGGCCGGTCTCAGTCTTCTCGAAAAACGTGACTTCGACGTCGTGCTGCTCGACGTCTGGTTGCCCGGGATGGACGGCCTGGATACGCTGCAGAAAATCCGCGCGCTCGACAATCCTCCCGAAGTCATCATGATCTCGGGACACGGAACCATCGAGACGGCGGTGCGCGCCACCAAGCTTGGCGCCTACGACTTCCTCGAGAAGCCGCTTTCGATCGACCGCACTCTCAATCTCATCAAGCATGCCATCGACGCGAAGACGCTGCGCCGGGAGAACCGGGAACTGAAGCGTCAACTGCAGGCCAAGAGCGTGATTGCCGGCGACAGTGTTCCCATGAAGGCGCTGCGCCAGCAGGTCTCCATCATGGCCCCTACGAACGGACGGGTGCTGATTTACGGGGAATCGGGCACCGGGAAAGAACTCGTAGCGCACGCCATCCACGCGCAGAGTCTGCGCAAGGAAGAGATGTTCATCGAAGTGAACTGCGCCGCGATTCCGGAAGACCTGATCGAGAGCGAACTCTTCGGGCATCGCCACGGCTCTTTTGCAGGAGCGACTTCGGAAAAAGAGGGTCAGTTTCAGAAAGCGAGCGGGGGCACGCTCTTCCTCGACGAAGTCGGGGATATGAGCCTGAAAACTCAGTCCAAAGTGTTGCGCACGCTCGACGAGCAACGCTTTACCCCGGTTGGCAGCGCCGACCCGATCACGGTCGACGTGCGCGTGATTGCCTCGACCAACAAGGATCTCGAAGAAGAGATTTCCAAGGGCAATTTTCGCGAGGACCTTTTCTACCGGCTGAACGTGATTCCCTTCTTTGTGCCTCCGCTGCGCGAGCGCAAGGAAGACATTCCGTTGCTGGCGCGGTATTTTCTGAAGGAATTTGCGGCGGCCTATGGAAAACGATCGCGCGAGATGACCGACGACGCGATCCAGACGCTGACCCGCTACGCCTGGCCGGGGAACGTGCGGGAACTGCGGAACGTAATCGAGCGCATCGTGATCATGAATCCGACCACCACGAAGTTTGAGCGCAAGCACCTGCCACCGTTGGTCTACCGCGACGGCAGCCGCCGCGCTGCCGGGACCGAGTTTTCCACCTTGCACCAGGCACGCGACGCCTACGAGCGTGATTACATCCTGAAGAAGCTCGACGAGAACCACGGCAATGTCAGCCGCACGGCCGAGATGCTGGGCCTGGAACGCAGCCACTTGTACCGCAAAATGAAGGCTCTGGGAATTGCAGCGAAGGAATAGAAGGCTCGAACACTGGACGCCTGCGGCGGAACCGTTCCCTGGTCAGCGCTTGAGCATGTGAATCTCTTTCCCGTTGTTCTTGAACTGAACTTCGTCCATCAGTTCGTTGATGAGAAAGATACCGCGTCCGTGGTTGGAGTAAATGTTCTGGCCGACAATCGGGTTGGGAATCGCCGTGGGATCGAATCCCGGACCAGGATCACGCACCACAATCAGCATGCCCCGGGTCTCGTCGCAGGCCACGTCACACTCTACGATCTTCTTCGGGTCACCCTTGGCACCATGCACCACCGCGTTGGCAAGCGCCTCGGTCAGGGCCAGTTCAATCGCGTCTTCTTTTCCGGTAGCACACTGGGTCTCGCGCACCACATTCATGATTCCCTGGACCACGGGGTCGATGGCGTTCTTGTCAGCCGCCAGCGAGACCTTCAGCTTCAGCACGAGCTTGTCCGGATCGAAGTTGCTATAACCGTTGGTTGGTTCGCCGGCCATATTTGCTCTCTTACCCTGCAAGTTGGATGCGGGCCCAATGCCTGTGATACCAGCTGTGATTCTATAGATAGAACGAAAGCATCACAATCCTTGGATTCCCTAGTCCTCCGGCGTATCCCGGCCAGGGGGCCCCGCAAGGCCCTCGAGCTGCCGACGCCAGTCCAGTTCATCGACGAACTGCCGCGAATCCCGCCAGCCCGGCTGAACCTTTACATAGAGTTCCAGGAAAACCTTGCCGCCTAACATGCGCTCGATGTTGAGCCTGGCGGCGGTGCCGATCTTTTTGAGCATCTGGCCACCCTTGCCCACCAGAATGGCCTTCTGCCCCTCGCGCTCGCAATAGATGGTGGCCGCAATGCGCGTGACCCTGGCACCCTCCTCGAACTGCTCCACGATGACGGTCGCTGCATAGGGGACTTCTTCCTTGGTCTCGAGCAACACGCGCTCGCGGACGATCTCGGCCGCCATGAAACGCGCCGGCTGGTCTGTAATTTGATCCTGCGGGAAATAGGCGGGACCGATCGGAAGGGCCGCAACGACTTTTTCGAGCAAAAGCTCCAATCCGTCCTTCTTCAGCGCGGACAGGGGAATCACTTCTTTGAACTCGTGTCGTCGCTGGTGTTCCTCGATGACGGGCAACAGCGTCTTCTTGTCCTTGAGCAAGTCGATCTTGTTGAGCAGCAGAAACACGGGTGTGCCGACTTGTTGCGCCATTCTCAGAGCAAAGTTGTCTTCGGGACTGAGGCGCCTGGTAACATCGGCGAGCAGCAGGATCAGGTCGCAGCCCTCTAGCGCCTCGCGCACTTCTACCATCATCTTGCGTCCGAGAGAACTGTCCGGCTTGTGCACTCCCGGCGTATCGATCAGGACGACCTGCCCGCCCGGACGCTTGCCTTGCTTGGGGAGATGGAGAATGCCTTGAATACGGTTGCGGGTGGTCTGTGGCTTAGGGCTGATGATGGCGAGTTTCTCGCCCACCAGCGCGTTGAGCAAGGTCGACTTGCCCGCGTTGGGGCGGCCGAGAATGCAGACGAATCCTGAGCGGTGAGCCATCTAGATGAGCTTCATCTGCCGTGGCTCCACGGTGGCGATCCGCACGCGCTCGACCCGGCGATCGGTGGACTCCAGCACTTCGAAGCGCAAGCCATCTTCCTCAATCACTTCACCTTTCTGCGGGATTCGCCCGGCAAGTTCGCTCACCAGGCCCGCGACGGTTGCCGCTTCCTTGCCTTCCGGGCGCACGCCGAACAGTTCGTCCAGATGATCGACATCCATATTACCGGGAACGATGTAGGAGTGATCGTTCTCCTTCACAACCTGGGACTTCTCGTGCTCGTCGCCAATCTCGCCCACGATTTCCTCGACCAGGTCTTCGATCGTCACCAGCCCGGCAACGCCGCCATATTCATCCACCACGATCGCGATGCGAATGTTGTTTCTCCGCATCTCGCGCAGCAACTCGCTGCCTAGCTTGCTCTCGGGCACAAAATACACATCCTTGCGCATCAGGGTATCGACCGTGCGGGCGCGCGCCTCGGTGTCGGGCACCTGGAGCACGTCCTGCGCGTACACGATGCCCACGATGTTATGAATGGAATCCCGATACACCGGGACCCGCGAAAACGGCTTGGCGCGCAGCAGCTCGACGAACTGTTCCACGGTCGTGTTCACCGGCACCGCCACCATCTCGGGGCGCGGCTTCATGGCCTCGCGCACGGTCTTGCCGCTGAATTCTACGACCGACTGGATCAGGTCGCGGTCACTGGCCTGGATGATGCCCTCTTCCTGCCCCGCCTCGATGAGCGCATCGACCGCCTGGGTGGGGCTTTCCGCCTTCTCCTCAGACGGCTGCCGGGTCAGGGACGTAACCGATTGCAGGAATCCCAGCACCATCGTCACCGGCAGCACGGCGAAGATCATGACGCGCAGCAGCGGCACCCAGCGCGCCAACCACTCGCCGTTGGTGCGCGAGAAGAACACGAACGGCAGGAACCGGTTGAACACAATGACGATGAGCACCAGGCTGAGCGTGGCCTGAAGGATTTCCTGAATGCTCCACGCGTTATCGCTGAAAACCGTGAAGCCGACCAGCATCGCGATGGCCGCCATCGTGAGCTGCACCAGAATCGCCATCGACAGCGAAGCGCGTGGCCGGCTCACGCGCAGTTTTGGCTCGACCTTCTGCTCGAAGGAGTCAATGTTGTCCTGGAATTCGCGCGACAGAAACTTGCCGATCTCGGTGTACAGGCGGTCCACGTAGGAGACCAGCGTCAACACACCCACCAGCAACAGAAGCACGAAGCCCACGGCGTAGTTCATGGCGCACGCCTCGCCCGGGATCGTGGGGCGCGCGCGCTCCTGGCGGCTGCCTTCCGCCGGGATGCGGGCGGCTTGCCCGTCGGACTCAGGTCGGCCGGAGGCGTGCGATCGGTTCTTTCAATCAGACCGACCGGGAGCCCCAGCTTCTTCCGCAGTTGCATTTCTCTCCGCGCCATTTCGCCCCGATCGGCTTCGTGGTCGTACCCCGCCAAATGCAGGATGCCGTGCAAGGTCAGGATCTTGACCTCCTCGGCGGTTGAGTGCCCGAGTCGCCGGGCATTGCGGGCGGCAATTTCCGCGGAAATCGCAACCTCGCCCGTAAACCGTCGCTTCGCAACCACTTCCGCGGGAAACGACAACACGTCCGTGGGCTGGTCTTGGCCCCGAAAGCGACCATTCAGAGCCCGCATTTCGCGGTCACTGGTGACCAGCACGGTCACCGCTCCGCGCAAGCCCACGGCCCGTTTCGCACGCACGAGGAAGCCATCCAGCCAGTCCTGGTTCGCTCCGGCCACGCGCTTGTGAAAAATGACCATCGGCAATTCGTCGGTCCCCGCTGAACAGCGTCCACCAAAAAGAGAGATAGGAGGGCCGCTTGCGCGCCCTCCCAGGCTTTCGATCGATTTTATTCCGCGTTCGGATGTCCCGAAAACGACACCACGTTTTTACCCGGAGCCGGCAGCGCTTCAGGCGCTTGGGTCTCGGCAGGCTTTGTTTCCACGCTGCGCGCCTCGGCTGCCTTCGCTCCCAGGGACAGGATCATCTGCTGTTCGGCCACCCGCACCTTGTGATCGTCGTAGGCGCGAATGATGCGCTGCACCAGATGATGCCGCACCACGTCCGACTCGTCGAAGTATACAAACGCCAACCCGTCCACCGGTTTCAGGATGTCGATGGCCTCGACCAACCCGCTGCGCCGCGCGTTCGGCAAGTCGATCTGGGTGATGTCGCCGGTGATCACCGCCTTGGAGTTGAAGCCCAGACGGGTGACGAACATCTTCATCTGTTCCGAGGTGGTGTTCTGGGCTTCGTCCATGATCACGAACGAGTCATTCAGCGTACGCCCGCGCATGAACGCAATCGGCGCGATCTCGATGACGTTTTTCTCCAGGTAACGATCGACCTTCTCCGGATCGAGCATGTCATAGAGCGCGTCGTACAGCGGACGCAAGTAGGGATCAATTTTGTCTTGCAGCGTTCCCGGCAGAAATCCCAGCCGCTCGCCGGCTTCCACCGCCGGACGCGCCAGGATGATCCGGTTCACGCGCTTGGCGAGCAGGGCGGAAATAGCCATGGCCACGGCGAGATAGGTCTTGCCCGTCCCGGCGGGACCTACGCCAAACACCATGTCGTGCTTCTCGATGGCTTCCAGATAGCGGCGCTGATTGACGCTTTTGGGTTGCACGGTGCGGCGTCCGAAGGAACGCTGCCGCCCAGCCTCTGCCAATCCGCGCAGCGTCACTTTCGGATCGGCCGCGAGCACGCGCAGCATGCTGTTCAGATCACCGTTGTTGAACGTGTACCCGGAGCGTTGCAGGTGGTCGTAGTCGGCGAAGACTTGCTCGGCCCGGGCCACATCCTTGGGAGCGCCCTCGACCTCGAGGCCGTTCGAACGCAGATCAATGGTGATGTTCAGGCCGTCTTCGAGCACGTGCAGGTTTTCGTCCCGCGTGCCAAACAGGGTCTCGATGTTGGAGCTGACTTCAATACTCTTCTTCATTCGAAAGCTGAGCTTTCCTCCCGAGGGGCCCGGTTAGGGCGACAGGCGCCCCGCCCGTCCATGCGACCAAAAGGTCGGCTACCTCCGCCCTTGCTTAACCACGCAAGTGGCCGACACCATCACAGTTACCCAGAAACCGGACAGCCCGGCCTCCGACCTTGCTTCAAGAACGAACGATTGTTGCTTGGAGATGGAACCACCCGGTGAATGCTCGCTCCTGAAGCGCAAGCGACAGCCATTACGATAAGCCTAGCGCGGGTGGGGGTGGGAGTCAATGGGAGCGGCGCGGGTCGAATTTCCCCGCTCCACCGGGGAGCGACCAGCAACGCTGTGCCCCTCGGAGCGCGGCTCGTGAGGTCTTACTGTCCCCGCACCAGCGCCTTCTGATAGTCTTCGGCAGTCGTGCGGTAGCAAGGCAGCCTGCTGTTGCGGTCGGCGCCCGGGAACGGGTTGCTATCTCCAAAATCCTGCTCGCTGTCAGACCACGTCATCTGCATCAGGGATTCATCGCAACTGGTGTCCCGCGTAACCCGCAGCGTGTAGACCCGCGCGTTGCTCTGGATATATTCCGACAACCGCTTCTGATACGGCAGAAAGACGTAGACGAGTTTGATCAGTTGCGCATGGCCCTTGGGTAACCGCCGCTCGGCAATGAATACCTCGTAGTTCGAGAAGAAGGAAGAACCTTGGGTGGGCAGCGCCAGGCTCACCAGACGCAGGGGAAATTCTTCCGCCGGTCCTGGAGGCGGACTGTCGGCGGTGGGCGGCAGGTCGGCACCCGGGGGGATGTCGTCGTCCATCTGCTGCAAAGGTCCCGTCGGCCCCGGGCCGCCCCCACCCGGCGGACCCGCCGGAGGTGCCCCCACTGCCGGTTCCCCGCCGGCCAGCGAAGCCATCTGACGACCCTCTCCGTTGCCACCAGAACCCGAGACCGAGGGTGGCGGCGGCACAACCGCCGTGCCGGTGCCCGAGAGCGAACCCACACGGCTTGCGGTTCCTCCCCCACCTTGAACCGACGGTGGTGGCGGGACGACTCCGGTTCCGTTACCCGACAACGAGCCGATGCGCCCCCCGCCGGATCCTCCCGTGCCCGAGACTGAAGGAGGCGGCGGGACCACCGATGGACCCGGTCCAGACAACGCGCTGGTTCGTCCGCCCGCGCCACTGGAACCGGTTCCCTGCAAGGACGGCGGCGGCGGCACAACCCTTGTTCCAGGTCCTGACAGAGAGCTGCCGGGCCCGCCCGAGCCCCCCGCACCACGCATCGAAGGTGGCGGGGGAATGATTGGCGCACCATTGGCGGATAGTGAATGCAAGCCCCTGCGGCCACCGCCTGTCGCTTGCACCGAAGGTGGTGGCCCGACAACCGAGCTATTCGATCCCGCCAGCGTCCCCAAGCGCCCCCCCGGAGCCCCAGCGCCGGCAGCGCCTTGTACCGACGGCGGTGGTGGAACCACCGAGGTGCCGCTGCCGGCGAGCAAACCGCTGCGCCCCTCTTTGTCCCCGGTGGCAGGGATCGAGGGAGGCGGCGGCACCACCCCGGCACCCGCGGCGGACAACGATTTCGTTCGGCCGCCGCCGCCCATGCCCTGGACCGACGGTGGCGGCGGAACCACCTGGGTGCCCGGAGCGCCCAGCGAACCTCTCCCACCCACTCCCGTACCTGCAACCGACGGCGGAGGAGGGATGACTTGGGAACCCCCACCGCCCGACAAGGACGCCACACCTGTTCCGCCCGTCTCCGGCACCGAAGGGGGCGGTGGTACAACCTGGGAACCATTTCCCGGGAACGAAATCAGGCGCCCGTTGCCGCCGTCGGTCCCCCGTGCCGCCGGGGGCGGTGGAACGACCTGCGATCCCGCGCCCGACCACGAATCTCCAAACAAGCTCTCGATCTTGCGCATCCACCCCTGCAAGGTTGGAGGAGGTGCGACGACGGAAGCGCTCGCCGGGGGTGCGGCGGCGCGCCGCGCCGATATGCCCGACGCATCCGGAGGAGGCCCAACCACCGAAGTCGGAAGTCCGCCCCCCGGACGATTGCCACTGGGGCTCACGGTCGGCGGTGGTGCGACCACCGACGTCAGCCCACCCGCAAGCGGAGAGCGGCCGCGCTCGGTCGCCGAAAGTGGCACTGGCGGCAATGCCGGAGAGGAAGGCCCCAGGTTGGGGCGCGATGCGGTCGCCGACTTCAGGTCCGGGGGCACGACCAGGCGCGCGGCCCGACTGGCTTGGTGTGCGACCTGCAAGGGACGCGGGTGTGCCGCGACGGGCTGGGGATGGGTCCGCACTCGGGTCTTCGGATGGCTGCTCGCGCGCGCTGAATAGGTCTGCGAAGGCGGGTAATAGGTGATGTGCGACTCGCGCGCAGAGTGCTGGCGCACATGGGGTTCCCGATGCAGAACCCATTCCTGCCCTGACAAGCTCCATAGGAGCAGGATCGACACCAGGTGCCAGATGATCGACTCCTGCATGGACCGCCAAGGCATGCGGCCCCGAACAAACACGTCCGTCCAGAAAGTGCCGGGGGGCGTGGTCGTTTCAAGCGGCGGCACCTTGGGCGGAGAAAGCAGGTCGGCCAGATTGTCGAGAAAAACCTCATACCGGGGGGGCAGTTCGAACAACAGTTTCAGGCGGGGATCGGCCTTGATGGGGATAGCAATAGTCTCCGAACTCAAAAGCCCCAAACCGTTGTCCATGGATCCACACTGGAGGGGGAAAACTTTCGCCCATTATAGGCCAGGTCCGGCCCCGCTATTGTCTAATTTTCGATTGGTCCGATCCCCATCACGGATGTAACACGTGCGCAGAAAAGGACTTCCGGTCTGTCGACTCAGAGGTACATGCAAGCCAAAACCAACCGGCGGGTGAAACGCCTGCCGAAGCTGCCGGGTTATGCGCGCACCGCCCGCGCCTCGGGTGTGGACGCCGGCACGGCACGTTTCTCGGCCCATTCCCGCAGGGCTTCGATCTCCTCGGCCCGTGTGGTCGACAGCGGAACCGTCGACCGGATCGCCTCCAGCAAATGCTCGGTCCCCAAGGGCAGCTTCTGCGAATAGGCCGCGTACAACGCCGTCTGCATGACCGACTCGATTTCCGCTCCGGAAAACCCTTGGGCGGCGGCCGCGACCGGATCGAGTCCAAACTCGGTCGGATTGCGCTTTCGTTTGGTCAACTGAATGGTGAAGATCTGCTTCCGCTCCGACTGGTTCGGCAAATCGACGAAGAAAAGCTCATCGAACCGCCCTTTGCGAATCAGCTCCGGCGGCAGCGCATTCACGTTGTTGCAGGTGGCCGCGACGAATACGGGCGCCTTGCGATCCTGCATCCAGGACAGAAACGACGCCAACAGCCGCGAGGACACACCCGCATCCGCGGACGCGGAGTCCGGGCCGCTGCCCGCGAAGACTTTCTCCAACTCGTCGATCCACAGCACGCAGGGCGCCAGGCCCTCGGCCACCTGAAAGACTTTCTGGATGCGCTTTTCGGTTTCACCGATGTACTTGTCGTACACCGCCGCGGTATCGAACTTCACCAGGGGCAGTCTCCACTCGCCCGCGATGGCGCGCGCGCACATGCTCTTGCCGCAGCCCTGCACGCCCAGAATGATCACGCCCCGTGGCGGATCGAGCCCAAACTCCCGGGCCTGTTCCTCCCACGATCCGCGCCGCTGCGCCAGAAAATGCTTGAGGTTGTCGAGGCCGCCCACGCTCGCCAGCGTGTCGGAAACCTCGACGAAATCCAGCATCTCGGAACGCTTCAGCAGCGCCTTCTTGGCTTCGAGCACATCGGTCACGGTCTCCGGACACAGGGCATACCGCGCCACCAGCGTCTGCGAAATCGCTCGCTCGGCTTCTTCCTCGGTCAGGCCGCGCAGGTTGTCGGCCATCGCGTCCAGCCCGCCCGGTTCGAGCCGGCGCTGCAGGGTGTGCGTCTTCGAGATCCGGACCAGCACCTCGTCGATGATCAGTCGCAACCGTTGCCGGTCGGGCAGCGGCAGTTCGAGAAATTCCACCAAGCTCGCCAGTTCCGGAGGAATCGAAATCTTCGGGGCCGTCAGCACCACCGTCCGCCGGTTGGTCGCGAACTTCTGTCCTACGTCACGCAACCGCCGCACCACCACGGGATCGTCCATGTGGCGGTGCAGATCCTTCAGGATGAACGCCGCCTCGATCGAGATCCCTTCCAGATTGGCCAGCATCTTGGCGGGTTCGCGGCTGTCATAGAGCGCCTTGGCGTTCTCCACCAGATCGTTCACCTCGCCCGCCCGGTAACCTCCCGGCGCAAACGCCCCTCGCTCAACCAACGCTTCTACCGGGCCACCGCCCGACCGTGCCAGGCCGCTCGCGATGGTCCATTCAAACGCTGCCAGGTTCAAAGCAGCACACGCCACGCGCACCATGCGAACGGCGCGCATTTCCTCGACCGTCTCCATCACCACGATGGGCGTGGAGGAGTCGATCAGCACTTTCAGACGATCCAGGACTTTGTCCATATCCGTTTGACCAGTCAGGAGTTGCTCCCGTACAATAACGTATTCGGTAGCCACCGGAACACCTCTGGTAGAAACGAAGGTAATCACAGGGAATGGCCAATCATTTTTCGGCGCTGAAGCGCGCCCGTCAGACCACGAAACGCACCGCCACCAACCGTGCCAACACGTCGCAGCTGCGCAGCGCGCTGCGTGAAATCCGCGAGACCATCGCCAAGGGCGACAAGGCCGCCGCTGAGACCAGCTATCGCGCGACCGTTTCCGCTCTCGATAAGGCCATCCAGAAGGGCGTGCTCCACAAGAACACCGCCGCCCGCTACAAGTCCCGCCTGTCGGCGCGGGTGCGCGCCGTCGGCTCCAAGTAAGCTCGGCTTTCGAGATTTCTGAGTAAAAACGGCAGGCCGTGCAGGCTTGCCGTCTTGCCGTCTTGCCGTCTTGCGTTTGGGAAACCGATGTCGCCCCCGCTCAATGCATGCTCTGGCAGGCAGCGATGTTCGAGACGCCCCAACTCAGGCGGACGCACAGCAACGAAGTTCGATTGCTCCCGGAACCCAATCAGGGCAGGGGCGTCGGACCCACCTTCGGGCAGGAATAGTCCCCATTCCACAACAGGGCTTCGATCTTGCCCGACTTGTCCCGCCTGAAGCCGACCTTCACATAGAGCTGCCTGTAGAAGAAGGATTCCTGGCCCAGCGGTTCGAGCGGGAGATAATCGCCGCCCGTGCCCCGCAGGTAAAGATCCGGGCCTTCTGCCTTCACATCCAGGAGGAAGGCCGGGTTCACCTCGTACCGACCCGGATACTCGTTCACCGATCGAACCGGTGATGTCGTTCTCGCCCGGGCCGGCGGTGGTTGCACACTCTCCCCCAGCGCCAGCTCCGCGAGATCACTCGCCATGACGTTGACCGCGGCGTCCTCCAGGTTGCCCAGCACAATCACCACCAGGTCATCGTTCGGGAAAGCGGAAATGTGCGACGCAAATCCCGGGTCACGCCCGCTCTGCTCGATGTATTTGTGCTTGCCTTTGGTCTCGCCTGTGCCCCAACCGTAGGGGTGCGCCAGCTTGCCGATGTCGAAGAACCGCCGTGCCTGAATGGCACGATACCAGGCATACAGATCCTCCGTGGTGGAGTAGAGCGAGCCCGAGCCAGTCAGGATCGTCTTGTCATAAAGAGGCGCGTTGCGCATCCCCGCGTCACCGAGCGCCGGCTGGTATCCGCTCGCGCGGTTGCGGATCAAGGCTTCATCGCGGAAAGTGCCGGTGTCGTTCATGCCCGCAGGCTTCAGGATCTCGTCGGTGATGAACCGGTCGTAGGGCTTCCCCGAAACCTGTTCGATGATGTAGGCGAGAAACCCGTAGCCGGTATTGCTGTAGCTGCTCTTCGAGCCGGGCAGGAAATCCAGCGGCTTGGTCTTCACCCAAGCGATCAATTCCGGCAACGTAACCCGCTGGTATTTTTTGGTCGCATACTCCGGCAGCGAGTAGTAGTCCGGCAGTCCCGAGGAATGCACGAGCATCTGCTCGATCGTGATGCGATCGCCGTTGAGATAGTCTGGAACATACTTGCTGAGCGAATCGCTCAACCGGAGCTTCCCTTGCTGCTCGAGCATCACGACGGCGGCTGCGGTGAACGTCTTGGTCACGGAGGCGACGTGGTACTTTGTTTTCTCCGTGTTCGGAATGCCCCACTCGGCATTCGCCTGACCGTAGGACTTCTGAAAGACGATGTGCCCGTGCCTGGCAACGAGAATGGAACCGCTGAAGTCCCCGTTGCGGACGTAGGCTCTGACGTACTCGTCGAATCTGCTGCTGGATGTCTGCGCGGGTGAGCATCGGGCACAGATGAGAATGATGACGAGCGCAAGCGGCGGCGCGCACTGGATCCCCGTAGCCTGTACGTTCACAACTTCACTCCGAAATCCCTTTCGAGGACTGCCGTCCACTCTGCCTCGCCGCTCAAAACACGCTCTTCCCGCACGGCGTCCCGGGTGCGAATGAATTTCAGGTCGGAAAGCGTAATCCGGCCGTCGGGTGTGGCCAGCGTGCAAATCCTCTGCTGGGTGAAATGCGAATCGGGCGAGGTCTGGTGATAGTGACACCTGGCCGCGAACTCTTCCATCTGGCGCGGCACCAGGCTGAACTGGTACTGCGGGTTCCACCGGCCCGTCGGTTTCTGTCGCTCGACGATCATTGCTCCATCCACATCCCTGATACGGAATTTGTGCCCGTGTTGTTCCTGCTCGAGGTCAGCTCTTAGACGGAGTGGCTCTGAAAAAGAATCGCCAAACCCGACGTCCACCAGCCACGGCTCCTCGAGATCGACGCGCAGCGCCAGGTGATCAAACTCAGGAGAGGTGCTGCCGTCCGCACCCGAGACACGCGCTGACAGCAGTGTCACGCTGTACCCCAGCGCGCGCAAAAGGGCGGCAAACGCGCCATTCAGCTCGTAGCAGAAGCCGCCCCGCCGCAGGTCCACGATTTTGTGCAGGAATTGCGCCTCCGCGCACACGATCTTTCGCCCCAGCGAAATATCGAGATTTTCAAACGGCACGGTGCACAGGTGGGCGAGATGGAACCGGCGCAGGGCCTCCGCGTCCGCCGCAGCCGGCTCAGTCAGACCGATACGGGCGAAGTAGGAGTTGAAATCAAACACGGTAGCAGGCTCGGTACCACCCACGGCAGGAAGCGCGAGCTCAGAGCGAACGGCTCAGAGCGGAAAGCGGAGACGTCATTGCAGCAACTGGTCCTGCATCCATCCCGGCTCGGACGGCGGCTCGGCGGTCAGATCGAGCACCAACTTCTCCAGAACCAGGCGCTTGGTCGGAGGATTGGAGCGCAGAGCCAGGTCCGATTTCGCAATCAGCCGGATGGCCGCGGTCAATTCCCTCTTCGACTTGTAGCGCCGCGCCTGCCGGATAATATCTTCCGCCGCAAACGGAGGTACCCGGAAGCCCTGCCACAGGGCCGCCCACAGCGCCCGCTGATCGCGCACGTTGCGTTCGAGAATCACCAGCATCTGGCGGAAAGTCTTCGCCAGCATGTAGAGATGTCCGATCGCGGCTTCGTCCCCGTCGCCCGTCGAGAGAATCGCATCCAGCACTGCGAGCGCCCGCACCCGGTCTTTGGCCGAGATGGCATCGGTCAGTTCATACAAGGAGCGCTGCTTGGCCGCCAGCACCATGGTCTCGACGTCGCCCAGCGTGATCCGTTTTTTTTCGCCCACGTACAGGATGAGCTTCTCCAGTTCATTGGAGATCATCATCATGTCGCCGCCTAGCGCATCGACCAGTTCCCGCGCGCCGTCGGTGTCCATTTTCACGTCGCGGCTGGCGCAGTACTCCCCAATCCAGCGCACGGCCTCGCTCTCTTCGACGCGCGCCAGTTCCACGATCCCGCAGAACTGTCCCATGGTCTCGCGGATGCGCTCGTAGCGTTCCCTGTCGGTCATGTCGATGCGGCGGACATCGGCCGGAATGCTGATGTGGTCGGCGACGAACACCACGAGCGCGTCCGGATTGGGATTCTTGCAGTACTCCTCGATGGCTGCCAGCTTCTCTTCATTGGAGCCGCGTCCGAACAGCGTCTTGACGCCGCGCACAAAAAACACCTGGAAAGGAGCCATCAGCGAGGGCGTGCGGGCCCGGTCGAGAACCTCGGTGAGATCGGTGTCGGCCAGATCAAATTCAAACAGGCTGAAATCGCGCAGGTCACTCGGCACCAGGTGTTCCAGGATCGCCTCCCGGAAGCGCTTGCGGAAGAAGACCTCGTCGCCCACAAACACGTAGGCCGGACGAAGTTTCTTGCCCTCGACTTCCGAGACAAAACGCTGCGCCTGCGCGAAGGCCTTCATCAGAAGCCCTCCAGGACGTTGCTGACCAGGGTCTGCGCGAAGTCCCGCGACAGCCGGCCCATGGCCGGCGTATCCTCTTCAAAGAAGCTGGAGAGTTCCTGCGACACCTGGTACTGCGCGCGGAAAATGTAGGACGGGTTCTGGTACAGGATCTTCCCCTCACGGTCCACCAGCGACACCTTCATGCTGACCACCACCAGGACACTTTCGGCTCGCCCGGTCTTCGAATCATAGGTCAAGGGAGAAGCCGTGGTGGTGAGCACGGTGCCACGTAATGTGGCGTCGGCCGCGTCGGTTTCACGGCTCACAATCTGGTAGTGCGTGCGCGTGGTGAATTCCCGCACCACTGCAGCCGTCAGCGTCTGCTCGACCCGGTAGGTCTGGGATTGATTGACAAACGCCGGAATCGCCAGCGTCTTTGCGTTTTCCGGCAATATCGCGTTATGGCCTGCGGTGTGGTAACCGCAGGCCGCAAGCAGGAAAACTGGAATCAGAACCACGCCCTGAACCATGTCCCGTCGGGTCCGCCAGCGACTCATCGGCCGATCCCTCGCTCCATCTTCCATGCGCGCACAGGCAGTCACTGAATCTTTCCCCGCGGGCGGGTCGGAGTCATGGTCTCGGCACATTCGACCGCGGTCACCGCCGCGATCCTCAGATTGTCGGCCGCCGCCCACAACCACACTCCGTTCGGAAAATTCTCGTCCCGCGCCAGTGACAGCAGGATATCGCCTTGTCCGGCTGCGTTGACGTTACTGGGAATATCCTCCGCCTGGCGTGCCACCGTGACGTGCTCTCCGCTCAGCGCCTGCGACAGGTCACCCAGAGCGACGGCTTGCTCCATCTCCAGGTAAATCGAAAATGCATGTCCGTGGAAAATCGGCGCCTGCAACAGGCGCACCGACGGCTGCAATCCCTCTTTGCCGACCAGGCGCTGGTAGTGCTTCAGGACCCTCTGTTCCGACGATTGCAGGGTCGGGAGCGAATTCGGTCCGTAGCTCGCCACCATGTTGAACGCGATCTGCGTATCGAAGACGCTTTTGGGCAGTTCCTGGAACGAGAGCAGGTTGACGGTCTGCTCGTGCAGCTCGTCCATGCCCTTCTGCCCGTGCTCGGACGCGGGCTCGAGCACGGTCGCGACCACCCGGCGAACCTTCGCCACTTTCTGCGCGCGCAGCACCAGCAGCGCCAGCGCCACGGCTGCCGGGTGCGCGACTACGCACGGCCCGGGCTGCAGTTCGAGCACCGGGATTTGTCCCAGTTGACGCTCGATCCAGGGCGAGCGGATCGACGAGCCGGGCTCGTCTTCGAGCGCGTACGACAGATCCACGATCGCGCTGCCCGCATCCCGCGCCATCTTCCAGTTCTTGCGGGTGCAGTTCTGGTCGGAAGCGAAGAAAGTAAAATCAAGGTGATCGAACTGCTCGCTGCGCACACTCTGGATGAAAGTAATTTCGTCTCCCATGGTCTCCAGCTGGCCCAGCGATTCGTCGTCATCCAGCAATTTCACGTCGACCGCGGGAAAATTGCGGTCGTTTAACACCTCGGCGATTTCCTTGCCTCGGAGCGAACTTGCACCGACAATGGCAACGCGGTAGAGATTTCCGCGAATGGTCTCCGTCCCGGAGGTGGCAGCAGCAGGTCTGTTCTGAGAACTCATGAGGGCTGGGAAGCCTCCTTGTACGCGGGTGGTGACGGAGGGCTAGGCCGGCGCCGGATAATCCATTGCAGGCGCCAGAGAACGCCCGAGGACATGTAGATGATGGCAATCGCGAAAAGGACCCAGCGCGACCAGAACCAGATCGACACAAAAATCGCTGCCAGCAGCATGATGATCCGAAACGGCTGGCGCGTGTTGAAGTGAATATCCTTGAAACTGTAGAAGCGCCAGGTACTCACCATCAGATAACCGACTGCAATCACCAGCAGAAGCCAGGTGATCGCCATCCAGGGCGATGCCAGCGGGTCTCCCTGCGTGCTGTGCACCACCGCCGCAATCACTCCCGCACCGGCCGGAATGGGCATGCCGACGAAATATTTCTTGTCTGGCCGGCCCGGATTTGAAGGCTGCGGATTCACCATGATGTTGAAACGCGCCAGCCGGCTCGCGCCGGCAACCAGGAAGAGAAAACTCGCCACCGCTCCGAACTGGAAAAGCTTGGTGCGAAACTCCGGGTTCGTGAGCGCCGGCAGCAGGTGGAAACCCCACATGTAGGCCAGCAACGCCGGAGCCACGCCAAACGTGATCACGTCCGCCAGCGAATCCAGTTCCCGGCCAAAATCGCTGCTGGTCTTGGTCATGCGCGCAATCCGGCCGTCCAGGCCGTCAAACAGCACCGCAAAACCGATCGCCTTGGCTGCAAAATCGAAATGCCAAGGCTCCCCCAGGCTTCCGTGCATCACCTGCAGGATCGCGTAGTAGCCCGCTGCCAGGTTGGCCGTCGTAAACAGGGAAGGCAGGATGTACATCCCCTTGCGCAACCGCCGCACCGGACGATCTTCCTTGCGACGCTTCGGAATCTCTACCACCATGCGTTCGCCCATATCGTCCATCACCGCGCCCCCGCGCCGCCCGTTTGTTTGCCGGCCAACGCCAGCTCCGGCGCGGCCCGGGCGTGGGCCAGCACGCTGGAGGCACCCTTGACGTGATCTCCAACTTTCACCGCGATCTGAACGCTCGGTTCCAGCACGACGTCCACCCGCGATCCAAACTTGATCAATCCGACGCGCTCACCCCGGGCCACATGATCGCCGACTCTTTTGGTGAACACGATGCGCCTGGCGAGCAGACCCGCGATCTGCTTGAAGATCACGGTCTGTCCCTCGCCCTCGACGGTCACAACATTCTGCTCGTTCTCGTCCGCGGAATTGGGACTCATCGCGTTGACGAACTTTCCCTTCTGATAACGCACGTCGCGAATGATGCCGCCGATGGGCGCGCGATTCACGTGCACGTTGAACACATTCAGAAAAATACTGATGCGCTTGCGCGGGGCGCCGTTCACCATAAGGTCTGAAATATCGGTGACCTTGCCGTCACCGGGCGACACGATCGCTCCGGGTGCGTCCGGCACCGCTCGCTCGGGATCGCGAAAAAACCACAGGAAAAATGCGGCCAGCAGCCCGGCCGGCAGCGCCCACCAGGGAGTGCTCAGCCAGCCGATCAGCAGTGCCGCCAATACCAGAGGCAGCGCGTAGAAATATCCGTCACGAACCATGGGAAGAACCTGGAAAATTATAGTGCAGCCCGGGCACTGAGCAGATTGTAACCTAACTGCAACAAAAATCGGCGCTTAGAAGCGCCGTCTTGTGGAGACATTTCACCCTTTGCGGCTATGCCGTGCCCCGTTGGGCGGGAGTTAAGCTACCTGAACCTGCTGACGGAACTGCCGCTCGATGGACTCCATCTGGTCCTTCAGGCGCAGTTTCAGTTTCTTAAGCCGGACTTCTTCCAGCTTCTCGTCTTCGGTCAGATAGCGCTTTTGGGTGAGTGAATCGAGCCGTTGTGCGTACTGCGTGTGCTCCGAGGCCAGCCTGCGGAATTCATCGTGGCTGGCCAGGAGTTGGTCTTTCGGAGTGAGCATCCAGCAGACCTCCTAACCGGGTTGTGCAGCTAAAACCTACCACACGCGTTTGGGCGCTTCAATCCAATTTTCCATCTACGGTATTTTTGTTGTTACATCCGCGGACGACCTCTGGTTTGCACCACCGGTGATGCAGTGTTACGGGAATCCAAGCCGGTACACAATCGCATCTTCGTCCGGTTGCGAGTAGTAACGTGCACGCCGGCCGCCCGGTTCAAACGCCCATTTCTCGTAAAGAGAGCGCGCGGCGCGGTTCGATTCGCGCACTTCAAGAAAAACCGCCGTGGCACCCTCGGCTTGCGCGTGATCGAGAAATTCCCCCAGCAGCCGCGTCCCCAGCCCGCGCCGGCGGGCCTTGCCCGCGACCGCAATGTTTTCGATCTCCCACTCGTCCCCGACTGAATGAGACACCAGGAAACCCTGCACATCGCCGGCCTCTTCAATCACCAGCGCCACGCGCTGCGGCGAATCCCCGCCAAACACACGATCATACTGCTCACGCGACCAGTGGGCCGCGGTGGCCGAATGCTGCATCAAGCGCATCATCGACGGGATGTCGGCGGGGGTGGCGGGACGGACTCTCATCTCGATCACTGCAGGCAATACCTTCGCCACGAACCTGGTCTCAATCCCGTGCCCGGCGATCCGGCCGCCAGTCCGGCCACGGTATGGCGACGCCGTTCATGCGCAAATAGGCAATCATCTGACCCATGTGTTCGTGGGTATGGACCAGCATTCGCAGGTAAACACGTCGCACCGCGGTTTCCTCGCCAAAGAAATGCAGGCTCCGGTCGAGTTGGGCGTCGCTTGCCTGCCCGATCGATTCCTGCAAGGCCTGGAACGATCGGCGCAACAGGTGGAGGACCGCATCTTTTCCCGGACGCTGGCCATGATTTCGTCGCTTCGCTGAACCAAGGCCCGGAACCGTTCCCGACCACCCTCCGGGACCCCGCCGTAGAGATCTCCGGGAGCCACGATCCCGACAACGTCCAGCAACATGAAACAGCCCACCGCCACGTGCAGGAACACTTCGCTCACGGCACGGGCTTGCGGGTCAGGACGCCAGCCGTAGGTGTCGAGCGGAAAGGCCTCGGCTAAAGCGATGCTCTGCCGCGTCGCAATCTCCAGTTCCCGGAGGTACTCTCCGCGGAACCCGGCAATTCGAGTGGTCGAAGTCATAAGCTCGATCTCGCAAGTGCGAAGGCTAGGGACTGCTCTTTGCAAAAATCTCCGCGTCCGAGCGCCGGATATAGTTTGCCTCCAGCTTCTCGGGCGAAATCGTTTCCCCGGCTTGAAGCTTTCCCCAACCAAGCCGGGCAATCACGTCACTGCGAGGCTGCTCGATCTCGACTACTTCCAGTCCGGAACTGCGGGCCAGGCTCGAGAGTCCGGGATCCGGGGTTACGACCACCGAACCGCGAGCTTCGGTCACGAATTCCGCGCGCGTGAGAAGACGCTCGCTCAACATCCGCGCGCCCTTGCCCACCTCGTATTCCCCGGCATACACTTCGCCGCGCCCCGCGTCCAGCACGCCGAGCACCTTGCCCTTCGCCTTTCCCATTCGCGCCACCGCCTCGAGCAGCGAGACGGTTGCAATCGGTTTTCCGAGAATCTCCGCCAGCGCCTTGACCGCCGACAGGCCCACCCGAAGACCGGTGAACGAGCCCGGACCGGAAGCCACGGCGAATGCGCCAATCTCCTGCTTGCTCAGCCCGTGTTTGGTCAGCAGGGACGAAATCTGCGGCACCAGTTGTGCTGAAAACGTGCCCCCGGCAAGAGGCACCACCTCGAGCGTCTCCACTCCGGCACGCAAAGCTCCTGCCGGGTTCGCACCGTCAGGGACACGCACCAGCGCAATGCTGCCCTGCTTTCCCGAAGTGTCGACGGCAAGAATCAGCATCAGGATTCAAAACAGAATTTCGGATCGCGAACACCAGATCAGGACCGCCCGGGAGAGCGTCAGGGCTCCTCCACCAGCTCCAGCAACACCCCGCCCGCGCTCGCCGGATGCACAAACACGTACCGGTGCCCGCCCGCGCCAACCTTGATCTCATTCGACACCAGCCGCACCCCATCCTTGTTCAACTTCTCCACCGTCGCCGCCAGATCGGGCACGCGCAGGCAGACGTGGTGGAGCCCCTCTCCCCGCTTCGCAATGAACCGGGCGATGGCCGAATCGTCCGAGGTCGCCTCCAGCAACTCCAACCGGCTTTCGCCCACCGGAACCATCACCAGCCGCACCTTCTCCTGGCCCACCGTTTCTTCCGGCGACACGCTCAAACCCAGCTTTTCGTAAATCCCCCTCGCGCGACTCAGCGACTTCACCGCGATCCCCAGATGGTCGATGCGAAACATCACTTCCCTGCCTTTCGGGCGATCTCTTCGACCAGGGTATAGGGATCGCGCTTGTGCTCGGCAACCTGCGCCGCATACTGCTCCACACGCCCGTCGCCCAGTTCCGTGCGCGCTTTTTCGAGCATCGCGTCCCGCAACATCTCCAACAGCCGTTCTCGCCAGTTCTCGATGTTGCGCTTCAGGACCAGATTCTCCTTCTGCAGGTACGCTTCGTAGTTCGCGATCGCCGCCACCAGTTCCGGCACGCCTCTAGCCTCGCTGGCAACCGTCTTGACCACCGGGGGCACCCAGCCGTCGGGGCGGGTGGCCAGGGATTCGAGCGCGCGAATCTCGCGTTCCACTCGCTCGGCTCCGTCGCGGTCGCTCTTGTTGATCACGAAGATGTCGGCGATCTCCATGATGCCCGCCTTGATGGTCTGCACATCATCGCCCATCCCGGGCACCAGGATCACAATCGTGACGTCTGCCAGCCGCACGATATCGACTTCGTCCTGTCCCACGCCCACGGTTTCAACCAGGATCAGATCGCGTCCCGAGGCATCGAGCACGGTCGCGACATCCGCCGTGGTCCGCGCCAGTCCGCCCAGCGAGCCACGCGTGGCCATGCTGCGAATGTATATCCCCGCATCGGCATGATGACGCTGCATCCGGATCCGGTCGCCCAGAATCGCGCCCCCGGTGTAGGGGCTGGTCGGATCCACCGCGATGATCCCGAGCGTTTTCCCGTCGTGGCGATAGTGGCGGGCCAGCTGGTCGACCAGCGTACTTTTGCCCGCGCCCGGCGGGCCCGTCAAACCGAGGATGCGCGCCCGACCGCTATAGGGAAACAGGGCCTTCAGAAGCTGCCCCGACTCCGGCGCACGATTTTCCACCGCACTGATCGCGCGCGCCAGTGCACGCGCATCCCCGGAGCGCAAGCGCTCCATCCAGACTTGCAGGTCGTCTTTCAAACGTTTAAGTGTAAAGCAGGGGCAAAGCCGTTGGGAAACCCGAGGGCTGCGAGTTCCCAGCCAGCCCCAGCCACGACCGTCAACCCGTTACAATCTCCACCATGGCTGACGTTACCCATGCCCGCCTGGACCGGGTCCTCGCCCAACTCCGCCTGTACGAACATCCGTTAATGACCTTTGACGCGCGCGCCAAGGGCGAAGACGTCGAAGTCAGCATCCAGCTCACGCACTGCACCGTGCCGGTGCACACCTATACTTTCGATCTGCACGCCCGCGACCTTGACCATCCGCAGTTCGAATGGCAGTTCCAGCGGCAGCTTTACGACGCGCTGCACGACTATTTCGTCGAAATGTTCATCCGCACGCCGCAGGACCTGGCCGATCGCCGCGAGCGAGGCTTGTGAACCTGCGGCAGAAGATCGAGCAGGAGATTCGCGAGCATGGTCCGATTCCCTTCTCCCGCTACATGGAGATGTGCCTCTACGACTCCGACCTGGGTTACTATGCGCGCAAGGCCGAGAAATTCGGCAAGGCTGGCGACTTCTACACGGCCAGCGACGTCCACGCCGTCTTTGCCCGGCTGCTGGCCCGCCAGTTCGACGAAATGTGGCGCACGCTTGATGCACCCGCGCACATCGAACTTCGGGAACTGGGCCCCGGACGCGGCCTGTTCGCGCAGGATGTCCTCGATTGGTCGGAGAAGAAATTTCCCGGCTTCTTCGGCGCACTGCGCTACACCCTGGTCGAGAGTTCGCCCTCGCTCAGAGAGCGCCTGAAAACCAGGCTGAGCCGACACATCTGCGATGGCAGAGCAGCCGTGCTCGATCCCGGCGCAACCCTACCCGCTGAAAGGACCGAGGTCCCGGTCATCGTATTCGCAAACGAATTCTTCGATGCGCTGCCGGTCGAGGTGCTCTCCGCGAAGGGAGCCTTGCGCATCGCTGCTCAGCAGGGCGGCTTCGTCGAAACCTGGGCCCAGGCCTCCGCCCAAGAACTTGCCTTCCTCGACCGCTATGGCATTCATCCGCAGGCGGGCGAGCGCGTGGAAGCCTGCCTGGCGGCGACCCGCCAGATGTCCCGGATCGCAGCCACCATCCCGCGCGGCTTTTTGATCACCATCGACTACGGCTACACCCGCGAAGAGCAACTCGCCGGACGCCACCTCGATACCGTGCTGGCTTACCGCCAGCATTCCGCCAGCCCCAACCCCTACCAGGCTCCCGGAGAACAAGACATCACCGCCCACGTCAATTTCACCGCACTGGCGGCAGCCGCCCGGCAGGGCGGAATGAGTCCCCACAAACTCCTCACGCAATCGCAGTTTCTGATGGGAATCGGCGAAGCCACCCGGTTCGCCGACGCGTTCGAATCATGCCGTCTGCCGCAGGAAAGGGCGAAAGTTGCCCTCCAGCTCAAACACCTCGTGACGCCTGCGGGCATGGGCGAGACCTTTCAGGTGCTTTTGGCAAGCAAGGGAGTGGACCAGGCGCGCGTCCCGAACCTGAGCGGGCTCGGCTTTGGTCAGGGCCTGGAGCTGTGAGGGGTGGAAGGCCTGACCCGAGACCCGGGACCCGGGACCCGGGCTCTGACGCCCCGGGGTCTGACGCCTGATCCCTGAGGACAGCTGGGCCCACTAGTTTCCAGGCGTGGCCTTCTGCTGCTCGTAAGGTTTCTGAATGTAGCGTCGGGCCTCGTCCTCAGCACCCTGGGTGTTGTCGTTGGTCTGCAGCGCCTGGCGGTATTCATTCACCGCGCGTTCCCGCTGCCCGGTGATATCAAAAATCTTGCCCAGCTGGATATGGCTCCACACCTCGGTCCAACGCGGCTCCCCATCGCCATTCAGGCACTCGCGATAGGCATTCGCCGCCGACTGGTAGTTGCGTTGCAGGAAGAACACGTCCGCCACGCGGTAGTGCGCCAGAGAGCTGTTCTTATTGGCTTCGAGCGCCTTGTTGAACTCCGCCAGCGCACCCGCCAGATCGCCCTGCTGCACCAGAGACTGCCCGCGCGTGATCGAGGCCCGCATCCGGACCTCACTCGAATTCTTCAACACCTTGTCATCAGGATCCACCACAATGCGCCGCGGCTTGCCGAACGTCTCGATGCTGAACGGTGAATTCGTGCCCACCACCTCGATCCGCTTCTGCTCGGTCTTTCCATCCGTGTCGATCTTCAGTTCGACCGGCATGCGAAACAAGTCGAGATCCTGCGCGATCTCGCCCACCACCCGGAATCCCTTGTTATTGCCCAGCCGATACACGGTGTACTTGGTCTTGAATTCCGGCGCCCCCGTCGAATCCAGCCATTGCGTGAAGAACCACACCAGTTGCTGCCCGGAGGCCTGTTCTGAAATCGCGCGAAACTGCTCGACGCTTGCGGATTTCCCGGCATACTGGGTCGCGAACGTGCGCATGATCTTGTAGTAGTTGACATCGCCCACCACCCAGCGAAGCATGTGGAGGATCATCGCACCCTTGTCGGTCACCAGGGTCTGGAACTCGGGTGAAAAGACATCGAGCTTGTTCGCGCTCGACAAGGGCATCGTGTCGTAAGCGAGCGCTCCCACCGACATGTCCTTGACAGCTTCTTCCATACCCATCGTGCCTGCAGCCTGCTCCACATACATCGCTTCCGAGTAGCGCGAGAAGCCGTCCGAGATCCACCAGTCATCCTTGCTGGTCGGACTGACCGAGCAGCCCCACCACTGGTGCGCAATCGTGTTCGCGAGCAACCGGTAGTTGGTTTTCTCGGTGACGGTTCGCCCGGCGATTGCGGCCATTTGTGGCGCCCATGCCGTGGGCACCGTATCATCGGGCAACTCCACCACGCGCAGGGTGGGCGACGGCATCGGGCCGAACGTCGACACGTAATAGGTGAACTCCTTCAGGGCGGTGGAGGTGTACTCCGGCGCCAGCTTCTGATGCACGGGCTTGAAGAACACGTGCAGATCCACGCCCGCGTCATCGCTCTTGGTCTCCTGAAAGATCCCCGCAATAATCGTGCCGGGAAAACTCGGCCGGTCGCTCACGAACGTGTAAGTCTTCTGCTCCAGCGCTGCTGGACTTTTCTTGGAGGGCGCGGCCGTCGCCACTGTCACGTTCCCGCTTCCAATCGCGACCATGTGCGCCGGGATCGTGACGTTGATGGTCGATGTGAACCGATTCAACCCGTAGGCATTCACCGGAAACCACCGGCTCGCATACAGCAGGTAGCTGGTGTCGTCGCCGATCGACGCCAGCTTCAGCCCTTGCACAGGACTCTCGTCGGCCGAATCGAGCATGCCTTCGTACTCGAAGGTCATCGTGCTGCTCGAATCCCGGGTCATGCCCCCGGTCAGGGGAATCCGCACACTCGAATCCTGGGTCACGCGTTCGGCCGACAGGGTCTTGCCGTTCGCGTCCGATACTTTGGTCAGGCGCAGCGCGTTATTCAGCTCAAACGTGGCCACGCTCAGATCGTCGAGCGCGGTGAACTTCACCCTGGCTTTGGCTGTGATCTTGTGGGTATGAGGGGTCAGCTCGGCATCGATCTGGTAGTCGTCAACCCGCAGCCGCGTCTTCTCCGCGGACCAGGCCGGGAGCGAAACCGCCAGAAGCAGCAGCATGAACAAGCTGGATTTCGGAGCCGGACGGCAGCGCCCACGGTAAGAACCCATCAAGAACAATCTCCTGACCATCAACCTGATCCCTATGATGAAGATTTTGACGCAAAAGATGCTGGAGGGACAAGGGTAAGCGACGTTTTGCGGCGGTTTATTTTGGGAACTTGTCCGCCGACTTTTGGGGCCCTGTTACTAACCTTGGACGGCAATTTCGTCCGTGGGGTTGCCACCCGTCGCCCCTCGGGAAGCTGCGCGCGGCTCGGGCGCTTCGGGCCAAGCAGCACGGTCAGCAAGGCCGGGCCAGCAATGCCAGTATCGATCCCGCCGCCCGCTCGGCTGCCGAGCCCGAATCGGCGGCAGCGGGCGTGCGCAACCGGGTCCGCACTCGACCCAGCCCTTCGAGCATCGCGCTGCGCGACGGTCCGTCCGGAATAATCTCCTTCAGCCCAGCCGCGACCTTGTCCGCCGCGAAGTCATGCTGCACCAGTTCCGGAACCACTTGTTCGCCGGCGATCAGGTTCACCATCGCGAAATGCGGAACCTTGATTCGCGGTTTGCCGAGCGCGTAGGTGAGCGCGGATACGCGATACACCATCACAAACGGTGTCGACATCAGGGCAGCTTCCACGGTTGCGGTCCCGCTGGCCACGATCCCCGCCCGCGAATGAACAAGCGCCGCAAGCGCCTCGGTGACCAGCGTGATCCCGCGGCCGTTTGTGCGGGCGGCCAGAAACTCCCGGTCAAGGGTGGGCGCAACCGGCAAAAGGAACTCAAAGTCGGCTCCCAGCAGCGACGCCGCCTCCAGGATGGTCGGCAGATTCATCCGGACTTCCTTCACCCGGCTGCCCGGCATCAGCGTGATCCATTGTTTGCCCGCATTGATCCTGTACTGGGCCGCAAATGCTTCCCGCGTAATCGCCGGCAGCGGAAGCCCGGCCAGCGGATGCCCCACGAACGTCGCATCGACGCCGCGATCCCGGTAAAATTTCTCTTCGAAGGGAAAAATCACCAACGCCTTGGACACATACTTCCGCAGCAGTTTCACCCTCCCCTGCCGCCACGCCCAAAATTGTGGCGCCACGTAGTACACCACGGGAATGCCGCGCTTGTTCATCTGCCGCGCCACCCGCCAGTTGAACGCCGGCGAATCAATCACGACCGCCAAATCAGGCCGCCGCCGCTCCGCCTCGGCGATCAGCTTGTGGTAGAGCCCGTAAATGCTGGGCAGGTGACGCAGAATTTCCGTGATCCCCACCACGGCAAGGTCCCGGGCATCGACCACTGTCTCGCAACCCGCATCGCGCATCCGCTGACCGCCAACGCCGAAAAACTCCAACGACGGATCGCGGCGACGGAGGGCTTGAACGAGCTGCGCACCATACATTTCACCGGATGCCTCCCCGGCGGAGATCAGGATTCGCACCCGGACATTGTGACTACGCCCCATAGCAAAAGCTAGGGGCTTTAAGAGCCACGCCCGCTATGGCAGGCGTTTCGGTTCTTAGGCGCAGTCCGCGCCGTAGAATTTCCAATGC
>Ga0137415_10000075_pt1 | contig 74924 bp, 73 predicted proteins | sample CZODoug3_1_1_16f_FD_183082 | JGI IMG/M metagenome (GOLD analysis project Ga0137415, IMG submission 183082) | Vadose zone soil fungal communities from Angelo Coast Range Reserve, California, USA - CZODoug3_1_1_16fungal (Hybrid Assembly) | ecosystem: Environmental > Terrestrial > Soil > Vadose... | reverse complement strand
TCGGGGCCGGTAGATCAGCGGAAGATCGCCTGCTTTGCAAGCAGGAAGTCCTGGGTTCAAATCCCAGCCGGTCCATCGCCACAAACCAGTGAAGGGCAATTCCTATGACCCCGTTAGCCCATGCTAGATGCGGATGCAGTCCGAGTCTCGAGCGGGGTGGGAAGCCGCCACGAAATACCTACCGACACAGCAAGATGCGCGGACGATTTGGTCCATCCTCGCAATCTTCTCCGGGGTCTTTCTTGCTCTGAGCCTCAGCACTACCGCGCTAGAAGTTCTGGCCAAGTCTCCTCATGTCTTGGACTGGGCCGGCTGGACCGTCACGTTTTCGATCTGGCTGTCCGTCGCGCTCTACGCGCGCCGCCCGGAGTACTATGAGGCCCTGCGGCGCGGGGTCGAGATGGGTCGCAAGCATCGCAAGTCCCGAGCCGAGCGAATCCGAACCGCCTGCGTTTTCGCAGGGGTTGCCGCGGGCCTGCTCGGTCTCGTCTTTGGCGCCCCGATTCTCGTTGGCATGGTGCTGTGGCCTGGCCAATCGTGGGGAGCATACCTCGCTCAAGCGACTCCGATTCTTCAAGTGGAAACGACGGTCATGATAGCTGTGGCAATCGTGCGCCCATTTGCAAGGGGTCGAGTCTTAAGGGGCGGGAAGCCGGTCGGCTGAGTCGGGACGGCTCTGTCGCACGTTAGTTCTCATCGCGTGCCTCTTCGAGCCGATTGAAGTGGATTCGCTCCGTCACGCCTTTAATCCCAGCCGGTCCGCTCTCAGAGGACGTATCGGTGCGGCACCGCGCGGGATCGAAGGAACTTGATGAGGATGGCCAGCGATGACTCGGAGGAAAGGATGATCAATTTACGCCTTGCGATTGCGATCGCTGCCCTGGTCGTGGGGGTCGGATCGATTTGGATCATCCTGGTGTTCTTTGGTCCCGTGGTCGATACCGGGTTCGGCTCCGACTTCTGGCGCTTCGCTCCCTTGCCGTATCGTATCCTCGCAATCGGGGGGATTTTCTTCGTCGTCATCATGACGTTCCTCATCTTTCGGCTGGACCGTTCGAAAACGCCCACTTGAGCTAGGGACCGTCCCAGGAGCCCGCTCCGTGAAGGTCCGGAGGCGATGCGTCAAGGCCCGCAGGCTCAGTCCTCCCACGTGCACTCGAGGTAAAGAAAAGGGAGAGAAGACCCGCCAATGCGGGTCTCAGTTCACGCGACCGTGATCTGGCCGAGCACCGGCGTGAAGGTCCACCCCGACCCGTTCGCGACAATCGACCGCGCGAGGTTGATGTCCACGGTGAGCTTCGTTGTCGTCCCGGATCGAATCTCGAACGGGGTAACGGCCTTCACATCCCCCGAGGGCACGCTAAAGACGACCGTCGTGCCGTCGAGCATCTTGCCCGTCGCGGCGATGACGACGAGCCGGATCTCCGTGTACTTGCCCGGTCCGACCCGCGCGCTTGCGAGCAGCTCGGATACGTTCACGAGGGAGGCCAGATCGATTGACGCCTGCGTCACGGTCAGGTTGTGCCAGCCGACGTCTTCGGACTTGCCGGCTTCGTGGACCCAGACCTGCGTGAAGGTCACCCAGACATGAGCCCATGCACCGCTATCATCCATGACCACGACGTTCAGGCTGCCTTCATACATGTAGACGTACGCCGCGACCCCGGCGATTGCAACGGCGGCGGCCAACGCGATTGCGAGGAGTACCCGTCGCATACCCATCCACCTCGTCGCTGGCTGGGGCGGAGCAGGCGATAAATATTCTTGAACGGACATCGAAATCCGGTCCCTTGGAACGCGCATCGAACATGCATTGATGCGCAGCCTTGTTCAGCGGCGATCATACGCCGTCGTACAGACGGTCCGCGAGCTCGGTTGGCAAGCCAGCCTTTCGGATCTCCGAGGCGACCGCATCGATGTCGTACCCGACCCGGCGCACCTCGAACGAATGCTGGGTGAGGTCGAGGACGCCCCAGGCAGCCCGCGGGTTCCCGTCCCTCGGCTGCCCGACGGAACCGGGATTCACGAGGAGCCCGGACCGGAACCGGTTGACCATCGGGAGGTGCGTGTGGCCCAAGATGACGTACGGCGCACCCGCTGCGCGGACGATCGATTCGTCGGCGGCCCAGGGCGGGACGTACTCGTCGTCGTCCCGCGGGCTCCCGTGGTACATGGCCACGAGGCCTTCGGGCATCGAGCTGCGCGTCCGGTCTTCCAGGTCTTTCAGATAGCCGACCCCCGCGGGCGCCAGATGGATCCGCGTCCAGCGGATCGCCTCGGCCGCCATCTCGTTGAACCGGAACGTCTCCCCGCCGATCGCCGCACGGTCGTGGTTCCCGCGGATCGCTCGGACGTGCCGCTCGCGCAGGATCTCGAGCACCTCGTTCGGCCACGGGTTGTATCCGACGAGGTCTCCCGCCACCCAGATGCCGTCCGGCGCAATGCGATCGACATCGGCGAGGACCGCCTGCAACGCGTGCAGGTTCGAATGGACATCCGCGAGGACTGCGAGCCGCACATTGCGACCGAACGAGCTCGGTCTATATCAGGTTCTCAACACGGAATGAGGATTTTCACCAGGCCATGGAGGCGTCGTCTATCCCGGCGTCCGGTTAACCTTATTTAAGGTTAACATGTCGAATGGCCGCGAATCGAAGACGATGGCCACCCCGGTCGACGCCCCCGCATTCCTCATCAATTTCGGCCCCTGGGCCCCTCTTCCCGTCAATCCCTGGTATGGTGCTGTAGTGCACAGCTTTAAGAGGCGGGGGCCCTCTCGGCGGGTTGTCCGGCCCACCAAGGGACGGACAGTAGGTAGTGAATGGACGAAGACAGAGGCGGCAGACGAGGCGGAGGCGGCGGCTACGATCGCGGCCCGCGTCAAATGTTTGATGCGGTGTGCGCGGACTGTGGCCAAGCCACGCAGGTTCCGTTTAAACCGGACCCGGCGAGGCCTGTCTACTGCCGAGATTGTTTCGCAAAGCGCCGGCCGCGACGGTTCTAAGATCGAGAACGGCAAGCGTTCGAACCTCTTTCCGTTCGAGCTCCTAACCCGCCGTGCGGCTGGCGCGGAGCTCGTTTTTATTCTCAACAATCGAAAGCGGAAGCCCTGATCCGCGTTGGCCCAGACGTGCTCCGTGTGCGTGGGCGTGGTGAATCCTTATCGGGCTCCATCGCCTTCGACCGATTCGTGGACCGCATCGAGGTCGCGAAGGGCGTCGAAGCGACGCGGGACTTTGCGCTGTTCCTTCGCGACGAACGGACCCTCGTGATCTCGGACTTGCATCTCGGTTTCGAGGGGGCGCTCGCAGAGCAAGGCGTCTCGATCCCGCGGTTCCAACGGCGGGTGATCCTCGAGCGGCTCGGCAAGATGCTCGACCGAGGGAAGGCCGAGAAGGTCGTTATCGCCGGGGACTTCAAGCACGAGTTTTCGAAGAACCTCGTCGACGAATGGGTCGAGGTGAAGCAGGTCCTCCGCTTCCTGAAGGATCGCGTGACCCCGGTTCTGGTCCGAGGGAATCACGACAACTATCTGGCGACGATCCTCGGCGACTTGAATCTGACCCTGAACGCCCGCGCGGACATCGGCGGTTACACGATCGTCCACGGGCACGAGGAGGTGTCGACCCTCCATCCGATCATCATGGGCCACGAGCATCCCGCGGTGAAATTGAAGGACGAGCTCGGCGCGGTCGTGAGCGTGCCCGCGTTCCTTGTGACAGACCGCCTCATGGTCCTGCCGGCGTTCAGCCCGCTCGCGCTCGGCGTCGATGTGTCCTCGTACCCATACCTGTCGCCGATCCTGAACCGCACGCCCATCGATGACGCCCGCGTCATCGGCGTGGACGAGAAAGAAGGCCTCCTCGACTTCGGCAACGTCGAAGGACTCAAGTCTATGCGCGCCGCACTCTTAATGAAATGATCTCGGAGTGCCCCTCGGAACGGTCGATTCCCTCGGGATCGCCGATCGTCCGAATGTTTCCGGGACCCCGCTCAGGTTTATGCTCACCTCGCCGCTCCCCGTGCAAATGGTCGCGGACATCGAAATTGCACAGGCCACGGCCATGCGGCCGATCGTCGATCTCGCCGCGGGCCTCGGCCTCATCAAGGGCGACCTGATCCTCAAGGGCGACTACATCGCGAAGGTCCGGCTCGCCGCGGTCGACCGCGCCCGCAAAGCCCGTCAAGGGAAGCTCGTCCTCGTGACGGGCACGACGCCGACCCGCTACGGGGAGGGCAAGACCCTGACCACGGTCGGCCTGGGCCAGGCGCTGAACCGGATCGGCACGAAGGCGATCGTGGCGGTCCGAGAGCCGTCCCTCGGGCCCGTGTTCGGGACGAAGGGCGGGGCCACGGGCGGCGGACACTCCCAGGTCCTCCCCATGGAGGAGATCAACCTCCACTTCACGGGAGACATCCACGCGGTCGGCGCCGCGAACAACCTCATCGCGGCGATCATGGACGCGCACCTCTTCCACGGGAATGTGCTCGATCTCGATCCGACACGCGTCCTGTTCCCGCGGTGCCTCGACATGAACGACCGCCAACTGCGGAACATCGTCACGGGCCTCGGCGGTCCGAAACACGGCGTGCCGCGGGAGGACGGCTTCATCATCACGGCCGCGAGCGAGGTGATGGCGATCCTCTGCCTGACGGAGGGGATCCCCGATCTCAAGTCCCGCCTCGAACGGATTATCGTCGCATTCGATCACCGCGAACATCCCGTGAGCGTCGGCGACCTGTACGTCCACGGGGCCGCCGCGATCCTGTTGAAGGACGCGCTCATGCCGAACCTCGTCCAGACCCTCGAGGGCACGCCCGCGTTCGTCCACGGCGGGCCGTTCGCGAACATCGCACACGGACACAGCAGCGTGCTGGCGGATCGGCTCGCCCTCGGCCTCGGGGACGTCGTCGTCACGGAGGCCGGATTCGGCTCCGACCTCGGCGGCGAGAAGTTCGTGGACCTCGTGTGCCGCCAGAGCGGATTGCGACCGGACGCCGCGGTCCTCGTCGTGAGCGTCCGCGCGCTCAAACACCACGGCGGCGTGAAGAAAAGAGACCTCGCCCTTGAGGATCTGAAGGCGCTCCAAGCCGGCTTCGCGAACCTCGATGCCCACCTGAAGATCTTGCAGACGCTCGGCATGACGCCGGTCGTCGGGGTGAATCGCTTCGCCACCGACTCGGACCGAGAGGTCGACGCCATCGTGGACCACGGCCAGGATCTGGGCATTCGCGCCGCGCCTCACACCTGCCACCGCGATGGCGGCGCGGGCGGCGAAGCCCTCGCGCGGCTTGTCCTCGAAGCGACCAACGCCTCGACTCGTGGGGTTCGGTTCGTCTACAAGGACGACGATTCCTTCCAGGAGAAGGTCGCGAAAGTCGCGACGTCCATCTATGGTGCGGCCGAGGTGAAGTACGACGCCGCAGCCTTGGACGATCTCGAACGGCTCAAAGATGCGGGCCTGGATGGGTTGCCCATTTGCATCGCGAAGACCCAGCTCAGCCTGAGCGATGACGAGCGTGCCCTCGGCGCACCGACCGGCTGGACGCTCGAGGTCCGCGGGATCCGACCGTCCGCAGGAGCTGGATTCCTGGTGGTCCTCGCGGGGGACATCATGCGCATGCCCGGCCTCGGAGTGGAGCCCGCCGCCTTGTCGATGGACATCGACGACGCGGGGCGAATCAAGGGGCTTTTCTAGGCGGCCTCGCACAGGCCGACCGATTCGATACGCTCCGCCGCAAGACCGAGCGCCCGAGAATCGGGTGACCAACGACGGGACCGGAGGTGCAAGCAAAGCGCCTTAGCCAACCCCCGCGCTGCCCGCGGTATGGTGGAGCCTCCGGGTGCGACGGGGCCGACGGGCGACTGGGAAAAGGTGTACGCGACCTCGGACGTTGCCACGCTCCCGTGGTACAGCCCCGCCCTGGACACGGACATCGAGCGGGCTCTGAAGGCGCACCGCCTCCGAGGCGTACGGATCCTCGACCTCGGGACGGGCCCCGCGACGCAGGCGATGAACCTCGCGAAGCGCGGTTTCGACGTGGTTGCGACGGACATTTCTGCGAGCGCGATCAAGAAGGCGAAGGCATCCGCGAAGGAGGCGGGCCTTTCGATCACGTTCCGCGTCGACAACGTCCTCAAATCGAGACTCGCCCCGAATCTGGTCGACGTGATCGTGGACCGCGGAGTGTTCCACGTAATGCCGAAGGACAAGCGGCCTGTCTACGTCAAGACCGTGCACCGGGTGCTTCGCCCGAACGGCTGGCTCTTCCTGAAGTGTTTCTCCAACAAAGAGCCAGGGAGGTGGGGACCGTTCCGAATCGCGGAACCGGAGCTCATCGGATACTTCCGCGGGCCGTTCGAGATCCAGTCCGTCGTCGAGACGGTTTTCCAGGGGAACGTAAAGCCCCCACCGAAAGCCCTGTTCGCCTCCTTCCGCCGAAGCTAGTCGTTGCTCCGCCGAGGAGCGCGGTGGCGGATGTTCTCGAACCGAGAACGAAGCCGTTCGATCAAGACCCGATTCCCGACGTACGTGGGGACCGTCTGGTCGATGCCGGTCGCGGGCACATCGAGAATGCGCTCGGTCCCGGTCGTCCCGGCCCCGCCCGCCGCCTCCGCGATGAACGCGATCGGGTTCGACTCGAAGTGGAGACGATATTTTCCCTCTCGCTTGTCGACTTGCGCCGGGTAGCCGAAGAAGCCCCCGTAATGGAGGATCTGGTTGAAGTCCCCGACGAACGAACCGCCATACCGGAGGTTCAGGAGTTCCTGCTCGAGTTCTTTGACGAACGCCTTCACCTCCGGGACCCACTTGTCTCGATGACCGCCGACCCCGAACAGTTTGCCTTTCGGCGGGAGGCGGACGCCTTCCTCGATGAGGAAGAACTCGTCGGGCCGGCCGGCGCCGCCATGGACGAACTCGTGCACGCCGTCCCGGGTGGCGTAGACCAACGTCGTCGCCGGGCCGTAAATCAGGTAGCCCGCCGCGAAGAGGTCCCGACCGGGCGCCGGGAGCTTCTTCCGATCGAAGATCCCGAGGATCGTCCCGAAGATGTTGTTGCTCTTCACGTTCGACGAGCCGTCGAGCGGATCGAGGACGACCGAGAAACGTCCGCGGCCGAGGTCCTTCACCTCTCCCATTTCCTCCGAGGCGACCTGGGAGACGAGCTTTGAGTCGCGGCATGCATCCACGAAGAGGTCGTTCATCCAGACGTCGAGTTCGAGTTGCTGCTCGCCGTACACATTGCGGCTCGCAGCCGGATCCCTCCGGATCGGGAGCTCCCGCCGGATTCGACTCACGAGGCCGGCGAACCGGGACAACAAGAGGCCGAGATCGCGGTCGACCTTCCCCGCGTGCTCCGCGAGCGTGACGTCGCGCCGGCGTCGGCCCTCAGTACTTGACGTACCATCCCTCGAAGTGGTCCTGCAACTTCTCTTTTCCCCCGTAGAAGTCCCACCACGGCCGCGCGTATCGGTGGGCGAGGTCCGCGAGGGCCTGGAAGTTCCTCACTCCCTGCGTCCGGACGTACTCCATCTGCGCCGCGAGGGTCTTCTCCCGGAACGCATCCTTCCAGATCGCGCGGCCCGCGAGGAACCCGGAGGCCCCGCCGTGGCACGCGACCTCGACGAGTCCCCGGAACACGTTGAAGTCGGCCCCGGCGCTCAGCACGACCCAAGGCACCTTCGTCGCCCGGCTCAAGCGGTCGCAGTTCTTCCGGAGATCCTCGGGGTTCGGGGTCACCTTCGGGTCGCCCGGGAATTCCGCCTTCAGCACGTCGATTCCCAAAGGACTCAGGGCCTCCGCGGTCCGGATGACCGTGTCGGCCTTGTGGTGGGCGAACGTCTCTTCGCTCTCGTCGACCGGATACGACATCGGCTCGCAGACGAACGTGAGGTCGAGACGACGGCACTCGTCCGCGACCGACTGGACGACTTTCACCTGGTGGTCGACGATCTCGCGCGGGGCGTCCGGGTTGAAGAAGACGAGGAGCTTCGCCGCGCTGGCGCCCAGGCGCTTCACCTTCTCCACGCTCCAGCCGTCGAGGAGCGTCGTGAGCCGCCAGTTCCCTTTCTTCTCGTATCCGGACTGTTCCAGGGCGACGAGAAGGCCTGTTCGGCCGGGGAGGGCGAACCGATTGATCGCGGACGCCACCCCGTACTCCGGATCGAGGAGGTATCCGCTCGCGTGGGAAGCGAGGGCCTCCGTGATGCCGAGCTTCACCGCCTCGATTTCGCCGTATGTCACGGCCTTCGGATTCTCCGGATGGAGCATCTTCTGGAGGCTCCCCCGCTGGTCCATCGCGATCATCGTGAACCGCCCCGTGTCGTCCGAAATCTGCTGGAGGCCGCGGAGCTTGCCGACCGAAATTCGCACTCGTGCCACCCCGACGACTCGCAAAGGGTCGAGGCCATATTGACCTTTGCGGCGGACCCTAACAAGGACCGGTCTGTCCAACTGGCATCGACTCCGGATCGGGGGATCCCCGGCAACGATCCCCGAATTCTCGGGGGGCCGCCAATGCTCGAGCCGACACTTCCACCCAGGTCGGAGAAGAGTTATATATCGTATCTAACATATAGGAGACATGGCGCGTGCGCATGCCCGGGTCCGCCGCTGGGGTTCCTCGCTAGGAATCGTCGTGCCTAGCGAAGTCGCGAAGGAGCTGAGGCTCAAGGCGGGCGACGAAGTCGTCCTCGAAATCGACCAGGCGGGGATCGAAGAGGCATTCGGCGCGCTCCGAGACTGGACCGTGGACCCACAGAAGCTGAAAGACCAGCTCCGTCGGGGCTGGTAGCACGCCCAGGTTCTTCCTGGACACCTATGCGCTCATCGAGGTCGTGCGGGGGAATCCGCGGTACCGAAAGTATCTCGCCGCCGAGCTGCGAACGACCGTCTGGAATCTTGTCGAACTGTACCTCGCCATTCTCCGGGACCGAGGGGAAATCGAGGCTCAACGACAATTCGCACGGTTCCGGACGATTGCCATCGATCCGGAGGACGGATGGTTGTTCGAGGCGATGGGGCTGACGGCCCGACATCCAAAGCTGTCATACGCGGACGCGATTGGATACACCGCGGCGCGCCGAATCGGTGCGCGATTCCTCACCGGTGACGAGGCGTTCCGACGCCTGCCAGACGTCGAATTCTGCCGGTAACGCCTCCGACAAATCGGGCGACGCCTAGGCCGTTCCGAAGCCGGAAAGCGGGTACGGGAGCGGAGCCTGCGGACAACGAACCGCCTCCGTCGAATGTGCCCCATCGGCTATTTAGAGTGAGACCGCGTATTATTGCGCGGGGAGATGCGGGTCTCGCAATCCACTCTTTGGTTCATCGCCCTGTTCCTCGCCGCGATGGCCCTCGTCCCATCGGTGATGAGTGCCCTCCCTGGACGGCACGAGGGACCGAAGTACAATCCGGCCATGAGCCGAGTGAGTCCGTCCCACCGGCCGGAGCCCAGCGAGCTCCCTCCGCCGACGATGCCTTCGGCCGTGGTCGGAGTCGGAACGGACCTCACTGACCTGGTGATGGACCCGAACCGCCCGTACGTGTACACAGCCGATCGTCTGCGCGATCAGGTCCTCGTGGTATCCTTGGCCACCGCGAGCGTCGAGCGGACCCTACCGGTTGGCGATCAACCCGTGGCCCTGGCGTTGAATCCGTCCGCGACGATGCTGTATGTGGGCCACGCCGGTGAACGCACGATCCGGGCGTTCGACCTGGCGTCGTGGACCCAGGTGGAGAACCTGACGGTCCCGTTCCTCACATGGGATCTCGCCGCGCCCACGGAGACGGAGCTCGTCGCAACGACCCACGACTCCGGATTTGCGGGAGAGTATCCGTACGTCATTAGCGCGACGAACGGATCCGTCCTCCAGCGGCTCAATCCCGGTGAGTTGGTGTACATGGATTTCCTCGTCGCGCTGAATTCGGCCCGGACGTGGGCGTACCTCGTACCCTCCGCCACGGCTCCTTTCCTCATGTATTCGTTCGAACGAGACCCGCAGGGCATCTGGACGTTCCGAGGGCGGGGACCCGATTTCGGTTCCGGGACGCCGGCGGCGAGGGACATCGCGGTCGCGCCGGACGGCCGATGGATCTACGTGACCCTCGCGGGTGGAATGGTCGAGGGCATTGCCGCCGATCGGACGGGTTCGGGCCCCGTTGGCCTCGGTTCGACGTCGTACGCTGCGGACGTCGGGCCCACGAGTCAGTTCGTCGCGTCCGGTGGCCCCGCCGAAGTGCGCATCTACGACGTGAGCGCGGCGTCCGATCCCGGCGGATTCAACGGCTTCCCGGTCGACCCGGAGGCGGTGCTCGGCCTCACGGGACACGCATGGGCGCTTCGGAGCTCGCCTTCCGGGGATCGAATTGCCGTGGTTGTCGGGATCGCGGACGATGCGTGGCAAGACCTCGAAATCGTCAACGTCCCGCCTCTGACCCGCGTCCGGCCCCTCGCCCCCGCGGAGCGATTCATCCGCCAATCCGTCTTCGACGTCGTGGGCCGGATCATCGACTTCCGAATGATGACGGACCTCTCGGCAACGGTGTCGCTCAACGGAATTTCGACTCCGGCCTCGTTCGATTCCGGGACGGGACTTGTGGTGGCACACGTCGGTCCGCTCGCGGAGGGAGACTACCTGACCGAGATCCGTGCCTTCCGCGGGACTGTAGTCGCGATTGCTGTCTGGACGTTCACCGTGGACACGACCCCTCCGGACCTCCATGTGGACGCCGTTCCGAGCGTGGTCGAATCGGATGTCCTCAACGTCTCCGGGACGGTCATCGACCCCCACGTATCCTGGGTGCGCGTGGGATCCATCTACGCAGCCGTCGCGCCGGATGGTCGCTTTGTCCTGACCGTTCCGCTGCTGACCGGGACGAACACGATCGAGGTGGAGGCGGTGGACCAAGCGGGGAACGTCGCTCGAGCGGTCGTGACGACCGAGTTTCGGCCTCCCATCCGATGGTTCACCCATGCAACCGGTCATTTCCGGATCCAGATCCCGTTCCGTTGGAGCGCCGCGGGGAACGTGACCCAGGGGGGAACGAGATTTGATGTCCTCCTGTCGCGCACCAACCCCGCGCTCATCGTGGGAGTGTCGAGCGACACGCTCGCCACCGTCGGCGACTCTCGACCGGGCCGAATCCTCGATGGCATCATCGCCCAGGCCTCCTCGACCGCCGGGGTCATCGTGTTCGAGCCCGTCGCCGATACCGTCGTCGACGAGCATCCCGCGGCTCGAGCCGTGATCGCCGTCACCGTCGTCGGCAGCCCGCAAGTGTTCGAAATCGTGACCGTCGTCGTCGGAGCCGAATGGGGGCGGTACTGGGTCATCATCGGAGCGGCAACCGTCCAAGTCTTCGACTCCTCTCGGGGGCAAATCGAGGCCGCCATGGCGACGTTCGACGTCCTCGAGGCAACGGGGAGCCCGCCCGTTAGCAACTTTTTCCAGGCATACCAAGGATGGCTTCTCCTCGCGGCGATCGGAGCGACGGTAGCCGAAGCAGCAATCCTCGGCTTCCTGATGCTCCGCACATCCCGTCGAAAGCCGTAGGGCCAAGCCTATTTCCGACGGAAGGGCCATCCGCGCCGCCGTGCGGAACCCGGCCATCGTCTTGAACCTCAAGACGTACCCCGAGATCCTGGGGAAGAGGGGCTGGGAGCTCGCGAAGCGTTTTGCGGCCGTCGCGGACGACACGGGGGCATCGATCGTCCTCGTGCCGCCGACGTCCGATCTCGCGCACATCGCAAAGCTCGTCCATCTCCCGGTGTTCAGCCAGCACGTCGACGCGGTCGAGCCGGGGCCGACAACCGGGTGGATTCCACCCGAGGCTCTCCTCGAGGCAGGCGCCGCCGGGACGCTAATCAACCACAGCGAACGCAAGGTCGCATGGGAAGAGATGGCGAAGAGCATCCCGCGGTGCCAGAAGATCGGCCTCGAGGTGATCGCGTGCGCGGACGACCTCGTCGAGGCGGAGACGCTCGCAAAGTTGTCGCCGGAGTACATCGCGATCGAGCCGCCCGAGCTGATCGGAGGGGACGTCAGCGTGACGACCGCAAAGCCGGAGGTCATCACGAGGGCCGTCGATCGCGTTCGCGCCGCGAATCCGAACGTCAACGTGCTCTGCGGCGCGGGCGTGAAAGCCCGCAAAGACGTCGCGAAGGCATTGGAACTCGGCACCGTCGGCGTCCTCCTCTCGTCCGGCGTGGTGAAGGCAAAGGATCCCGAGAAAGCGCTGCGGGATCTTGTGAAAGGTCTTCGCTGATTCGTTGCGCTGGGACGTAGCGTGCCTGTAGGCCGCCCCCTTATGGACCGCGGGCTTGGTCCACCGACTCGTGCGTGCCCGGGGACGTGCGCGAGTGGTCTTGCTCGCGGCGCTCGTCCTGGCATCCTCCCCCCTCTGGGCGGAGAGCGAGGCCGAACCCCTCCTCCCTCTTTCGCGACCTGCCTCCGCCCCTTTTTCCCAGGCCTCGCTACCGGATGCGCTCCTCGTCCGCGTCTACGCGAATTCCGCGCGTGACGACGAATTCGTCGAGATCGGGAATCCAAGTCCGCAGTTGCTGGACCTGACCGGATGGACACTCACGGACGGGGAAGGGACCTCAACATTCCCGCTTGACTCGATCTTGCCGGCGGGAGGTCGCCTCCTCGTCACGCGAAATGCGACCAGTTATTCGGAAGACACTCTCGAGGCCGCCGATTTCACCCTCGGAGCGGGCGACGTGCGTCAGATGGAAGGAGACGTTCTGCGGCTCGCCGATTCCGGGGACGAGGTCCTCCTGGTCGACCGAATTGGGACGGTCGTGGACGCGTACGTTTGGGGAGACTCGTCGTACGCAGGCGCGGGATGGACCGGTCGCGCGGCCGAGCGGATGGGCCGGGGGGAAGTTGCCGTTCGTGCCCCGGACGGCAGCGGAGGTTGGATCGATCGGGACAGCGCAGACGACTGGGAGGGCCTCCGGCACCACCGACTGGGTCAGTCCGCCTTCGACCCGGGCCCGATGGAACTCCGAGGTGCCTCGACCGCTGTGCTATCCCCGGATGCGGGCGATATCCCCCTCCTGAGGTTGCTCGGTTCCGCTCGCGCGACGATCGAGGTCGGCGTGTACACGTTCCAGAGCGAACGGATCGGGTCCGTCCTCTCGGCGGCGGCCGAACGAGGTGTACTGGTGCGGGTCCTCCTGGACGGCTCGCCTGTCGGAGGCGTCGAAGATGATGAGCACCGCGTCTTGGGCGGTCTGTTGGCCGCCGGGGTCGAGGTCCGATGGCTCGTAGGCGCTCCCGATGTCGTGAAACGGTATCGCTACCTCCATGCGAAGTACGCGATCGTCGACGGGCGAGTGTCGTGGATCGGCTCGGAGAACTTCGGAAATGCGGGCTTCCCTGCCGATCGGGAAGGCAACCGCGGCTGGTCGGTGATCGTGGACGATCCGAATCTGGCGGACATTCTCCGAAACGTCTTCGAAGCGGACTTCGATCCGCGACGACCAGATTCGATTCCGGCACACGAAGCGGTGATGCAGCCGTTGCCCTCGCCTCCGCCCCTCGTCCCGTGGTCCTCTCCCCCCGCGTCCGCGCCACGCGCTGCGCGGATCGTCCTCGCCCCAGACACGTCACTCGACGTCGGAGGAATCCTCGGCCTCTTCGACTCAGCGCAAGCACGACTTTCGATCGACGCGTTCTATCTCGACGAAATGTGGCGTGCCACACCAAATCCATTCCTCGAAGCCGCGTTCGGAGCCGCGCGTCGTGGGGTCTCCGTGCGAATCCTCCTCGATGGGAGCTGGGCCTCGGTCGAGGCCGACTCGGGGACGAACGACGATGTGCTCGAGCGGATCAATCGTCGTGCAACGAACGAGAGTCTCCCCCTCGAAGTCCGACTGCTCAAGCCGCGCGGGCCCATCGAACGTCTCCACAACAAGGGCGCCGTGGTGGACGGCCGCGCGGTCCTCGTCTCGAGCATGAACTGGGCGCTCGGTTCGGCGACGGAGAATCGCGAGGTCGGTCTGATTGTGGACGACCGGGATCTGGCGAGCACGTTCGAGAGTTCGTTCGACGCGGACTGGGAGGGGCGGCCCACGTCGGGTGTCGACGCGTGGCGGCTCGAGGACCCCGACGCGCTCGTCGCGTTGTACGCGCTCGTCGCCGTCGCGTCCGCCGTCTCCCTGCGGAAATTGAGAGCGAGGAACAAAGACATAAAGCCCCCCGCGCGGGTGCGAACGCGTGCCTCCTTCGGAGCTCATCTCCGCGGCCGACATCGAGAAGTTCGGCTACTGCCCGCTCAGCTGGTGGCTCAGCCGCGGGCTCGCGCCGGAAGAAGGCCCGGAGCTCGCCGAGGGAGAAAAGAAACACGAGGCCGCGTCCGCGGACCTGAAGGGAATTGAGGCCCATGAGGCGAAGGCCCGCGAAGCCGAGACCGGCGTGTTGTACTTCGCGATCGCGGCATCGATCGTCGCGATTGTCGGGGTGAAGTTCCTCTCGTCCGAGAGCGTCCAGCTCGCGTACACGCTCGGGGCGATCGCGCTGATCTGGCTCCTCGCGGCGGTGTACTTCCTCTACCGCGCGGAGACGCTCGCCACGCAGGCTGAAAAGCTGCTGTCGGAGCGGGTGATCCTCGGCTTCGCGATGGCCGCCGCCGTGATCGCGACCGCGGCGGTCTCCTTCACCGGAGTGGTCAACCAAAGCCTTGCCCAAGGCTTCGTGGCGCTCGCCCTCCTCTGGCTGATCGGCGCGTCGTTCTTCCTGTACCGATCCATCGGCTCGCTCCAGGCCGCGCGGACGACGCGCGACCGCTATGCCGTTCAGGGGGACGTTGTCTACATCGACTCGGCCGCGGAGAAGCCGAAGCTGTTTGTGTCGAAGAAGCACGGGCTTTCGGGACGGCCCGATGCGGTCGTCATGGACGGAGAGCACCACATCCCGGTCGAACTCAAGACCGGCCGGGTCCCCCGCGGGCCGCTGTTCTCTCACATTCTCCAGGTCGCGGCGTACTGCTTCCTGCTCGAGGAGGAGTACGGCAAGCCGCCGCCGTACGGCATCATCCGGTACGGCGAGACATCGTTCGAGATCGAATACAACGAGGACCAGAAGAAGCTCGTCCTCCAGAAGCTCGCGGAGATGCGCACGGCAATCACGAAGGGTGAGGCCCACCGGAACCACAATCGGCCGGGCAAGTGCATCCACTGCTCCCGCCGGAGCGGGTGTCCGGAGCGGCTCGCCTAGGGCTCCTTCTTCCGGTTGCCTGACGGCACCCCGAGGCGCTCCGCGATCGTGTCGAGCCGGCCGGAGAGGTCACGAATCTCCTGCCGCATCCGCAACATCTCCTGCTCGAACGGCGTGAAGCCCTTCCCGGAGAGGATGCGGTGGGACACGAACATCCCGAGGAAGATCGCGCCGATGAATGCGAAGACGGAGATGATGACGAGGCCGACGATCACCGTCAAGAACGAGGAAATCAGACCGGCGGGCGTAATGAAGCCGGTCAAGACGCCGATCTCGATGGCCACGAGGACGGCGACGACGCCGAGCCAGAGGATCGTCCACCGGGAAATCCTCATGGGAGGGCCCCCCGTTGCGGGATCACCCATCGGAAGTCTTCTCCCTGCGCAAAGCGCTTGATCTCGAGGTTCGGATTGTCCTTCTCGTCCGGGAACGTGAAGACCATCACCGTACGGCCCGCCTCACGATCGGCCCGCACCGTCACGTTGTATTCGAAGTAGTTCTTGGCCTGGTCGACCAAGTACGTGTGGATCGTGAAGCTCCCGTTCGAGGGCACCTGCGTCGGCACCCACACGTGAAGGCCGTAGGTCTCGTTTTCATCGTGCGTGCCATTGGACGGAGGATTCGTCCCGCTGACGGAGATCCGGACCTCCTCGTACCGATACGCCTGGACGGCGGCACTCAAATAGACGATGAAGTACGACTCGTTCTTCGGCATCCCGATGATCAGGAGCGGCAACGAGGCGAGCTCCGCGGGCGGCCGCCCGACGAGGGTCGGTGTCACGAAAATCAGGGTTGCGAGGGCGAGGATCGAGACGACCATGGCGCCGCGGATCCACACGTCCCGCTCCATGGGGTGGCGATAGAGCAGACCAGCATAAACGTTCGTCGGGCGCCTCTCGACTCACGCCTCATCGGGCCCAAAATTCAGGAAGGTCGTCACGCCGAACAAGCACGCGCTGACGACCGCCGCCAAGAAACTGGTGCCCCCGCCCTCGAAGGTGCCGTAGGCGATGACGCCGATCGCGGGGACCGCGAACGCGGCGGCACTGAAAAGCCCGCTCGAGAGCCAGAGGAATTTTCGGAGACGGTCCATGAGCGTGAGGACGGGGGCCTCCGCTTCGTTCGCGGGAGCTAGCTCCACGTTGGGCGGCCAGAGCCATTTCCAGAGACGGTGCAGAAATGCGATGGCGGGACTCTCGCCGAGGGCCTCTGCGTGAGCGACCGGTGCCGCCGTGCCCATTGCGCGCGGCGACGCCAGGACGAGACCATGTAAGTGCCGCGCCGGTTATCGCGGCTGAATCTCACGGCGTGACTCGAATCGGATCTTCGGGTGTGCATCGGACTCGTGGTGTGGCGCACCCAGTCCCATGCGACTTCAATTGGGGATGCGGTGAAAATAAAAAGGGTGGCTCTTTGCGGCCACCCAGTTGGGGGGGAGGTAATCGTGACGGACGCGCCCTCGCTCACCTCTCCGGCGGCATCCCTTCCCTTCTCACTTGTTCAGGTACTCCCGCTTGAACGACTCCGCCTCAGCGAGGGTTCGTTCCGCATCTTGCATCTTCTTGAGCTTCTCCGTGACGAGCTCCACGCGCGCATACACGAAGTCCCGAATCGCCGCCCGAACGGCCTCGGATCGGCTCGGGAAATCGTCGACTTCCACGAGGAAGTCGAGAGCCTTCAGATACCGCGCGGGCAAGCGCAACGTGATTTTTTCCGTGTCCGCATCCCGCAAGCCCGTCACCCCGCTCGTGGGTCAATCCGGCATGTTATGACCGACGAGCGTCGGACGGAACAGTCACGCGCTATATAATGGTTGCTGGAATCGTATCAATCGAAGGAACCCCGTTTCACTTGGAATCGACAGCACCGCTGCCTGCGACGCGGAAGCCGCATCGGTGATCATCGAGAGGACGAATCGTTTATCGGTCCGCGGTCCATCGTGCACGCGATGTTTGGGACCGCCGCGGGAGCGTTCCTCCTGCCAGGGCCCGTGAAGATGCATCCGCGGGTCCTCCAGGCGATGGCGGCGCCTGCGATGAACCATCGCGGACCCGAGTTCAAGGAGATCCTCTCCGAGATTCGCAGGCTCACGCAGTACCTCTTCGGTACGCGGGGTGAGGTGGCGGTCCTCTCCGGGTCCGGCACCGCCGGGCTCGAAGCCGCGGTGTCCGGTCTCCTCCGCAAACAGGACCAAGTGCTGAACCTCGTGAACGGCAAGTTTAGCGAACGGTTCCACGAGCTCTGTCAAGTCTTCACGACGCCGACCGCGCTCTCGTTCGAATGGGGGACCGCGGTCGACCCGGAGAAAGTCACGGCAGCCCTCGACGCGGGCGAGTTCAGGGCCGTCACCGTGTGCTGGAACGAAACCTCCACGGGCCTCACGAACCCGATCGCGGAGATCGCGAAGGTCGTGAAGGAACACGACGCGTTCCTGATCGTCGACGGAATCACCTCGGTCGGCGGGCTCGAGAACCGGATGGAGACCTGGGGAATCGATGCGCTCGTCATGGGCTCCCAGAAATGCCTCGCGGCGCCGCCGGGACTGAGTGCGGTCGCCCTGTCGAAGGCCGCTTACGAATCCTTGCACGGGGACACCTCGTTCTACACGAACCTGAAGGCCCACACCGACGCCCTCGCGAAGCAGGACACTCCGTTCACGCCGGCGGTCCCTCTCTTCCTCGCCTTCCGGGAGGCGTTGCGCATGCTGAAAGAGGAAGGGCTCGAGAATCGAGTCGCACGGACCCGCCGGCTCGCCGAGGCGGCCAGAGCCGGATGCGACGCGCTCAACCTCCGGTTGTTTCCGGATCGCCGCTTCGCGTCCAATACCGTGACCGCCATCCGGTATCCGGCGGGCGTAGACGATGCCGCATTCCGCAAGGTGCTTCGGGAGAAGCATGGCACGATCGTCGCGGGCGGACAAGGCCCGTTGAAGGGGCGCATTTTCCGAATCGGCCACATGGGCATCTGCAGCTTCGAGGACCTCGCGGCGGGTTTCCAGGCGTTCGAGACCACCTTGGCGGGCATGGGTCACAAAGCCGTCCGCGGCGCGGCCGTGGATGCGATTGCGAAGCACGCGTGAGGTCGCAATCTCATCGTTGGGGCGGTCCAGGAGGAATTCTTCCCCTTCGCCGTTCGTTCCACCACAGGACCGCGAAGGCCGCCGCGACCGCGATGGCCGCCGCCAGCACGAACGAGGGGAGACCGCTTCCGCCCCCGCCCGGAGGAATCGAGTGCAGCGGGACGGTGAACTCGAACGTGCGGGTGACGGATTGTTCTTGCGCATCCGTCACGGTGACCGAGACCCGGTAGGTTCCGTTCGTCGCATACGTGTGCGCCGGGTTCGGCGCATCGCTCTGCCCGCCATCGCCGAAGTCCCAGTGGTATGTGTACGGCGGCGTACCGCCGGTGACGCTCGCGGTGAAATTGACGCTGATTCCCGTCGAACCCTCGACGAATCGCGTCGGGGGCGTCACCGTGAGGTTGACGGCGGCGGGGGTTACGTTCACGAATGAGAAGGCGGACTGGACGGACGTCCCCACCGCATCGTTCACGTTCAGCCAGACGGTGAAGTTCCCGCCCGTGATGTAGATGTGGACCGTGTTCGCCGCGTTGCTCTTGCTCCCGTCGCCGAACTCCCAATCGTAGGAGTACGGGGAGACACCGCCAGTCACGGAGCTGGTGAAGGACACGGTGAGGGGCATGGTCCCTTCGGTTGGCGTCGCCGTGATCCCCACGAAGATAGGAGGCGGCGGGGGTGGCGGGGTCGGCGTCACGATGACCGTCGCGGTCTGGTTCCCGGTCAACCCACCTGTGTCCTTCGCCTCCATGGTGACGTTGTACGTGCCTAGCACCGCGAACTGGTGCTGCGCCGTGGCCTCGGTGGACCATGCGGTGTCCCATGTCCCGTCGCTTTCCCAGTCCCACCGGACCTGGAGCAGGTTCGGCGGATCCTGAGCGTCAAACGAGGTCGAGGTGAATGTGAAGACGGTGGACGGATCTCCGCTGGCGGGTGACCAGCTGAAGTTCGCGTATGGCGGCGTGTTTGTCGGCGGTGGCGGCGGTGGCGGGACGGAAGTCACAATGACCGTTGCGGTCTGGTTCCCGGTCAACCCTCCAGTGTCCTTCGCCTCCATGGTGACATTGTATGTCCCTGGGACCGCGAACTGGTGCTGTGCCATGGCGTCCTGGGACCATGGGGTGTCCCAGACCCCATCGCTTTCCCAATCCCATCGGACCTGGAGCAGGTTCGGCGGATCCTGAGAGTCAAACGAGGTCGAGGTGAACGTAAAGACGGTGGACGTGTCTCCGCTGGCGGGCGTCCAGCTGAAGTTCGCGTATGGCGGCGTGTTCGTCGGCGGAGGCGGTGGAGGCGGCGCAGTGAAGGTCACGTTCACACTCGCGATTGTAGACGGATTGCCCGCGTTGTCCCATGCCTGCGCATCGATCCGGTTGATGCCCGACGCCAGGATCGCGCTGGCCGTCCAATCCGCAAGCCCCGCGGCGGTGTACCATCCGCCTCCGGAGACCCGGACCCTCACCACCTGGAGGCCGCTCCCACCGGAGTCCGCGGCGACTCCCGTCACGGCAATCGACGAAACATTCACCGTGGCGCCGTCCGTTGGCGCCGTGATTCCAACCGTGGGCGGGACCGTGTCATTCCCGGGGGGCCTCATCAGCGGATACCGATCCGTTCCGCGAACCTGGATCGCGTATGGGGAGTCGCCGATCCCGTCGGGCCCGTTGCAGACGTCCTGCCCCGGTCCGATGCATCGGTCGGCGCCCCGATAGTTGGACCAGAAGTTGCCTCCGTGAGGATAGCCATCGTCCCAGGTGTTGGGATTCGGGGACGAATCGTACGCTTGCGAGCCGCCGTAGATGTAATTGTCGGCAAACGCGTTCCGGAATGTCCGGATGCGCGCAGAGTCATAGACTTGGAGGCCCTCGGCGGTGTTGTTCGCGAACAGGTTGTCCGTAATGTTGGCGTCGAACGAACTTTCCAGACACAGTCCCGGGCCTTCGTTGGACTCGAAGGTATTGTGCGCGACCGTGAGGATATGAGTCGACCGCACGCAGAACGACCCCAGGTTCGCCGCGATGCGGTTGCCGGTGACCGTCAGGTTCGTGACGGACTGGAAGCCGGCTGAAGACCAGACGGATCGCTCGATGTCGCTGTCTCGGACTACCACGTCCTTCGAATCGGTGACGACGATGGCCTCCGAGTTTCGGTCGAACCGGTCGCCCGTCATCGTCAGGCCGGCGAGGCTTGATACCTGGATGGCGACCCTATTGTTGACCAACTCGCTGTCCGACACGGTCACGCTCTGGGAGGGACGATCGACGAAGAGGGCGGCTCCCTCATTCCGGGAGAGATCGGAGAGCGAGACGGTCACGTTGCGACTGCTCGCGACATGCACCCCGCTCCCTCTGGCCGGTACTGATGGAAGGTACGTTTGGTTGGTGAACCAGACCGAGTCGTGGGCGAACACGATATCAGAGGAATTGGTGACGAAGACCCCCCGATCGTTGTAGCTGAAGTTTGAATCTCGAATGGACGCTCCCTGCACGTTGGCGAGTTCGAGTCCAACATCCGCATGATCGGTGGAAACATTCTCGATTGAAACGTCCGTCGAATCGACGACGATCAATTGCCCGATGTCGAGCCCATCGACGACGAGGCCAGATTCCTCCTTGAAGTACCGAATCGGTTTGCCGTTCACGAGGTTATCGACGTCGATCGAATGAGACGACCGCGTTGGAACCGAGGAACCCAAGACCACGAGCCCGTCGTGATCGAATGTGTTGCCGTGGAGCGTGGCGTTCAGACTTTCGGTCAGCCACAAGCCCGCCCCGTTCCGTGAAAAGTCATTGGATTCGACCGTTAGGTTTGACGACCCCGTGACGAGCAGCCCTTGGAACTGATTGTTTGACAGCGAGTTGGCGGCAAGGCTGACGTTGGAGCTCGCGTCGACCCGAATTCCGTAGCTGTTGTTCGACACGAGATTTCCGACAATCGACGCCCCACCTCCGCCACTCACGGAGACTCCGACTTGACTCCCGGAGATGTTATTGTTGGAGACCACCACCCCTGGAAGGGTGTCGTTCGGATACCAGACCTGGACCGCGAGATCGGCGTGGCTCAGGTTGTTTCGGGCTACGGTGAGGTTGCTCGTGAACTCCAAGGACAGGTCCCATGCGAACCCCGTGACCCCGGAGTCCTCGACCCGACCGTTCGAGACCTCGATGAAACGGATGCCCGCGAAGCCGAGTCCCGGAGGCTGGTGGACGAACACGTCCCGAATGACGAAACTCGCGTCTGTATCGCGAATGAAGATGGCCTGCATCGTATCGACGTTCGTGATCTCCCATCCCGCGATGAGGTACGGGTCGTCGGGTGTGCCGTGGCCCCCGACGACCCCATTGGCGGCGGTGAATTCCGCGTTGCTCTGGATCAGGATCGGGGGATGCGGGGTGTGGGACGTCACGAGTCGAGGCGTCGGCAGACCCCTAGAGACAGCGACCGCCGCGAGTAAGAGAAGCCCCGTCAGGGCCAGGATCAGAGCGATAGTGTGTGGCGGTCGCTGCGCTGCCGTCCCTCCCAATCTCTCCATGGGTGCGAACTTACTTAAACTCGATGCGAACGGAAGGCATTCGGCTAACGATTAGGCCCGCCAGATGGCCGCCACCTCGTCCGTCCGATACCGCTGATCCACGACCGTCTCGCGGAGATTCATCCGCACACCGCCCCGGTGCATCAACAGCCCGGTCCATGCGATCATCGCGCCGTTGTCGATGCACAAATCTCCCGGCGGCACGAACATCCGCGCCCCGCGGTCCGAGGCCATGCGGGCGACCATCTCCTGCAGCCGCCGGTTGCGCGCAACGCCGCCGCCCAGGAGGACCTCGTCGTTGTCCAGGTGGGCCATCGCGCGTTCCGTGACCTCGGTGAGCATCGCGAACGCGACCTCTTGAATCGAGAAGGCGAGGTCCTCGATCGCGGCCCCTTGCTTCCGCAAGGCGAGCGCCGCCGTGAGCATCCCGCTGAACGCGACATCCATCCCTTTCACACTGTACGGCAGCGGGAGTAGGGTCTTCCCGTCCCGCGCGAGCTTCTCGAGGATCGGTCCCCCGGGGAACGCGAGACCACATTCCCGCGCGAACTTGTCGAGCATGTTGCCGATTCCGATGTCCAGCGTTTCTCCGAAGACGCGATACCGGCCGCGGGCGAAGGCGATGACCTGCGTGTTGCCTCCGCTGACGTACAGGAGGACCGGATCCTTCGCGTCGGTGACGCCGCGGCCGATCTCGAGGTGCGCGACGCAGTGGTTCACCCCGAGGATTGGCACGTCGAGGGAAAGCGCGAGCGCGCGGGCCGCGGTCGCGACGGTCCGGAGGCACGGGCCCAGTCCCGGTCCCTGGGAGAACGCGATCAGGTCGAGGTCTTGCAGATTAGTCCCCGCGACATCGACGGCTTTGCGGATCAACGGGACGACCATCTCCGCGTGGTGGTTCGCCGCCTCCCGCGGATGGATGCCGCCCTTGTCCGGCTTCACCATGTCGTAGACGTTCGCGAGCACGCGGCACTTCTCGTCCACGATGCCCACGCCGACCGTGTGGGCGGTGCCTTCGATCCCGAGTGCCCGCATCCCTTTGGTATCGCGCTCCGTGCAAAAGCGTTTGGCCCGCCGCGAGACCTAATAACGGCCACCGCGTTGCGACGCGCCGATGGCCGGCCCGGATCGAGGACCGCTCCTGTACGCGTATCGTCCGATCCCCGCGAACCCGATGACCGTGGCGGTCCTGCTGCTCGGCCTCGTCGTCACGTTCGTCATCGGACCGATCGCCGCGTGGCCCGAGGGCCTGTGGCCCCTCGACGGCCTGTGCTTCGTACCCCTCGCGGTGGTCCTCGCCGCCATGGTCGTATTCAAGCCGAGCCCGACATTCGTATTCGAGAACGGGATCGAGATCTCGCTCCCTCTCGGGCGGCGGATTCTCGGGGAGCGTCGCTATTATGCGTGGTCGGAGATCCGCGACGTCTACCCGCGCAGCTACGAGGTGGCCGGATCGTTCCTCTCGCCGTTCGCGTCGTCCGCGGGCACGCTCGTCCACACCGGAATCGGACTGGAGACCAGCGAGGGCCGCCGCCTCCTGGTCCGTTTCACCCCGGGATCCATCCGCGCGTTCCGGGCGGAGACGCGCGGCTATCTCGAGGCGATGGCGGTCATCCGGAATCGGTTTGCGCGCCGAGGCGAGCCGATGGTTCAGACGGTAAAGACGTTCTCCGACGAACGGGTCCTCGCGATGCAGGCGCAGGCGCGAGAACCGCTCGTCCCCATCACCGGCGTATTCGTCGCTTTCTTCCTCCCGCCCTCCATTGTGGCCGCGATCTTGATCGCGCTCTCGGTGGCGCGGATTGAGCTCACGTCCATTATCCTCCTCGTCGCGCTCGCGATCGCGATTCTCCCGCCGGCTGCTTCGATGCTCCGCACGCTACGCCGGAGCGAGCGCCGGAACGAGATTCTCTCGGACCTTGCCAAGTACCAGGAGCATCTCCGAGAAGACGCGGAGGCCATCCGGCCCGCTCCCGAGAGCACAGAGAATCAACCTTAAACAAGGTTAACAGGCACGCAGGAGCCTTGGCTCGCGAGATGGCCTACGAGGCGGTGTCGGGAACGATTGCCCCATCCAGGAGACGGACGTGATGCGGATCGCTGACATCATACGTGTGCCCTCGCCACTGGATTGTGGTCGGCTTCCGCGTCCGCAGGAGGCCCGCGGTCATCAGCCAGGGAACCGCAACCGCGGCCGCGGCGGTCCGCCACGCGGGGACGTTCCACGCCGCCGCAACGGTCGGGGCGGCGGAGAAGAGGGCTCGCCTCCGCAACGAGGATTTCGCGATTGAGACCGGTAGAGGGGTCAAGAAGATTGCGGCCGGGATTAGATACGCGAGGTTCCAGACCGCGAGCGCGAGGCAGGCGATTCCAAACAGAATCGAGCCGTTGAACACTGCGAATGCAGCAGTCGCGTATCGCCGGACGATAGGCAAGTACAGCGTGGCCATCGTCATCTGGCGGAAACACCACTCGGTGCATGTTGCTCGGTCCGCTCCCTCGAACGTCGGCACGAGCGCCGCGGGCACGTATGCGATTTTCAGCTCCGCGTCGCGGACGGCCTGCGTGAGGATGAGGTCATCGCTCAACACGTCTCGCCATCGGTCCTCGAGCCGCAGCGGAACGAGGAGATCCTTCCGAACCGCACAGGAGCCGCCCCATGCGAACGACCGTCGGGGATCGAACAGCACGTTCGCGCTGACCGCGTTCCACTCCGCGCGGACGAGGGACCAGAACGTCGGCCGCGGCGGAAGGTACCAACGGAAGCCCGTGGCGACACCGACCGTCGAATCCGCGAGGGGTTGCACGAGCTGCCGCAACCAATCCGGCGCGGGCCGGATGTCGGAATCCGCGAACACCACGACCTCGTCCTCCGGACGAAGGTGGGCGAGGGCCGATCGCAGCGCGTTCACCTTCCCCTGGAGCGGACTCGCATCCGCGAGGATCGTCGCCACGCCCGCTTGAGGGAATTCGCGAGCGATCGTCTGGATGCGCAGGAGCGCGGGGTCCGCCGAATCGTCCGCGACGACCAGGATTCGGTACCGTGGATACACCTGGGACAAGAGGGCCCGCACGTTCTCGTCGAAGCCCGCGTCAAGCCCGCGAACGGGGAGAATCACCGCGATGGATGGCAGGAATGCACCGAGGGCCAGGCGGACGGCACGTCGCACTCCACCGCGCAGCCGGATTCCCTGGACGATCGATGCGACGCTCGCGAGGAACGCCAGGCCGGCGAGGAGCGTCAGCCCGATCCACAGAAGGTCCAGCGCCACCGCCGCGGCACCTCCGAGTGCGGAATAAACCTTGGCGCTCACGCGCCGACGAGGACGTCGTCGCCCTCGATGCGCACTTCGAACGTCCGGAGTCGGGCCATCGGATTCGCGAGGTTGGCGCCCGTTCGCACGTCATACTCCCATCCGTGGTTCGGACACGTGACAACTGCATCGTCGAGCATGCCCTCCCCGATCGGGCCGCCGCGGTGGAGGCACACATTCGAGACCGCGTAGAATCGCCCGTCCACGTTGAACAGGGCGACGGGATGGCCCTGGACCACCACCACGCGTCGAGCTCCAGGCGGAAGGTCCGACGTCTTCGCGACCCGAACGAATGTGGCCATCGAGACCCACGAGCCGCGACCGCCCCATGAACATTGCGAAGTTTTATTGACGGCCACCGGCATGGGCAGGCGGGTCTCTCCATGACGCGCGAAGAGCACGCGAAGTTTTTGGCCCAGTGCAAAGAGTTCGTCCTCGGGATGAACCGACTCGAGCAGACGATCACGAAGATCGATGCGCGCCTCACGAAAGAGGAGCAGCGCACGGCGTTCAAGGAGATCTTCGAGTGGCTCGGCACGACGACGGAGGTCCCGCCGAACTCGTACACGCGAGAGTGGGCACGGGAACTGCTCGCGGCAATCGGGGCCATGGCGCAGTACGACAAGTACGAAGGCTCGCCCGACTCGTACATCTTGTAGCCGCGCCAACTCTCAAGATCAGTTCGGCCACCGAAAGTCCAAGGAGATTTTCCGCCCAATTAAGTGGAACGATCCAGATCCGCCCAGCGAGGCGAAACCTTATTCTCGCCCCTCGCATCCGTGGGCCCGAGGGCGTGGGATCGTGGAGTTCCGGAACGAGCGGACGTGGCAGAACGCGGTCGAGACGAACAGGACGGAGGAATTCCACGCGGCGTACGAGGCCGCCGTCGACAAGGTCCGCGCGGATTTCGGACAGAAGCATCCGATGATCATCGGCGGCCAAGACGCTTGGGCCACGTCGACATTCCAGGACACGAGCCCCGCGGACACGAAACTCGTCCTCGGTCTATTCCAGAAAGGAGGCCGCCCGCATTCGAAACAGGCGATCCAAGCCGCGAAAGCAGCGTTTCCCCATTGGTCCACGACCGCGTACACGGACCGAGTCCGACTCGTTCAACGCGCCGCCGACCTGATCAGCGAGAGAAAATTCGCCCTCGCGGCCCTCATGTCCTTCGAGAACGGGAAGAACCGCTACGAAGCGATGGCGGACGTCGACGAAGCCGCCGACCTGATGCGCTGGTACGCCGCCGAGATGCTGCGGAATCAAGGATACGAACGCGCGATGGGGCAATTCCTTCCGGGCGAAACGACCCGATCGATCCTGAAGCCGTACGGGGTGTGGGCCGTCGTGGCGCCGTTCAATTTCCCCCTGGCGATCGCGGCCGGGATGTCGACCGGCGCCCTGATCACGGGCAACACGGTCGTCTTCAAGCCCGCAAGCGACACCCCGTTCATGGGCCTTCGTCTCGCGGAAATCCTGCGAGATGCCGGCCTACCGTCGGGCGTGTTCAATTACGTCACCGGACCCGGCGCGACCGTTGGCCAGGAACTCGTTGACAACTCGGACGTCGACGGTTTCGTGTTCACCGGATCGAGGGCCGTGGGAATGAAGGCGCTCCAGACGTTCACCCGGACCCGCCCGAAGCCGATCATCACGGAGATGGGAGGGAAGAACCCGGCGATCGTCACGGCGAGCGCAGACCTGGATAAGGCCGCCGTCGGCGTGGTGCGCGCGGCGTTCGGCTACGGCGGTCAGAAGTGCTCCGCGTGCTCTCGCGTCCTGGTCGACGAGCACGTGAAAGATGCGTTCGTCGCCAAGCTCCTCCCGGAGACCGAGAAGATCAAGGTTGGCGACCCGACCGTCCGCGACGTGTACCTGGGGCCCGTGATCAACGAGGCCGCCGTCGCCACCTACGAAAGTGCAATCTTGGAAATCCAACGGTCGAAGGGTAGAATCCTCTCGGGCGGCAAGGCGCTCAAGGGAACCGGTCACTTCGTCGAGCCCACGATCGTGGACGGCCTGCCACGGGACCACCGAATCAACAAGGAAGAGCTCTTCGTGCCCATCCTCTCAATCGTCCCGGTCGACGGCGTTGATGACGCGATTGAGGTCGCGAACGTCGTGGACTATGGCTTGACAGCGGGGATCTTCAGCCGCGAGCCCTCGGAAATCCGAAAGTTTTTCGCGGAGGTCCAAGCGGGCGTCTTGTACGCGAACCGGACCGCGGGCGCCACAACGGGCGCGGTCGTCGGCGTGCAGCCCTTTGGCGGTTGGAAGATGTCGGGCATTTCAGGCAAGTCCGCGGGTGGCCATTACTATCTCCCGCAGTTCCTCCGGGAGCAGAGCCAGTCCGAATACGTGTGAGCCGCTCGATTGGGACGACCGGCGAGCCCGCTTCACAATTCAATCGATGTCCGAATTCGAGCGTCGGAGAAATGTTATATAGCGTGCCCCGAATCTCTCCGGGTACTCGACCATCGCGGCACCGATGATCCGGAGCCGTCGGGGCTGTGGGGCGGAGGGTGTTCGACTTGAGCGAATCAGTGGGAGCAGAGCGGGAGCTTGACTGGGGAAGGCGTGTTGGGGCGACGGCGGTTGCCGCGCTCATTGTGCTATCCGCCGTCGTTGGAATCGTCACGCTTTCTAGCCCCGTCGCGCGGGCCGCGCCGCCGCCGTTCCGGATCTTTTCCGTCGGGGATTCGCGCCTCACGGTTGCGACGCTGAACCCGCTCATCATGACCTCCGCGGAGGAGTTCATCGTCACGTACAACGTGTATAGCACCCTCCTCACCTACAACGGGAAGTACCGCCTCACGAACGACCTCGCCTACAATTACACGATCGGATCGGATCAGAAGACGTGGACGTTCCATCTCGTCCCGAATGCGGTCTTCACGGATCCGAGGACACCGGGGGACACGAGTCACCCCGTCACCGCAGCCGACGTCGTCTTTTCCTTCCGCCTGAATGCAAACGAGACGGCGAGCATCTTCAACGCCTACATGGTTCAAATTCCGTGGCAGAACGTGACCGCGCTGGATCCCCACACGGTGCAAATCGTGACGGACGCCCCGTTCGCGGCGATGTACACGACGGCGAGCGTCATCCCGATCTTCCCGCAGTACGTCTGGTCGACGGTCAGGAGCCCGACCCGGTACGCGAACGGCGTGCCAATCGGTTCCGGGGCGATGTACTACGATGTCGCCAACACCACCTTCGGATCGAATTTCGTTCTGCGGAGGAACCCGAACTACTTCGGCGCGCAGCAGTACTGCCAAGTCTCCCGGCCGGACGAGGTCTTCTTCAAGGGATACACGAGCTCCGCGAGCATGGTCTCCGACTTCCTCTCGGGGACCTCGGGCCTCGACACGATCGCCTTCGTCGGCCCGGCGGACTACCTGAACGCGCTGCCCGCCGGGAACAACCCGAACGGGTTCGAGAAGTGGGCCGCGGATGCCGGGTTCGTCGCCGAATTCAACGTGAACGTCATGACCCCGCAGATCCGGGCGGCGTATCCGCAATTCCAGACGGGAGGCGCATACAACAACCAGCTGCTCCTCAACTACACGGTCCGCAAGGCGATTGCCATGAGCATCGACAAGACGGCCGTCGTCAAGTATGCCTTGCTCGGGCTTGGCCGCGAGGCGGACACCCTGGTCCCGTCCGCGAATCCATGGCACTACTCGATCCCGGCGAGCGACCGCTTCGTGTTCGATCCGAAGGCCGCGAGGGCCATGCTGAACGCCGCCGGCTGGAAGTACAATTCAGCGGGGGCGGTGGACCTGAACACGACGCCGCTTTACAAGGCGAACGGGGCCGACCCGCTCACGTTCCGACTCTACATGCCCAATACGTACGCGGCGTTCGAAGCCGCGGCCATCAACATCACCGCGTGGCTCGCGCAGACGGGCATCCGGACGACGGATGCCCGGGGCAATCCCGGATACCACGTATACACGTACAACCAGATGGTCGGCATCTGGTTCTCCGGAGACTACGATCTGTGGATCTGGGACTGGATCTTCTCGCCCATCTCGGACCCCTCCCTCGACGTCTTGCAGGTCGAGACGAGCGGAGCGCTTGGCCCGACGAGCGACAACTACTACAGCAACGCGACGTACGACGCGCTGTACAACCAGTCCCTGACGACCATCAATCCCTCATCGCGCCGGACCATCACGGACCAGATGCAAGCCATGTTGTACCATTACGCCTCGTACATCCTGCCGTACTACCAACTCTCGTTGTACGGAGCGACGAACGGCCGACCTGGGACGAACCCACGCTCGGGATGGACGAACTACGGGAACTGGAGCCAAGCCATCGGCGACACTCCCGATAGCGACTTGCCCAACCTGTGGTTCCGGGTCGATCCGCTCGACAACCGGGCGCCGGTGATCACCAGCTTCTCCGATATCGGCGGCGTCGCGGGAGCGGCCGCCACGATCTCGGTCTCGGCCGTGGATCCGGAGGCGCAGTCCCTGACCTACACGTTCGATTTCGGGGATGGTACCGCAGCCGTCACGACCGCGCAGGCCAGCGTGACCCACACGTATGCCCAAGCGGGAACGTACCCAATCCGCGTTCGAGCGACGGACTCGGAGTGGCCCGTCTGCCAATCCGCGGTCGCCACGATCAGCCCGGCGGGCACCAACAACCCGCCGGCGGCGACGTTGCAGGTGGGACTGGCCCACCAGACCTTCGTCTACCCCGGGGAAAATGTCTACTTCAACCTCACGGTGAGTGACGCCGAAGGCGACCCGGTGTACGTCGTGTGGCGCTTCGGAGACGGGAGTAGCGGCACGAGTTATGTCACCGGGACCTCGACCTCGAAGGTGGTCCAGCTGGTGCACGCATACGCAACGGTGGGTACGTACTCGGTGACCGCAAACTACACGGACAACGTCTCGGCAGCCATCAGTGCGAGGGCGACGATCGTCGTGCAAGCCCGATCGACCGGCGGCGGGACTCCAACCCCCGAGGTCAATCCGTGGATCAACTACGGCGTTCCGTTGGTGATCGTCGCGGCCATCGCCCTCGCCGTCGTCGCGACGTTGTGGCGTCGGAGGAAGCGGTCACAGGAAGAACGGGAGCAGGCGGGGCCACCGGGACCGCCGCCGCCCCCACCGGCGCCGCCTCCATGACCGCGAGTCGGCTCGCGCGAAGCCCTCCCGGGAAGAGGGAATGCCCATGGGCAAGGTCCTGAGGGTCGTCATTCGGCGATCGATCAACGCGGTCGTCACGATCTTCGGGATCATCTGCCTGAACTACGTGCTGATCCGGCTGATGCCCGGAGACCCGAACCTCGCCTTAGTACCGAGGAATACCCAGTTCATCGGCCTCGCGAAAGCAAACGCCGAACTGTTCGGACTCGACAAGCCTCCGTTCGAACAGTTCGTCATCTACCTGCAGAACACGGTCACCCTCAACTGGGGCTACTCGTACTTCTGGCGCGCGCCCGTGGCGGACCTCCTCTTCCACGACCTCGGCTGGACGCTCCTCCTCGTCGGGACGTCGACCATCTTCACGATCTTGATCGGGATGATCGTTGGCTCATATGCCGCGGTGAAGCGGGGGCGACCGTTCGATCTCGCCTCGACGGGCCTCAGCATCTTCTTCTACGGCATGCCAATCTTCTGGCTGGGGATCGTCCTCCAAGTCGCCTTTTCGAGGAGCTCCTTCCTGAAGGGATATTTCTCGTGGTGGCCTGTGCTGCCGTCCGGCGGCTACCTCGACGACCCGCCGTTCCCCCAGCAATGGGCCTGGGACTGGGCCCATATCGCGAGCGTGTCGACCCATCTGATCCTGCCGGCCCTCACGTTGAGCGTCGGAACCCTGGCCGGCATCTCCCTCGTCATGCGAAGCTCCCTCATCGACGTGATGACGGAGGATTTCGTGACGACCGCAAAGGCGAAGGGGCTCAGCGATCGACAAGTGCTCCGTCGGCATATCTTCCCGAACGGCTTGCCGCCGATGGTGTCCCTCATCGCCCTGGACATCGCGTTCATCCTCGGCGGGGCGTACCAGGTCGAGTGGGTCTTCAACTACCGGGGGATCGGCTGGCGGACGATCGAGGCGATTCACAACCTCGACTACCCGCTCCTCCAGTTCATCATCGTCGTGGGCGGCGTCGCCATCGTCCTCGCCAACCTCGTCTCCGATTTCCTGCTGCTCTACCTCGACCCGCGAATCAAGGTCGCCTAGGGGGTCGAAATGGGCGCGACGGAAGTCATCATCAAGAGGCCGTCGGTTTCGATCCTCCGCGCATCGCTGATCGTCGCGTATCGACGGTTCCGCGACGTGTGGACCCAGATCTACCATAGTCGCACCGCGATGGCCGGGATGGGCATCCTCATCTTCTTCACGTTCCTCGCGCTCGCCGCACCGTGGCTCGCGCCGTACGGTCCCCGCCAGGCCGTCTCCGACTCCAACCCGACGTCGTTCCTGCAGCGGCCCAATCCCCTGCATCCGCTCGGGACGAACTACTTCAGCTTCGACATCTACTCCCAAATCATCTGGGGGACCCAGACCTCCCTCATCGTGGGAATCGCGTCCGCGGTCGTGGCCAGCGTCGTCGGGACCGCGGTCGGCCTCATCTCCGGTTTCGCGGGAGGCTGGCTCGACGAGGTCATGATGCGCTTCAACGACGTGGTCCTGTCGATCCCTTGGCTCGTGCTCATGATCATCGTCGCCGCCAAGCTGGGGGTGATCGACCTCACGGGACTCATCCTTGTCATCGGCCTCACGGGTTGGTCCGTGACGGCTCGGGTCATCCGCAGCCAGGTGCTCAGCATCAAAGAGCGGGTGTTCATCGAGCGGGCCCGGATGATCGGGGTCCCGAGTTGGCGGATCCTGCTTCGGCACATCTTCCCGAACGCCTTCCCGCTCATCTTCGCGAACACAATCCTGACCGTCGCGGTCTCGATCCTGTCGGAGAGCGTCCTCGCATTCTTGCGTCTCTCGCCGACGAACACGGTGAGCTGGGGGAAGATCATCGACGAGGCGATCGACAACAACGCAATCGGCATCGGGAATCCGGGCTGGCTAATCGTCCCGGGGCTGTGCATCGTCTTCCTCGTGTTCGGGTTCTACCTCTTCGGATACGCGCTCGATGAAATCCTGAACCCGCGTCTCCGGAGGCGGTAGGATTCCGCTCCTCGAGGTCGAGGACCTCGTCGTCGAGTACACGACGCAAGAGGGGACGGTCCACGCGGTCGAAGGCGTCTCGTTCGGCCTGGAGGAGGGCGAGGCGCTCGGCCTCGCCGGGGAGAGCGGATGCGGCAAGACCACGACTGCGTTGGCACTCATGCGCCTCTTGCCGTACAACGGGAAGATCGTTCGCGGCCGGATCCGCTTCAACGGTCGAGACCTCACCCGCGCCTCGGAGACCGCGATCCGGAACGTTCGATGGAAAGACATCTCGATCATCTTCCAAGGCGCGATGAACTCCTTGAACCCGGTCCGGCGGATCGGCCGCCAAATCGCCGAACCGATCGTCCTCCACGAGAAGGTGCAAGAGCCGGAGGCGATGCGGCGGGCCGAAGAGCTCCTCGAGCTGGTCGGCATCCCGCGAGCCCGCGTCCGAGACTTTCCCCATGAGTTCTCCGGCGGCATGCGGCAGCGGGTGATGATCGCCATGGCCCTCGCGTGCAACCCGAAACTCGTGATCGCCGACGAGCCGGTCACGGCCCTCGACGTGATGATCCAAGCGCAAATCCTAGACCTCCTCGAGCGACTCCGGCGGGATCTCCACCTGTCCATGATCCTGATTTCCCACGACCTCAGCGTCATGGCGGAAACGTGCGAACGAATCGCCATCATGTATGCTGGCAAGATCATGGAGCTCGGGAGCACGGTCGACGTGTTCACGGATCCGAAGCATCCGTACACGCAGGGCCTGGTCGGCGCCTTCCCGGACGTGCGGGGACCGCGAGTCATGCCGTCGTCGATTCCGGGTCTCGTTCCCAGCCTTATCTCACCGCCGGCGGGGTGCGTGTTCCACCCGCGATGCAAGTTCGCGTTCGACCGCTGCACGGCCGCCGAGCCGGCCCTCGCCGAAGTCACCCCGCGGCGCCGGGCCGCCTGTTTCCTGTATCCGCAAGTCCCGGAGGTATCCCCGCGTCCGCTCGCAGCGACGCCGTGATCCGCGTCCGCGGCCTGAAAGTCTGGTTCTCGCAGCGACGGGGCCTGCTCAAGGACGTCCTGGGCTCCGGGGACGCCTGGGTCAAGGCGGTCGACGGGATCGACCTCGACGTCCGACGGCGGGAGATCTTGTGCCTCGTCGGGGAGAGCGGCTGTGGCAAGACGACGACGGGCAAGGCGCTCCTGCGACTCGCCGAGCCCACGGACGGCGATGTCTTGTTCGAGATGCCGGACGCCGACTACCGCCGGTACGAGGAGGCTCGGAATCACCCGGACGACCCGGCCCAGGCCGCCACCCTGGAGGATCTTCGACGACGATACTCGTTCACTTGGATTCCGAACGACCCGTGGACGCCGAGGGACATCCTCACGACGACCGCCGCGATCGTCGTCGCGGCCTTTCTCGCGCTGACGGTGCCGGCCTTGTTGGTCGCGCTGCTCCAGCAACCGTTCACGAACCAGTGGATGGTCCTCGGCACATCGATCTTCATCGGCTTCGTCCTCGGCACGGTGGGATCCTTGCCGCCTTCGCGACCAACCCGACGCACGCCCGCATTCCTCGCGCTCCTCGCCCTCGGAATCATGAACATCGGTCCCCTGTTCGCGCTAGACCTGTACGCGGTCGTCCTCCAAGGGCCGGGGGCGCGGTTCGATGTCCCGAGCGCACTCGGATTCCTGTGGACAGACACCGCGTTCGCGATGTTGATCGGACTGGTGTTCGCGCCCGGCCTCGCCGCGGGATTGTCCCGCGTCATCCTGGACCTCCGATCGACCTCGGAAGGGCTCGCCGGGATCAAGATCCGGAGCATGCGGCGGCGCCTCCACATGATCTTCCAGGATCCGTACGAGTCCCTGAACCCGAAGCAAAGCGTCTTCGAGATCGTCTCGGAGCCTGTGCGGGTGAACCGATTGACGTCGTCCCAGGAGGAGACGGTGGCTCAGGTAACGAGGGCGCTGAACGACGCCGGCCTCCGCCCCGCCGAGGAGCTGATGTTCCGGTTCCCGCACGAGCTGAGCGGCGGGCAGCGGCAGCGCGTCTCGATCGCCGCGGCGCTCGCCCTCGAACCGGAGTTCGTCGTGGCGGACGAACCGGTGTCGATGCTCGACGTGTCGATCCGGACGGACATCCTCCAGCTCCTCCTCGAGCTCCGCGAGAAGAAAGGGCTCACGTACCTGTTCATCACGCACGACCTCGGGCTCGCATGGGTCCTCGCCGACCGGATCGCGGTCATGTACCTGGGGAAGATCGTCGAGATCGGGACGGCGGAACAGGTCATCGGGCACCCGAAGCATCCGTACACGCAGGCGCTCATCTCCGTCGTCCCGAGTCCGGACCCCCGGAAGAAAGTGGACCGCGTGATCTTGAAGGGCGAGCGGCCGGATCCGGTGAACATTCCGGCCGGTTGTCGATTCCATCCCCGGTGTCCCGTTGCGTTCGAGCGATGTGGCTGGACCGCGGACGAGGCCGTCGACGAGCTGAGATCCCTCCAGGGCAAAGGGATGCTGACCGGGATCGCGGCGTTGCAGGCCCAGGATCCGAAGACGATCGGCATCGCGCTCGCTCCCGGTGCGACCCCCGAGGCCGTCGCCGAGGGTCTCCGCACCTTCGTAGCGGAACACCGATCCTCGCGGCTCGCGCTGAAGGGCATCGCCGAGGTCCGGGTGAGCGCCGGATACGTCTACGCCTCGATGCACGCGTGGAGCGAGCCGCCGCTCGTGGAGCTCGAGCCCGGGAACGCCGCGGCGTGCCACCTCGTGACGCCACCCACCCCGACCGACGTGACCGTCACGGCCTGAGGCGGCTCATCCTCTCCAGGAGGCGATGGAACCGCGACACGCGGTGGCCTGCGATCAGCCGGGACGGCAGCGGAGTCACCGCGGGCCACGCGGCGACGGTCGTGCGCCAGCGTGCGAGGATGTAGGCGCATGGGAAGAACGTCACGACCCCGAGGAAGAGTCCGAGGTTCAGCAATCCCGTCGTCGTCGTGAGCGCGCCCGCGAGCGGCTCGACGATCACGAGGCCCAACGTGTACGCGAACGCGCCCATCGACAACACGGTCGCCCGCTGGCCGGGCTCGAGCCGGCGGTTCAGGAACGCGGTCGTGAGGGCGGGCTGCAGGCTCCATACGATGTACAGGGGCACCTGGAGCAAGGCCGCGCCGGGAAATTGTCCCGCGCCATACATGCCGAAAAACGCGGCGGACGCCATGAAGACTAGGAGGGCGAGCGTCCCGAATTCGCCGAGGACCCGCGTGATCGTTCCCGCGAACGCGGACCAGATCGCCGCGACGAGGAGGAAGCCGCTGATCGAAATCGCGATCACGGATTCGGAGAGGCCGAGCGCCTGGAGGTACAGCGGCCGGAACACGGCCATCACGTAAAGCGTGACGCCGAGGAACACCTCGACTCCGATCAACAAGGCGACGCCCTCCCGTCGACGCACGACCCGCAGGCCTTGCACGAGTTGCTCCACGTAGGTCGATTCGGGAGTTCGCTCGACCTTCGGCTCGCGGAACGTGACCGCAACGCCGATCGCTCCGAGATTCAGGATCGCGCCGACCAAGAGGGTGAGTCGCAGGTCCCCCACCACCCCGACGAACACGCCGCCGACGAAGGCTCCCGCCGCGTTCGAGAGGAGCTGGATCATCGTGACCCGGCCGATGTACCGCGGGAACTCCGTCTCGTGGCCCGCCTCGAGCAACGTCTCGTACAGATACGCGGAGGTCCCGATCGAGAACGCCGCTCCGAGCGACCAGACAACGTTGGCCGCGACGAATCCCCAGAACGTTGCGCTGATGCCGTAGCCCAGGATGCCCGCCGAGCGGAACAACTCGCTCAGGACGATCGTCCGTCTCCGCGGCGTGCGGTCTGCGACGACGCCGACGGGGAGCTGGAACACGAGGAGCCCGACCCAGAAGGCGACGTCGACGAGCGTGAATTCGAAGTCGGAGGACAGATGGCCGCGAATCCACAGCGCCCAGAACGGGATCCAGATCGCGAACGACGATGCGGTCTGGTACGCGTAGAAGCGACGCACGCGCGTCCGCAAATCGGAGGATGACACCGGCTTCGTGAACCGCGAAAGCCCCATTCCCCTTATACGATGCGCTCGAACTGGGTGCGCGTCTGAGAAAACGTTAAGGCGCTTCCCGGCGTCCTCGATATACGCTCCGAAAAACGGGTTCCCGAGCTCGTCCGACCCATTCCGCGGAGCGGTAACAATGCCGCTCCTGACGGTGAAGGGGCTCAAGACGCATTTCCAGACCCAGGAGGGGACCGTCCGTGCGGTCGACGGCGTCGACTTCACCTTGGGCGAGGGCGAGAGCCTCGGGCTCGCGGGGGAGAGCGGCTGCGGCAAGACGACGGCTGCCCTGTCGATCATGCGTCTCCTCCCGTCGAACGGGAAGATCGTCGATGGGACGATCGATTACGTCGGGTATGACCTCGCGAAGGTCACGGAGGGCCAGCTCCGCGGGATCCGATGGAAGCACATCTCGATCATCTTCCAAGGGGCGATGAACGCCCTGAATCCGGTGAAGCGGATCGGGGACCAGATCGCGGAGCCGATCGTCATCCACGACAAGGTGGACAAGGAAGCCGCGATGAAGCGCGTCGGCGAGCTGCTCGAACTCGTCGGCATCCACCGCGAGCGCGCCCGGGAGTACCCGCACGAGTTCTCCGGCGGCATGCGGCAACGCGTGATGATCGCGATGGCCCTCGCATGCAATCCCAGGATCGTCATCGCGGACGAACCCGTGACCGCACTGGACGTCATGATCCAGGCGCAGATCCTGGAACTCCTCGAGCGACTCAAGCGCGAACTCGACCTGTCGATGATCCTGATCTCCCACGACCTCAGCGTCATGGCGGAGACGTGCGACTCGATGGCGATCATGTACGCCGGGAAGATCGTCGAGCGCGGGAGCGTGCGGGACGTCTACAAGGACGCGAAACACCCGTACACGAAAGACCTGATCGGCGCGTTCCCGGACATCGAGGGGCCGCAGACCCTGCCGGCGTACATACCGGGCCTGTTGCCCTCGTTGATCAACCCGCCGGTCGGCTGCCGCTTCCACCCGCGATGCAAGTACGCATGGCCGCTCTGCGTCGACCAGGAACCGGGACTCGACCCGGTGGGCGAGGGCCACTTCGCGGCGTGCCACCTGAACACCACGACGCCGCCGCCGAGGGAGGCGACGTGAGGTGACCCGCGAGCCGTACCTCGTCCTGCGCGATTTCCGCGTATGGTTCGAGAAGCGCCGGGGATTCCTCGCGGCGTTGCGAAAGACTACGCCGGAATACGTGCGCGCGGTCGACGGGGTCGACCTCGACGTCGGGAGGGGAGAGATCTTCTGCCTCGTGGGAGAGAGCGGATGCGGGAAGACGACGACGGGCAAGGGAATCCTGAGGCTCGTCCCGCCGACCGGGGGCGACGTCTTCGTCGGGGTGCCGAAGAACGTCCTCGACGACTACGAGGCCGCGAAAGCGGGCCACGGCTCCGCGGACCTGGAGACGATTCGCCGGCAGCACTCCCTCTCCTGGAAAGAAGACCGGCCCTGGACCATCCCGCACTTCGTCCTCCTCGGGATCGTCATCGCGGTCGCAGGTCTGATCGCGACGGCATTGCCCGCGCTCGTCTCCGCGTCGGTGTTCCATCTCCCCTTCACGAACGGCTTGAGTTACATCGGCTACGGGCTGATTGTCGCCCTCCTGGTCGCTTATTTCGGGAGCATCCCGCCGACTCGGCCGACGCCGCGGACCACGACCGTCCTCGGGGGCCTTGCGGTCCTCTTGTTCAACGTGAGCACGTACCTTGGCCTCGTGTTCTCCGGGTACATCGACGCGGGCGGGCTGTATCAATCCCAGGTGTGGGGCGTTCAGACCGTCGCGATGCTCGGTGGCACTCTCTTCGCGTTCGTCGTCGCGGTCCTCGTCGGCCGGGTCCTCATTTGGAACCGGTTGCGGGAGGAGGGCCTCGAGGGGATCAAGATCCAAGGCTTGCGGCAGAAGCTCCAGATCATCTTCCAGGATCCGTACGAGTCGCTGAATCCGAAACACTCCGTGTACGACATCGTCGCGGAGCCGCTGATCGTGAATAGACTCAGCCGGAACCGCGCCGAGACCGAAGCGCGGGTCGAGCAGGCCCTATCCGACGCAGGCTTGCGACCGCCGCGGGACTTCCTGTTCCGATATCCGCACGAGCTCTCCGGAGGCCAGCGACAGCGCGTGTCGATCGCGGGCGCCCTCGTCCTGGATCCCGAGTTCCTGGTGGCCGACGAGCCCGTCTCGATGCTCGACGTGTCGATCCGCACGGAGATCCTCGAGCTGCTCCTGGAGCTGCGCGAGAAGAAAGGCCTCACCTACCTGTTCATTACCCACGACCTCTCCCTCGCGTGGGTCCTCGCGGACCGCATCGGGGTCATGTACCTGGGGAAAATCGTCGAAGAAGGGCCGACGCGGGAGCTGATCAAGAATCCGCGGCACCCGTACACGAAAGCGCTCGTGTCCGTCGTGCCGGTCCCCGACCCGGACCGACGGCGGCAGCGCATCATCCTGAAAGGCGAGCGACCGGACCCCTCGGACATCCCGCCCGGATGCCGGTTCCATCCGCGATGCCCCGTGGCCTTCGAACGATGTGGCTGGACCGTCAAGGAGGTCGTGGACGAGCTGAAGGACCTGGCGGCCGGTACGCCGGAGGAGGGACTCTTCGCGGGCCTTCATGCGGATTCTCCGCTCGTTTTCACGATGCCGGCCGCGCCTCCGGACGCCGAGGCGTCGATCCGTCGAATCATCGAAGTGAAGGCGGAGGAGTTCCGCGGGCTGAAGGCGATACGGACCATCGAGCGTGCGGATGGCGGGATCCGGGTTTCATTGCACGAATTCACGGAGCCGGAGTTGAAGGGCATCGCCCCCGACGTCAAGGTGTCGTGCCACCTCTTCGCCTAGGCCAGGGTTCCGGCGCGCACGGTGGCAAACACTCGAAGAGCCACAACCCTTACTACGAATCGACGCGTAGCGGGCGCGGGCGGAAGGCATGGACAAGCTCATCATCACGGTCGCGCCGACGGGCTCCGTGCCGCGGAAGAAGGACACGCCCCACGTGCCCGTGACACCGGACGAGATCGCAGAGACCGCGTATTTGTCCGAGCAAGAAGGTGCGGCGATCATCCATGTCCACTGCCGCGACGAGAACGAGCGTCCCACATCCCGATTCGACATTTTCCGGGAGAGCGTCGACAAGATCCGCAAGCGGACGAAGCTCGTCGTCATGACCTCGACGAGCGGCATCGCAGGCCAGACGGACGAGGATCGTGCGACGCCGTTGAAGACGAGCCCGGAGATGGGCTCGCTCACGACGGGAACCCTGAACTTCGTCGGGCGCAAGCCGTCCGTGGTCTACGTGAACACACCGGAGACGGTTCAGTTTCTCGCGAAGACGATGCTCGATCAGAACATCAAGCCGGAGCTCGAGGCCTTCGATGTCGGCTTCGTCCAGCAAGGGAAACGGCTGATCGATGCGGGCCTCGTGAAGGAACCGGCCCATTTCCAGCTCGTCATGGGCGTCGACGGCGGTGTCCCCGCGACCCCGGAGAATCTCCTGCACATGCGCAATCAGCTCCCGCCGACCGCGACGTACGTCGTCGCGGGCATGTCCCGGATGCAGCTCCCGATGACGACGATGGCGATCGTCCTGGGCGGCCATGTCCGCGTGGGCCTCGAGGACAACCTCTACCTGAAGAAAGGCGTCCTCGCCCGAAACGAGGAGTTGGTCGCGCGCGCGCGGCACCTCGCGGAGGATCTCCAACGGGAGGTCGCGTCGCCGGACGAGGCACGCGGGATGATGGGTCTTGGCCCGCAACGATGATCACCCGAGGCCGGTCACGCTCTCCTCGAACGCTTCGAGGGTCTGGCGGATCGCGGCGTCATCGTGGGCCGTGGATAGATAGAATGGCTTCCCCGGTTTCACGAAAATCCCTCGGGCCAGCAGGGAGGTGTCGAGGACGCTCCGACGTGCTTCGTTCGCTTCGAGCGTGTCCCGGTAGTTGCGGGGCAACCGATTCGTAAACAGGATCGAGAAGACGGTTCCCACGGCGGGGACCACCGCAGGCACATCGTGGTCGTTCAGAAGTTCCTCGAGTCCGGAGGTCAACGCGTGCGTCGTCTTGAGGAGAGCGTCGAAGACACCGGGCTTCTCGAGTTCATCGATGGTCGCGATCCCCGCGGCCATCGCCATCGGGTACCCGGCAAACGTGCTGCTCTGGAAGAAGTCCCCGCTCGCCGGATCCGCGAGGTCGAGGATATCCGAACGTCCGAGGAACGCCCCGCAAGGCAGGCCTCCTCCGATGATTTTGCCGAGACAGGTGAGGTCCGGCGCCACGTGATACGCGTGCTGGGCCCCGCCAAACCCGAGGCGAAAGCCGCTCATCACCTCGTCGAAGATGAGAGGGATGTCGTGGTCCGAGGTGATTTCCCGCAACCCTTTCAGGAAGTCCGGGTCCGGCGCGATGTACGATCGCTCGACCGGCTCCACCATCACGCACGCGAGACGGTCCGCGCGGGCCCGAATCCGCGCCTCGGTTTCGGCCAGATCGTTGAAGGGCAGGACGACCGTGTTCTTCAGGACCGAGTCAGGCGTCCCGCGAGATCCCGAGATCGGTACCAGGCCTCGTCTCACCTCCTCCTTCGACGGCGTGTGGCTCACGAGGAGTTCATCGACACCGCCGTGGAAGTGGCCTTCGAACTTTGCGATCATCGGACGCTTCCGGTACGCCCTCGCGAGCCGGACGGCGTGAACCGTCGCTTCAGTTCCGGACATCGTGAAGCGCATCTTCCCGTCCGGCCGGAAGATCCGGAGGAGCCGTTCCGCATAGGTCGCCTCGAGTTCGTGGGGAGTGCCGAACATTGTCGTGCCGGCCAACTCGAGGCTGTCCCGAATCGCTTTCAAGACGCGCGGGTGGCCGTGGCCCAGGATGAGGGGGCCGAAGGACAGGCAGTAGTCGATGTACTCGTTGCCGTCGAGGTCCCACAGACGGCATCCTTTCGCCTTCTTCATCGCAATCGGGTACGGATCGAAGTATTTCACGCCAGCCGTGACGCCGCCCGGGAGAGATCGTCGGGCCCTGTCCGCATACGCGTGCGATGCCTTCACCCTGACTGCCAGATCGGTATCCGAGTCGGGCTTGGTCATCTCCGGACGCCATCTTGCGTCCGGCCGATATACTCTTCGTGGACCACCAGAGCCATCCGGGATGTCCACGTCCTCGGCCGAGCCGACAACGGCGCCCGCACAAAGGCAGCCTACGCCCTCATGCCCGCCGTGGTCGAGCCGCTTGCGACGTTACCGTGATGCGGTCGGCCGTCAACTGAGCCCGAAGCACTTCCGCCCCCGCGTGATGGGGCTCGTTCTGCGGTGCGTGCGAGAGAATGCTAGCGCGGCTTACCTGCGGTAAGCGACCGTGTGGTGTTGCGTCGTTTGCTCGGGAGAGGACATCGGGTTGATCCTTGGTGGTTCGGATTCGGCAACCTCGTAAATATCTTTATATCGGTCCGAGGTGACTTGTTTGCGCGTGCGCGCGTATGCGCGCACGCGAGGATGCTCGAGAGAATGCCGACACGCGAGCTTGGCAAAATACTAGCGGCGCTGAAGAGGGCCACGTCGCAGGATTTCAGCGGACGCTCTTTTCAGAGTCGACTGCGTATTCAGAAGGCAATCTACTTTCTTCGGGCATTCGGGTACGGCCCCACGAAGGAATACTCGTTCGGCGACTACTTCCATGGTCCGTACTCACCGAAGCTCGCGAACCAATATTACGACCTCAGGAGCCTCGACTCCGAAGAGGTTGCTGTTGGCCCCCCGCCTGCGTTCCCGCCGGCGGCCATCGAATTCCTCCGGGAGGCCATAAAGGCGGGAAACGACATGCTCGAGGCCGCTGCGACGATGCACGCGTTCTTGACCAGGAACCGTGACGCGTCAGGAGATGACGCAATCGCATACCTCGGCAAGGTTAAGGGCTGGCTTGTTGGCCGCGGGAGAGAGGCGTTGTCATTACTAAAGAAACACGGACTCGTTCCCGGTGCCACCTAGACACCGACGTCCTGCGCTGCGCCCTGGGGGACGATGTCGCCGACCGCGTGAAAACCTGTCGGCCGTTTCTCCACAGCGGCAAGCAACTTCAATCCTGCGCCTCATTCATCGTCCTCGGGGAACTCGTTAACGAGGTCCTGACTGAACCAAAGAAACTTGACCTCCAAGACGTCGCCCGAATCCTCGAACTGCAGACCAAGAGTGGCAACCTCGTAACCTACGGCCTCGGAGACAGAGCCACTCGAGTCTTCGCGATGGCGAAGGAATTGCGCTCACGGGAGCGCGAACTGACCCCTTGCGATGCGATGATCGTCGCTTGCGCTATCGAGGACCCTGTCTGCTCAGTGCTCTATACCTTTGACCGGCTGCTGTTGGAGAGCCACATGATCCAACGCTACGTGGCAGACCACAGGCGCAAGATCAAACCGGTTGAGTCGGCGGAGCATTGACCGTGCCTCTGTCCGCGATGTGCCCTTCCTTCTCGTTCGCGGTCGGGAAAAGCCAACGCTCATTATCGGCCCTCGAGGACGCGCCTTCCTCGGCGGCCCTCGGCGCTTAATAGGCATCCGTCGATGCGCGTCTGAAAGCCGGTGGAGATTCGATGAGTGGCGACGAATTCGAAGAATCATACCGGACCGGCGACACCCCATGGGATTCCGGCGTGCCGAGCGCGGAACTAATCCGCGTTCCTGACGCTGGATTGTTGTCTGGGAAAACAGTTCTCGAGATCGGATGTGGCACGGGGACCAACGCCATCGCATTCGCTCGCCGCGGATATCGGGTGACCGCGGTCGACTACGTCGAGCTGGCGGTGCGGCGGGCGCGGGAGAAAGCATGGAAGGCGGGAATCGAGATTGACTTTCGCGTCGGAGACGCGACCCGGATGGATCTCGGCGGACCCTACGAAGTGGTGTTCGACCGAGGCGTCTATCACGGCATTCGCAACGGGAACCTCACGGCGTTCCTCAAGATGCTCGAACGCGTCACCCGCAAAGGCACGCGTTGGTTGACCCTCGCGGGGAACGCCAAAGAGCCGATGGTCAACGGTCCGCCGGTCGTGACCGAGGAGGAATTCCGGACCGAGCTGGGACCGCTCTTCAAGATCCTCGAGGCACACGAGTTCCGGTTCACGCTCGACCGTAAAGACTTCCGGCCTCTGGCCTGGTCGATCCTGATGGAACGCCGATAATCGGGCCGCACGTCGCGCTCGAAAGCGGATTCAATTGAGGCTGTCATCGAGGCGAAACCGTCGTCTCCTGCTTGTGGATCGGACATGGTTTCCCGGCTTTGCAAAATCGACACTTCTCCGGCTTCGTGACCGGGAGCGGCTTGATCATCCGACCGTACTTCCGACGCGGCGTTCGGATCACCGCCTCGCTTGCGGCCTCAGACCGCCTCGACGAGCGACATCTCGGCCCGACCGCGCTTCATGCTCTCCGCGACGTCCTCGAAGGCGTCGAGGTGCCGCGAGACGTCCGCCTTCGTGTGCGCGACGGAGGATGTCCACTGCTCGTCCGGGCCCGTGGCCATCGGGATGATTCCGCGGTTCAGCATCGCGGTGTAGTAGCCCCACCACCGGCCCACGTCGACATCTTGGAACGACCGCCAATCCGTCACCGCTCGGCGGGCGAAATGCACGGTCCCGCTGATCCCGCCGGCCTGGACGACCATCTCGAGGCCGTGGTCTCCGCTGATGTCGCGGTAGCCTTTGGCGAGATCGTCGCCAATCTGCTGCGCGTGACGCATTCCGGCCCGCGTCAGGATCTTCGTCATCGTCACGAGCCCCGCGGAAATGCTGAGCGGATTCGCGTTGAACGTCCCCGCGTGGCCGATCTGACCCGGGACCACTTGGTCCATGATCGACCTCGATCCGCCGACGGCGGCGAGCGGGAATCCGCCGCCGATCGCCTTCCCGAGCACCTTGAGGTCCGGGGTGACGCCGAACGCCTCCTCCGCCCCGCCGTACCACTTGCCGCACGTCTTGACTTCGTCGAATATCAGGAGCGCGCCGATCTCACTCGCGATCTTCCGGAGCCCTTCGAGGAATCCCGGTTTCGGCGGGACGTAGCCCATGTTCATCGGCACAGGCTCGAGGATGATCCCCGCAATGTCGTCGGCGTGCTCGTTGGCCAGGGCCTCCGTCGCCGCGAGGTCGTTGAACGGCGCGACGACCGCGGTCTGCACGAGTTCCGGCAGGAGGCCCTTCGACGACGGCACCGGGTTCGGCCGCCTTCGATCTCCGGAGTCCTCTTTCTTCGGTTTGATTGACACCATGAGGGCGTCGTGGGATCCGTGGTAGCAGCCTTCGAATTTCAGGATCCGGCGGCGACCGGTGACCGCGCGAGCGAGGCGAACCGCGAACAACGTCGCATCGAGGCCCGTCATCGAGAACTTGAGGCGGTCCAACCGGAACCGCCGGCAGATGTGGTCCGCGAGTGGGCCCGCGTCGACCGACTCGAAACCAAAGATCGTGCCGTTGGACACCCGCTCCCGCATCGCCTTCGCGAGGACCGGGTGGCTGTGACCTGCGACCAGTGCGCCGAAGGCCATACAGAAGTCGATGTATTCCGTTCCGTCCGCATCCCAAATCCGCGAGCCTTTCGCCTTGCGAACGTATAGCGGGTACGGATCGACGAGACGGTAGTTGCTGTTGACCCCGAAGGGGATCCGCTTCTTCGCGGCCTCCCACGCCTGCGCGGATTTCTTCGTCCGCCGGCGAAACGCTTGGAGTTCTTCCTCCCACGATTGCATGATATCGATAAGTCGGCGCTCGAACGCTCGCATACTATAAACGGTTTCGCGCAACAGATGGAACGTTCTCGGATGCGGCAATGAAAGACGAGGCCATGGAACGAGAATGGCCGCGCCAGAATTGTTAACCTTAAACAAGGTTGATTCTCGCCATGAGGACGCTCCGCCCCCATGGTCTCGGCGAACGAGGTTAAAGGCACCGCGGGCGTTCTCCATGGGATGGCGTTCGACATCGTCATCCGGGGAGGGCGTGTCCTCGACGGAACGGGCTCCCCGTGGCGCGTCGCGGATATCGGAATCCGCAGAGGGAAGATCTCACGCGTGGGCCCCCTCGGGCGTGCGAAATGCGACCGCGCAATCGATGCCTCGGGGACCTTTGTCGCCCCCGGCTTCATCGACATCCACACGCACAGCGATATCGGAATCCTCGTCGAGCCCACGGCGGAGTGCGCGGTCCGCCAAGGCGTGACGACCCATGTGATCGGGAACTGCGGCGACTCGCCTGCGCCGATCGGTGAGCGATACCGCGAGCTCGCGGTCCGGCGGTTCGAGTACTACGCGCAGGCGAAAGATTGGAATTGGTCGACGTACGGGGGATACCTCGATTTCATGGCCCACCATGGTGTCGGCATCAACATCGCGGGCCTCGTCGGCCACGGGAGCGTGCGGCTCGCGACGATGGGCTTCGAGGAGAGACCACCGACTCCGGAAGAAACGCGCACGATGAAGAATCATGTCGATGAGGCGATGCGCGCGGGCGCCTTCGGGATGAGCACCGGCCTTGTCTACCCCCCGGGATGCTTCGCGGCGACGGAGGAGATTGTCGTGCTCGCCAAAGTCGTCGCGCGTCATCACGGCTTCTACGCGTCTCACATCCGGGGCGAGCGGGAGACGATTGTCGACGCGGTCCGGGAATGCATCGAGATCGGCGAGCAGGCCGGCTGTCCGGTCCAGATCAGTCACAACAATCCGAAGTACGGCGGCATCGGGAAGGCGAAGGAAATCCAGGCGCTGTGGGAGGCCGCCCGGGCGCGCGGCGTGGACGTCCTCGCGGACAACGACGTGCACACGGACTTCGGGCCTCCCCTGAGTCACGCGCTTCCGCAGTGGACCCAGAAGCTCCCGACGGACGAACTCCTCGGATTGCTGCGGCAACCCGCGAAACGGGAGGCGTTGAAAGCGGAAATTCAAGCGGACAAGCGTCCCGGCGCCGGATACGTCGGGTTGCTGGTTCACGAACAATTCGATCGAATCTGGCTCTTACGTTGCCCGGAAGATTCTTCGAAGGAAGGAAAGACAATCGCACAGCTTGCGAAGCAGCGCCGCGTTGATCCGTGGACCGCATACTTCGACATGATCGTCGAGGAGCGAGACCGGGCGGTGGGCCTGTTCGACTACATGGACCCGGAGGAAATCAAGTCGACCTTGCGGCATCCTCTCGTGATGATTTGTTCCGACGGCTGGGTCGCGCCGAAGGAGGAGCGCACCTCGCCCACCGCGCCCTACCAGCCGTGCACGTACGGCGAGTTCCCCGGCGTCATCGAGCGGTTCGTCGTGAACGAGAGCGTGCTTCGGCTCGAAGAGGCCATTCGCAAGATGACGGCCTTGCCGGCCTCGCGGCTTGGACTCGGGGACCGCGGCCTCGTTCGACCCGGGTTCTGGGCCGATCTCGTCGTCTTCGACTTGACGCGTGTTCGGGACCGCGCGACGAACCGGTGGCCCCATACCTATCCGTTCGAGAACTATCCTCATCAATACCCGGAGGGAATCGACTGGGTCCTGGTGAACGGGACCGTCGCGGTGGAAATGGGCCGGCCGACGGGCGCTTTGTCCGGGCAGGTCCTCCGGCACGGGGAGGGCCGATGACGGTCCAACCCATCGACAAGCGTTTCTCGGCCGACCGGATTCGACGGAGCATCTTCCGGATCCTTCGGGAAAATGTGCTCTGTTCGATGTCGACGGTCGCGCCGGACGGTCGAGCGCACATCAACACGGCGTACTTCTGCTGCACGCCCGACCTCGAGTTGTATTTCCTCTCCGACCCCGAGTCGCGGCATGGTCGGAATCTCGAACAAAACCCATCCCTGGCGATGACGATTTTCCGATCGACTCAAGAATGGGGAGGTCCGGATCGAGGACTCCAGCTGTTCGGCCGCTGTCGACGAACCCACGGACGCGGGGCGAGGGAAGCGGAACGCGCGTACGGGGCGAGATTCTCGCCGTACGGGAAGTGGATGAAAGGGCTGAGCCTCGCCGAGCGTCGGCAAGCCGCACTCCTCCGATCCTACGCCTTCTACCGGTTCCTTCCGAGACGTATCAAGATCCTCGACGAGCGAGAATTCGGCGGCGCGATGTTCGTGACGGCCTCGATCGTGCGAAGGCCGAATTCGACACCCGATGTGCGCTGGCGTGCGACCGAACGACTTTCGCCGTAAGAGTCCCGCCGCGGGACGATTGGTTGTCAAAAGCCATCAAATAGGCGTTGCTGGATACGGCCGCGATGTCCCCTCAGACCGTCGCCGTACGAGGCGCATCCCCACGGGCGACCGACTCGCTCGTCGCACCTCTCTGGATCGGCTTCTCCTCGAACAGCACGCCAGTCCTTGCCCCACCACCGCGGAACTAGCATCACGCCCCTCTCTCGCAGGTGAATTCGGTGACCAAACAGAACTTCCACGGAACCGAACAGCGCGGTCTCAGCATCGTCGTGCGGTCCGCGATGTTCGAGGGTCGCTTCGGGCGGATGTTCCGCAACCTGTCGCCTTCCCTTCCACCGGATGCGGCCCTCCGCAAGCTCGCGAAGCAGATGGTCGAGCCGGAGCCGAAACCGGGGGTGGAGGATGAGAGCGGAGACAATCCGGACATTCCGGCGGGGTTCACCTATTTCGGCCAGTTTGTGGACCACGACCTCACCTTCGACCCGACGTCGCAGCTGCAGCGCGACAACGACCCGGACGCACTGACGGATTTTCGGACGCCGCGGCTCGATCTCGATTCCGTGTACGGACGCGGTCCCGACGATGTCCCCTTCGTGTACGATCGGGACGGCGTCCATCTCCTCATCGGCCGCAACGCCGAGGGAGACGACGACCTGCCCCGGAACACGAACGGGCGGGCACTCCTCGGCGATCCGAGGAACGACGAGAACCTGATTGTCTCGCAGCTAGCGCTCGGGTTCTTGAAGTATCACAACCAAGTGGTCGACGCCTTGGCCGAGACGCCCGCGCGGGAGCGATTCGACGAGGCCCGGCGGATCGTCCGATGGCATTTTCAGTGGACTGTCGTCCACGACTTCCTGAGGCGGCTGGTCGGGGACGAAGTCATCCGCGACGTGCTCCAGCCCGATGCATTCACCGTTCCCACGGACCGCGGAAAGAAGACCGTGAAGACCGTCAAGGTCGTCCTGAAGTTCTTCGCCTGGAAGCACCGCCCCTTCATGCCCGTCGAGTTCTCCGTCGCCGCGTATCGCTTCGGGCACAGCATGGTCCGGGGCGAGTACGAACTGAACGCCGAGGTGCAGGACGTCCCGATTTTCGCAAAGCCTCCGGAGCCCGACCTTCGGGGGTTCCGCGAGCTGCCCGAGGGACACGTGATCCAATGGGCGCGATTCTTTGAGTTCTCCGGAGCGAACCTCGACGTCCAACCCTCGCGCCGGATTGACACGAAGCTCGCATTCGGCCTCAGCGAACTTCCGGAGAGCGTGGCGAAGGGAATCGCCGCGCTCGCGGAGCGGGATCTGAAGCGCGGCAAAGCGCTCGGCCTCCCTTCCGGCCAATCGGTCGCCCGCGCGATGGGGATCCCGGACGACCTCATCTTGCGCGGAGACGACTTGAAGCCGCTTCCCCCGGACCTGATCAAAGCGTTCGGAAAGGACACCCCACTGTTCTTCTACGTCCTCAAGGAGGCGGAGGCCCTGAGCCACGGGAAGAAACTGGGCCCGGTCGGTGGCCGCATCGTCGCGGAGGTCATCATCGGCCTCATCCGAGGAGATCCGTCGTCGTTCTTGAGCGTCCAGCCGATGTGGCAGCCGAAGGGCGGGGAATTCGGCGCGCCTCGGGATGGCGAGTTCTCGGTGGCCGACTTACTCCGTTTCGCAAAGGTAAGAATCTCCTAAGCCAGAGTGGGCCGGCCCATCGGTTGCGCAAACTTCCGGCGCCGTGGCGAGTGAGCGCCCAAGTAATGAAATAAGTGTCTTCCGGATACGAGGCGTTGGATGACTGCGTTGCTCCTGGCGGAACAGGACGTCGATGGCCTCCTCCGGATGGACGATGCGTTGAGGGCGGTCGAGGAAGGATTCCGGGCTTTGGGGAGAGGCGAGGCAACGAACCGCCCGCGGCAGCGAGTCGGAACAGCAGAGACCGCGGTCAACGTGATGCTCGCGTCTTGGCCGGGGCGGGGCTATGCCGGGTTCAAGTATTACACGGCGTCTCGCGCGGGAATTCGCTTTTGGGTCCACCTGTTCGACCTGGCGACCGGCGAGCTTGTCGCCGTGATTCAGGCCGACCGACTTGGACAGCGGCGCACTGGAGCAGCCTCCGGAGTCGCGACGAGGTATCTCGCGCGATCCGATGCATCGACTGTCGGCATCGTCGGTACGGGATGGCAGGCCGAGAGCCAGCTGGAGGCGGTCTGCGCGGTCCGCTCCATCCAGCGAATCCGCTGCTCCGGACGGGACCGGGCACATCGCGAAGCTTTCGCGGAGAAGATGTCCTCCGTCCTCGGGGTGAATGTCGAAGGGGCGAGGTCGGCCGAAGAGGCGATCCGTGACGCCGACGTTGTCATCGCGGCGACGAACGCGCCTCAACCGGTCATCCACGGAGATTGGCTGCGCGCGGGATGTCACATCAACGCCATCGGAGCGAACCGACTCGAGACTCGCGAGCTCGATGACGCCGCGGTCCGTCGATGTGCGTTCGTGGCAACCGATTCGATTGAACAGGCCAAAGAGGAGAGCGGCGACCTCGTCGAGCCGATGAAACGCGGGCTGATCACGTGGGACCGCGTCCACGAAATCAGCGAAGTCGTCGCGGGAAAAATCCAGGGGCGGACGAACGCCGAGGACATCACGTTGTTCAAATCTCACGGGATCGCGATTGAGGATGTCGCGGCGGCTGCGCTTGTGTACGAGCGCGCACGCGACCGGGGAATCGGCAAGTCCATCTCCCTCTGACAACCCACCGACGACTGGACATCCGAAATCCAAAACCGCATCGATTGGATCCGGATTCAATCAAACGGCCGATGCCTCAAGGCTCCGTCTCGCGGAGACGCTCGAGGTATCGGCTCACGGGATTGAAGAAAATGAAAACCACCGGGAGGGCCAGGTAGATGAGCAAGGCGACCGTCGTGTTCACGAAGGAGACCGCGATGGCCACCGGGGTGATCACGGGGCCGATCGCGAGCCAGACGCGCACCTTGTGGACCAGCTCCGGGTCGAGGCCCGGTTCAATCAGGCCCCGGTCTCCGGTCAGGTACCACCAAATCACATAGCCGAGGGCAGCCAGCAGACCGAGGACTGCGCCGTAGAGGCTCAAGGCAATCGGGTCTTGGGGATATGTGCCCATCAGGGAGGCGGCGAACGGGATGAGGGCGATGCCCATGAGGAACAGAACGTTCAGCCACACCAGGGTGCGGTTCACGCGCAACACGAAGTGGAACACCTGGTGGTTCGCGAACCAATAGACCCCTAGGACGATGAAACTGATGAAGAATGTCGCGAACCGAGACCACAGCCCGACCAGACCTCCCGCCAAGCCCTGCGGTCCGAGCGTCGCGGGAGCGCGGAGCTCCAAGACGAGGATCGTCATTGCGATGGCGAAGACTCCGTCGATTAGGGTCTCGAGACGATTCTTCGGGAGCCCGTGTGCCTTCGGCTTGGGTGCGTCCGCCCGTCTCCCCCCGACCCAGCCACATGGAGCCGAGCCTTAAAGCACCGGCGCTGGCGATTCGCCAGAACGCGACCTCGAGGAAGGACGGCCGGCGGACCGCACCGCGGCAGCCATCGCGTCGATGAAACCCGGGTCCGTGTTCGGCGAGTCCGTGCGTTCGAGTTGAAGACCTCTCTCCGAAGCGAATGCCCGAGCCTCGATGTCCACATCGTACAGGATTTCTAAATGGTCCGAGACGAATCCGAACGGAACCACGAGCACGGCCTTCTCACCGGTCTTTCCGATCTCCTCCAAGACTTCCTCAAGCGGAGGTCCGAGCCATGCCTCGTCAGTTCGGCCCGCACTCTGCCACGCCATCCGAGCCCGGAAAGACGGCAGTCGACGGAGCACGAGGGCCATCGTCTCGGACAGTTCCCGTTCATACGGGTCCCCTCCGTCGATGAGTTTCTTTGGGAGGCTGTGGGCGGTGAACACGACGATTGGGGCGTGGAAACTCCTCTGTGCGAGGAGCTCGAGACCCTCCCGGACCTTCGCCGCGAACATGCCGATTAGCGCAGGCTCCGTGTTCCAACTCTCGACATATGCCACATCTGGCCGCCGGGCGACCGTCGAAAGCGCGGCGTCGGCGGCGGCGAAATAGGCCCCCACGCTCCTACGGGAGTAGTACGGCGTCAGCGGCAGGACGACAAGCCGGTCCACGCCGTCCGCGACGACTTCCGTGATCACATCCCGGATGTATGGTCGCCAGTTCCTCATGCCGACGTAGCACCGGTAAGTTGCCCGGTCGTCGCCGTTCAGGCGGTCTTCAAGAGCGTTGGCCTGGGCCCGCGAAATGTCCAGGAGCGGTGATTTCCCGCCGATTCGGCGGTACCGCTCGCGGAATTCATCAATGAGTTCTTCGCTCGTCGGCCGTCCCCCGCGCACGTCGAGAAGGAACGGACCGACCTCATCGAGCGAGTTGGGTCCCCCTACGGCCGTCAACAGGACGGCCGTCCGTTCGTCCTCGGAAATTCTCGACATGACGGCCTCCTCATCCCCGCCGAGTCGACTCGTGGACGAGCCCCACGAGCGCTCGCAACTCGTCCTGATGCGTCTCCGGCAAGACTCCGTGGCCCAGATTGAACACATGGCCGGTACGGTTCCCGATCCGGTCTAACACGTCCTGGGCCGCCGGCCGCCAAACGTCCGCCGGGCCGAGGAGGGCGGCCGGATCCAGATTGCCTTGAATTCCCCGGTCCTCGCCAATCCGCCGCCAAGCGGTATCGATCGGAATCCGCCAGTCCACGCCAACGACGTCCCCTCCCGCCGCGGCAAAGGATTCGAGAAATCCGGATGTGCCCGTGCCGAAATGGATGCACGGGACTCCCGTCTCGCAGATTTCGTGAAAGAGGCGGCGCGTGAACGGAGACACACTCTCATCATATTCGCGGGGGCTCAGCGCGCCGGCCCAGCTGTCGAACAGTTGGAGGGCTTGGGCGCCGGCATCGACCTGGGCCCGAAGGTACGTGGCCATCCCATCGACGAGGAAGTTCATCAACCGCCGCCAGTCGGCAGGATGCGCATGCATGAACGACTTCGTCGCGAGGAAATCCCGGGAGGACCCGCCTTCGATCAGGTAGCTCGCCAGGGTAAACGGCGCGCCGGCGAATCCGATGCAAGGGACCGCCGCCATGGCTCGTACGCGTCGAATCGTCTCGAAGACAAACGGCATGTCTCTCACGGGATCGAGCCGCTTCAATCGGTCGACGTCTTCGGAGGTGCGAATGCGGGGCTCGAGGATCGGACCCTCGCCGGCGTCGATCCGCACCCGGATGCCCATCGCCTCGACCGGCAACAGGAGATCCGCGAACACGATCGCGGCGTCCACCCCGAGCTCCCGGAGGGGCTGGAGGGTCACCTCGGCGGCCAGGTCCGGCGACTTTGCGATTTGCAAGATACCGTGCTTCGCGCGGATCGCCCGGTAGGCCGGGGAGGACCGACCGGCTTGACGCATGAACCAGACCGGGGTGCAGTCCACGGGCTCGCGCCAGCACGCACGCAGGAAACGATCGTTCAAGAATTCCGGACCTCCCGGAGCGCGGCCGCGGCCGCCTCAATCGTCCGCTCGACCTCCGGCTTACGGTGCGACGAGGATAGGAAGAAGCTCTCGAACGGAGCGGGCGGAAAGTACACACCGCCCTTCAGCAGAGCCCAGAAGAAGCGCCCATACGTGGTCTTGTTCATCGCCTGCGCGTCGCGGTAGTTCCGGACGGGCTCGGGCCGGAAAAAGATGCCCATCATCGATCCGACGCGCGGCACCTGCACCTCCATGTCCGCGTCGTCGGCCGCATCCCGGAGCCCCGTCTCGAGTTGAGCGCTGCGCTTCTCCAAACTCGCGTACAGGCTGGGGCGCAGCTGACTCATGGTCGCTTGGCCGGCCGCCATCGCCATCGGGTTCCCGGCGAGGGTCCCCGCCTGGTACACCGGGCCGAGCGGGGCGACCATCTCGAGGATGTCCCGCCGCCCTCCGTAGGCCCCGAGGGGCATGCCGTGGCCGAGGATCTTCCCCAGACAGGTGACGTCCGCCGCGACGCCGTACTTCTCTTGGGCACCGCCCGGCGCAACCCGAAAGCCCGTGATGACCTCATCGAAGACGAGCAGGCTGCCGAACTCCCGAGTCATCCGGCGGAGGCCTTCGAGGAAATCGGGATCCGGCGGGACAACGCCCATGTTCCCGGCGATGGGCTCGACCAAGACGGCCGCAATCTGATCCCCGTAGCTGCGGAAGAGACCCTCCACGGAAGCGAGGTCGTTGTACTGCGCCAACAACGTGTCCCGCACCGCGTTGTCGGGGACGCCCGCGGAACCCGGCAAACTCGCGGCGGCCAGCCCGGAACCGGCTTTCACGAGCAAGGCGTCCGCATGTCCGTGGTATGCCCCCTCGAACATGACGATCTTGTCGCGACCCGTGAAGCCGCGAGCCACGCGGACGGCGGACATCGTGGCCTCCGTTCCCGAATTGACGAAGCGGAGCAGGTCGATGCTCGGGAACCGTCGCTTCACTTCTTCGGCCAGGCGGACCTCCGACTCCGTCGCGGCCCCGAAGCTCATCCCGCGGCCCGCGGCACTGCGGACGGCGCGGACGACGGAGGGATTCGCGTGACCGAGTACAAGAGCGCCCCACGACATGCAAAAATCAAGATACCGGCGTCCGTCTGCGTCCCATAGGGTTACGCCGTTTCCGCGAACAACGAACCGCGGGGTTCCGCCGACGGATCGAAACGAACGGACCGGACTGTCGACTCCGCCAACGAGGCTCTCTTGGGCCCGCCCGAAAAGCTTCTCCGACTCCGGCGCGCTCAGCGCCCCGGAGGCTGTGAATCCCATGTCAAATCCCCAGGGCGTCGAGCATCTGCTCCGGCGTGGATAGGATGCACGTAAAGATCGGCGTCTCCCGCTCCGTGTACTTGCTCGCCTCGCTCGAGCGGAGGTCCATCACGAGGTCGAGGAAGTCGAGTGGATTGTCAGCCTCGAAGGACAAAACGAACTCATGATCGTCGAGCCCGAACGAATAGGCCGTGTGAATCTTGACGTCGGGATACTTGTGGCCGATGCGGAAGTGATCCCGCATGATCTCCTGCCGATGTTCAAAGGGAATCGAGTACCACTCCCGCTTCTTCACGAACGGATAGACGAAGAGGTAGCGGCTACCGTGCGGCTCCGATTTCATGGCGAGACCGTCCTGACCTTTGTGGGTGTGGCCGCCTGTGTATTGGGACCGCTTGCTCGCGGCGAGATATGCATACGTCGTCTCGAGGTAATGGCCGAGTTCCGTCGATGAGACTCGACGGGCCATTTCCCGTAACGTCTCGAGGTGCGGGTCGATCGCCCAGACCATGAAATCCACGTCGGCCCGGATCCCTTGAAGGGAGTAGCACCAGAGGGTGATGTCTTCCTCGAGATCATGGAGGAGCGAGGCGAACTCCGCTTTCTGTTTCTTCTTCCGCTCCGAGTCGAGCAGCCGCCATTCGGGTCGGACCTGGTAGAACGTGTACTTGAGGAACTCGCGGGATTCTCCCGCCTCCCCGGTTTCGTCGGATCCTTGCCCCTGAGTCGGCTCCGTCATGCGCGTCTCTCCCGCCGCCATCGTGCGAAGTCCTTCGCGTAATAGGTCAGGATGAGGTCCGCGCCCGCGCGACGGATTGCGGTGATCGTCTCCTCGACCACGGAGCGTTCGTCGACCCATCCCCGTTCCGCGGCCGCCTTGATCAGGCTGTACTCTCCGCTCACGGAATACGCGGCAAGCGGCGCGTCAAACCGTTCGCGCGCCGCGCGAATCACGTCCAGGTATGCGAGGGCGGGCTTGACCATCACGATGTCCGCACCTTCCTCCAGGTCGAGAGCGATCTCGCGGAGGGACTCGCGCAGGTTCGCAGGATCCTTCTGGTAGGTGCGGCGGTCGCCGAACCGGGGGACGGAATCGGCGGCGTCTCGGAACGGGCCATAGAACGCGGAGGCGTGCTTCGCTGCGTACGCGAGGATCGCCGTCTCCTCGAATCCTTCGCGGTCCAAGGCCGCGCGGATGGCGCCGACCTGGCCGTCCATCATCGCGCTTGGAGCCACGAGGTCGGCGCCCGCGCGTGCCTGGCTCACGGCCGTCTTGGCGAGCAGTTCGAGGGACGCGTCGTTGTCGATTCGACCATCCCGGACCACGCCGCAATGCCCGTGGTCGGTGTATTCGCAGAGGCAGACATCCGTCATCGCGATGAGATCCGGGGTTGCCCTCTTCACCGCACGGACGGCCTGCTGCACGACGCCGCTTTCGTCGTACGCTCCCTGGCCGAGCGAATCCTTCTCCGCCGGGAGGCCGAAGAGGATCACGGCGGGGACGCCAAGTTCCGCAAGCTGCTCCGCCTCGGACGCGGCCTCGTCCATCGTCAGTCGAAAGATGCCCGGCATGGAGGGAATCGCCGACCCCATGCGGGGATCCTCCCGAATGAAGAGCGGTTGCACGAGACGATCGATGTCGACGGACGTCTCTCGGACGAGCGCACGGATGGCGGCGGTCCTCCGCAACCGTCGGGGCCGATAGCGGGGACGCGGGAGCTCAGCCATTGGCACGAACCTCCTCTAAGCTTTCGACGAGTCCGTCGACCGTATGGTTGCGCGCGACCGCGCAAACTCGGAACCCGAGAGAACGTGCGGCCTGCGCGGTGACCGGTCCAATGCACGCGGCCTCGGCCTCCTTGATCAACCGGTCCCGCACGTCTTTCGGAAGAAGGTCCATTAGATGAGTCGCCGCGGACGCGCTCGTGAACAGCACGACATCGATCCGGTCCGTCTTCCGGAGAACGTCGATGTCCGGCGCGGCCGGGATCGCGTCGTATGCATCCGCCTCGATGACCTGCGCACCTCGATCCCGCAGCTCGTCCGCGAGGCTTTTCCGCGCGATCCGGGAGCGGGGCAGGAAGATCGTTCGCCCGCACACGTCGCCGAGCGCACCCGCGATGGCATCGGTCAGGAATTCGTTCGGGACCAAGGACACGGCCAGGCCCGCTGCCTCCGCGGCCGCTTTTGTCGCGGGGCCTACGGCCGCGACCTTTCCCTGGAAGCCGGCCAAGTCCACGCCTAAGGCCCTCGACCGGTCGACGACCGCCTCGACGCCGTGGGCACTCGTGAAGACCACCCAATCCAACGTCCGCCAGAGGCGAAGCCCGCGGTCCAGGTTCTCGTAGTCCGCCGGTGGAACCAGGCGAATCGTTGGGAATGGAATTGCGCGGCCTCCTCTCTCCCGCACCGCACGAGCGACTTTGTCGGCGAGGTCTTCCGAGGTTGCGACGAGGAACGTCTGGCCGCGAAACGGGAGGTCGTCCATCTACGCCGCCTCGGCGACCAGGTCGGCCGCTCCTTGTTGAACGAGTTTTGCCCACACGGAGTCAACGATTTCCTTCCAGCGAGACGCGTCGCCTCGATCCTCGGATCGGATGATGCGGCGACCCTCCGGGTCTGCAAGCACGGCGCGAAGACGCATGCCGCCCTCAACCGTGGCGAGCGCTCCGAAGGGGATGTTGCATCCGCCGCCAACACGGGCGCCGAGGGCCCGCTCCGCCTCGGTCGTGCGGCGGGCACTCGGGTCGTCAATCGCGGACAACAGGTCGAGAACCGGACGGTCGCCCTTTCGCGCCTCCAGGGCGAGCGCGCCCTGACCGGGGGCGGGGGTCATCACGTCCGGCGACAGCGGGTGAGCGAACCGGTCATCGATGTGGAGTCGGCGCATGCCCGCGGCCGCGACAACCACGGCGTCGAAGTCGTTCGAGTCGAGTCGGCGCAGACGGGTATTCACGTTCCCGTGGAGAGCGATGACCTCGAGGCCGGGCCGTTGCGACAAGAGCTGCGCGCGCCGACGGAGGCTGCTCGTGCCGACGCGGACGCCCGGACCCAAGTCGTCGAGAGTCATCAGGCGTCGGCCGACGAGGGCATCTCTCGGATCCTCCCTCGGCGGAATCGCCGCGATGACGAGTCCGGTCGCGGTTTCGGTCGGCAAGTCCTTCAGGCTGTGGACCGCGAAGTCGATGCGCTCCTCCAGGAGAGCGTCCTCGATGCGTTTCGTGAAGGCCCGCTTGCCGTCGAGGGCCGTTCCCAAGTCCTCTCGATATCCTTCGTCCCCATGGGTCCGGATCACGACGGTCTCCGTCCGGAGGCCGGGCCGGATCGTCCGGAGTCGTACCACCACTTCGTCCGCCTGGGCGATCGCGAGCGGGCTCCCCCGAGTGCCGGCCCGCAAGGACGGAGTCATCCAGGACCTCGTTGGAGGCTCTCGACAATCTGCCGGACGATTTCCGTGCGTGTCCCCTCGGGGAGGGAGCGTAGGCGTTCGGTGGGACCGTGGAGGAACCGGTTCACCAAACGAGTCGCGAGCTTGTCCACGACGGCGCGATCTCCCTCGGAGAGATCCGGGAGTCGGGCCAACGTCGTTTCCACCTCGTGCCGCCGGACCGCTTCCGCCTTGCGTCTGAGGACGGCAATGTCCACCGACGCGGCCGGGCGCAACGATTCGATCATGCGTTCCGCCTCCCCCCGGATTCGGTGCTCGACCCGGGCCTGGGCGCTCGGTGACGGAGGACGCTGACCCCAGGGCGCGAGTCCATCCAAATCCACCACGTGAACGCCCGCGAGGGTGCGACAGCTCGGATCGACGTTCCGGGGAAACCCAAGGTCGATGAGCCAGATCGGGCGACCCTCGCGTCGACGGATTGCAGTGCAGAGCGTCTGCGCGGTGAGGAGCGGGTGTCGGACCGCGGTCGCGGCGAGGACGATATCGGCTTCGGTGAGAACCTTCCGAAGATCCGCCAGCGGGACGGCCTTCCCGCCAAGGGCTTCTGCCAGCTCGCGGGCCCGCGCGAAATTCCGATTCAGGATGCGGATCTCGGCGCGCGGCCGGAGACTCTTCGCCGCGATGCGTGCCATCTTCCCTGTCCCAATCAGTGCGACGATTCGATTCTCGACCGGAACGACGGCCTCGAGGAATCGAACGGCGGCGTGACTCGCGGACGCGTCGGCGACTGAGACGCCCGCGAGTTTCCGGATCCGGGAAGCGCTCCGGGCGGCGTGAAGGAATAAATCGGCCAGGGGCCCGCCTGCCGAGGCCCGGGCCGGTCGCTGTCGTGGGGCGTTCCGGACCTGCGCGGCCACCTGCTCTTCGCCTTCGGCAAGCGAGTCCAGACCGCTGGCGACGCGCAGAAGATGCGCCGCGGCATCGCGGTCTTCGAGGACGTACAGTAGATGCTCGTCCTCGGAGACGCCGAGGGCTCTCAGAACGGCTTCGCAGGCCCGTCGAGGGGCCTCCGTGAGCATGTATACTTCGACTCGGTTGCACGTCGTCAGCAGGACGAGGTCGGACCAGGGACTGGTGCGTCCGCCGGCCTTCCGAAGCGACGGATAGGAGGCTTTGCCGAGTAGCCGCTCGCGCACGTCGAGGCTCGAGGTGCGATGGTTTGTGCCGATTACGAGGAGGTGTAGCGCGACCGGGGGGGTGACCCCATCAGAAGGACCCGGAGATGAAAGCGCCTCGCGACTCATCGGCCTCGCGACAGGTCCGACCCGACGAGCCTATAAGAACGTGTGCGCAGACGATTCACATCATAATGATAACTTCGGCGGAACAGAACGGTTTGACGTGACCGGTTGAGCGACGGCCTCGACCGGGGCCACGAGGATCTTGCGCCCCGCCCATCGATCGGACTCTCTGCGTAGTTCCGAAAGTCAGCGCCGGCTCCGACACGTCAGGTCTTGCGGTGCACGGAGACCAGGTGCTGAACGTATCCAACGAGGCCTCCTGCGGACATGTAGTTCTCCGGGTTTCGGAAGAACGGACATCCCAGCGCCGCGGACACGGCGCCCACCGCGATGAACGCGAGGAACCCGATCGCCTTCCAGTTCGGACGCTTCATCGTCACCCCGAATTCCGCGCGCGTAGATATCATTTGCGGGTTTCGACTCGAAATGGCAGTGGGCTCGACCGGATTCGAACCGGTGACCTTCGCCATGTCAAGGCGATGTCATAGCCACTAGACCACGAGCCCGCGCCGCGGCCTAACCCTGCGGCTCGCTTAAGACTTTCTCCGCCTACTCCTTGGCGCCCACAGAATCGTGAGCAAGTTCGCCCGACGTCCGACTTGGGTTCGTCGGGATCTGTTACGCTCGCAACGCCCGCAGCGCCGCGGCCGCCGCCCGCGCGACGGATTTCCGAGGATCGTGAGTTGCCTTCTGCAGCGCGGGTGCGGCCCGTCGGTCCCCGATCGCTCCGAGCGCCGTTGCGGACGCCTGACGCACAAACCATTGCGGGTCGTCGAGCGCGCGGACGAGAGCCGGAACGGCTCGAGGGTCTTCGAGCTTCCCGAGGACGCCCGCGGCAGTCAAGCGCACTCCACCGGACTCGTCCTCCAGGAGGCGCGCGATCTTTGGCACGGCGTCCATCGCTTCGAGCCGCAGCAATGCGATCATCGCAGCCCGCCGCACGGTCATCGCGGGATCCGCGAGCGCGCGGATCAGTCGCGAGACGGCCCGGGAATCCCCAATCCGGCCGAGTGCATCGGCCGCTCCCGAGCGCTCCGTGGCGGTCCGCGAGCTTTCCAGGGTTTGGAGGAGAGGCGGGACCGCAATCGGGCCCAAACGGGCGAGGAGGACCACGGCTCGGTTGCGGGCCGTCAGGTACCGCCAACGGAGGGCGGGAAGGAGCAGCTCGAGGCTCCGCATGTCACGGCGTCGGACGAGGACCTCGGCGCGACGAAGCACGCTCCGCCAGTCCGCGGGTGCGCGGACCATCGACGCCGCTCACTTCGTCAAAGCGGAGACGATGGCCCGACAGAACGCGGGAAGATCGTCTGGGAAACGCGACGTGATGAGATTCCCGTCGACCACACATTCCTTGTCGACCCAGTCCGCGCCCGCGTTCAGACAGTCGTCTCGCACGCTTGCATACGAGGTCATCCGGCGGCCTTTGACGATCCCCGCGCTAATCGGCACCCACGCCGCATGGCAGATCGCTGCAACGACTTTGCGGCCTTCGTCCATCGAGCGGACGAACGACAGGATTTCCTTGTGCTGGCGCATCCGATCCGGGCCCGCAACGCCTCCGGGAATCACGACGGCGTCGAAATCCTTCGCCTTCAGGTTGGCGGCCGTCACGTCGACCTCGCACGGGTACGAGTGCTTCGACGTGTAAGTCCGCTTCTCGTGACCTGCGAGGACTACCTCGGCCCCTTCCTCCACGAGCCGGTAGTATGGCACCCAGAGTTCGAGATCCTCGTATCCATCTTCCGCGAGCACGACGACTTTTCTTCCTTCCAGCGTCATGGGTGGGCCATCACGGACCGCGGTCAAATCTCTTGCGCATGAATCGGGGCCGGGGGGATTCGACCAAAATCGATATGAGGGGTGACGGCCTCGGTCCGCGCCGAGGGAGGACTCGATGACGTCCAAGGACAACTTCGAATTCGCGCACGAGCACCGCCACGAGGTCGCCTGGATGTCGCAGAATACGAACACCCTCCCCGTCCATCCATCGATCCTCGAGGCAATCCGCACGAGCGCCGACGACCGCGAGTTCAATCTCTACCCGCGGAAGGCCGGGATCTCTGGGCTCTCGGAGGCGATCAAGGCTGACCTGGGCCTCGACGACGCCGACATGATCCTGACGAACGGCGGGATCGAGGGGGAGTACATCGCGACCCGCGCGCTCCTGAAGGCGGGGGACGAGGCGCTCTCGACGGACCCTGCGTTCCTCCCGATCCACGACCAGGTGGCTATGACGGGAGGTCACGCGATCGAGGTCGACATCTACCGCAAGCCGTACGTGCTCACGCCGGACCTCGCGCTCGAATCGATTACGCCCGCGACGAAGATGCTCCTCGCGATCGACCCGAACAATCCGCTCGGCTCGGGATATTCGCGGTCGCAGATCAAAGGCCTCGCGGACATCGCGAGAGACCACGGCCTTTGGCTGATCGACGACATCACCTATCGAGACTTCAACGCGGACCACATCCTTGCCACGGACTTCTACCCGGAGAGGACCCTCTTGTCCTATTCTTTCAGCAAGGCGCCGGGCCTCGCGGGTCTTCGGATCGGAGCAATCATTGGACCGGCGGATGCGATCCAGACGCTGCGGCGATTCGACACGAACGTCCTTGGGGTGAACGTCCTCGCGCAGCGAGCCGCGCTCGCCGCGCTCAAGAGCAAGAAGGAGTGGCTGCCGGGAATCCGGCGGACCTGCGGAAAGAATCAGGAGACGATCCGGCACGCCGTCGAGAAGGTCGACGGCGCCTCCCTCCCGGTCTACCCCTCGAAGGCGAACATGTTCGTGATCGACCTCGCTTCGACCGGTGCGAAGCCGGAGGTCGTCGAGGAACGCCTACTGTTCGACCACCTCGTCCACACCCGCGCAGGGTCTTACCTCTCGAAGAAACACGGAGGCGAGTTCCTCCGCGTGTCGTTCACGGTGTCGGAGGCCGATTGCCAGCGGTTCGCGGACTCGTTCCCCGTGGTCATGGACAAGCTCGCCAAGTAGTGTCCGACAGGCTCATAGAGCCCGACGCGTCTGGGGGGGACATGGGATTTCTGCAGGAGCTCGCAGGCCGAGTGGAGGAAGTGGCCGCGGCCGGCGGAAAGTTCGCCGACGCGTTCGTTCGGACGGCAGGGGCCACGTTCTCCAGTGCCTTAGTGTTCATGGAGCGCGAGATTGGCTATGCGCAAAAGGCAGCGAAGAAACGGGGCGGCGAGAAGGCAGATAGCCGCAAGGGCCCAAACCGCAAGTAGGGCTCTGGAACTCGGACGTGCATGATCGGTCGACGCACCGCATCCGGCCTTTTTTTCGGCGCCTACGATCCGTCTTGCGATTCGTCCCCTTCGGGGTTGGGAGCGAGCCAGGCGCGCCTTCCCGTGGGCTCCGGCATGTCCGCAGCCGCGGCCATCACGGTCTTTGCCTCCCTTCGCCGAGGCGCATGTTTCTTCGGTCGGAGGGTCTTGACCTTCTCGTTCGGCGGATTCCGAAGATGTAACTCTGCCTTCTGGATGTCGCCGAACTCACGGTCGCATGAACATTTGTAAATCGTTCGTTGCTCGACGTAGATGCTGTGGGCCTTCATGTCATCCCGTGGCTTCCGATTCATGCCTCCCGCACTTATAGTATTCCGAGTGAATATCGAGTTTGGTGAGAAAGGCGGGGGCTTCGAAGCGCAAGCGTGCTCGAGGATGAACGTCGCTTCGCCTCCCTCTCTCGAGGCGCGAAAGCTACTTAGCGGGCGGTGACTCTAACCGCCTCCACCGGGGGCAATCGAGTGGGCAAGTCAGAGTATCTCAACTACGTGAACGGTGCGTGGGTACCGTCCCACACGGAAGCGACGTACACGGTAATCAACCCAGCGACGGGCGGGAAAATCGCCGCGGTGCCGCAGGCGGACGTCGAAGACACGCGGGCCGCGATCGACGCGGCGAGAGCCGCCTTCGACAAGGGGAAGTGGCCGCGCATGACGCCGGGCGACCGCTCCGCGGCCTTGTTCAAACTCGCGAACCTCATCGAGGCGGACATGGACCACCTCGCGCCAATCGAGGTCCAGAACCAGGGGAAGACGATCAAGCAGGCGCGGGACGCCGACATCCCGTTCTCCGTCGACAACCTGCGGTTCATGGCGGGCGCCGCGCGGACCCTCACGGGCCTCGCGTCGACGGAATACGCGTACGGCGCGACGAGCGTCATCCGGCGGGAGCCCATCGGCGTCATCGGGCAGATCACCCCGTGGAACTATCCGTTCATGATGGCGATCTGGAAGCTCGCCCCCGCGCTCGCGGCGGGGAACACCGCGGTCCTCAAACCGGCATCCCTCACGCCGCTCACGACCCTCGAACTGGGGAAGCTCGTCGAACAATCCGGGATTCCAGCCGGCGTCGTAAACCTAATCACGGGTCCAGGCCCTGTCGTCGGGAATGAGCTCGCGTCGAGCGACAAGGTCGACATGGTCTCCCTGACCGGTGACACGGCGACCGGGAAGGACATCATGGAAGCGGCGAAGTCGAACGTGAAGAAGCTTCATCTCGAGCTCGGCGGCAAGGCACCGTTCATCGTCTTCGACGACGCGAACATCGCGGCCGCCGCGGAAGGCGCCGTCGCCGCGTCGATGGTGAACGGCGGCCAGGATTGCACGCAGGCCGCGCGATTCATCGTCCACGAGAAGGCGTACAAGAAGTTCGAAGACAAGTTCCTCGAGCGACTCAAGACCGTCCGGATGGGCGACCCGCTCATGCGGGCGACGGACCTCGGGCCGCTCGTCTCGCAGAAGCAGCGGGAGAAGGTCGAGAAGTACGTGGAGATCGGCGAGGACGAGGGCGCGAAGCTCGCGCTGGGCGGGAAGAGGCCGAAAGACAAGGCGTTCGCGAAAGGCTGGTACTACGAGCCGACCGCATTCGTCGATACGGATCCGTCCATGCGAATCGCCCGCGAGGAAGTCTTTGGACCCGTGGTCAACGTCCAGAAGTTCTCCAACGAGGACGAGGCGATCGAGGCGGCGAACGATACGGTGTACGGCCTGTACTCGTCCGTCTGGACGAAGGACGTGCAGCGCGCCCACCGCACCGCGAACGCGCTCCGCTTCGGGGCTGTCGAAATCAACGATCACCTGCCGCTCGTGAGCGAGATGCCCCATGGTGGGTACAAGCAGAGCGGCTTCGGGAAGGACCTCAGCGTCTTCTCCCTCGAGGATTACACGCAGATCAAGCACGTGTTCATCGACCTCACGGACCAGGTCCGGAAGCCGTGGCACTATCTGACCTTCGGCGATCCAACGTAAGCTGGATTCGGAAGGACCTCAGCCCGCTCGGCTCGATAGGCCGAGTCAACCCGCGAGGACGCGTTCGGACCAAGCCATCGGGAGATTCCGCGCGGCCCATTCCTTGAACACGCGCGCCGGATCCAGGCTCTCGGCGGGATGGACGCCCGGCCCGGGCGTCGCCTTGTCCGCGATGAGTGCCGTCCCGATCGCGACGCCGACGGCGCCCAGATACGAGGCGGCAGTCGTCGAACGCCTCCTGTTCGCCTCCTGATGCGTCAAGGTAACGTCGCCTCGGTGCACGACTCGCTTCCCACCGGTCTGACCTTCCACCTCGACGCTGAGCGACTCGGCCCCTTCGAGCGGCAGGACCAAGGCGGACGGCTCCGGGAACGCCGCAAGAAACGCCCGGCGGAACGAGACCATCTGATTCCCGACCCGGATCAGGTGGGCATCCGCCAGGAGGCCGAGCTTGTCGAGGGAGAGGATCGCCTGCACCAGGTGCGGCTCCAGGACGTACTTGAAGTCCACCCGGCCGATCGGCTTGCCGAGGTACCTCGGCAACGTCTTCACTTCCTCGTGGGAAATGAGGTACGTGCGCTGCGACCCGACCGGCGGGGGGAACGGGTATTCTTCCGGTTCGCTGAGCGGTGCCCGGTTCTGGAGCACCCCGTCGAGCCAGACGGTCGGCGGCGTCAAGACGTCCGATAGAAACACCTCGCGGGAGTAAAGCGGGAAAGTGGTGTACCCGGGCAACGCCGCGACGCTGCCGGAGCGAATGCGGATCGCGTCGACCGTGTCGAGCCGTTCGGCGGCGCTCCGCGCCATGACATTCGAAATGCCGGGGTCCAGGCCCATCGAGACGAGGGCGGTCAGGCCGGCGGCTTTGAACGCCTCCCCCATCGCGAGCTGTTCGAAGATCCCCGCGAGTCCGCCGGCATCCCGGGGTCCCGCGGCCGAGGGGTCGAGGTAATTCGCGCGGACCTCGAGGGCCGCTTGCATGATCCCGAGGTTGTATTTCGGAAGGGTCGTGTTGATCACGAGGTCCGAGCCCGCAATCGCCTTCGTGAGGGCGATTCGGTTCTCGACGTTCAGCTGCTTCGCCTCAATCGCGACCCGACCGCGGATGCCGGTGAGCACGCGCGCCCGTTCCCCGAATAGGTCAATGAGCAGCAGGGACGTCACACGCGGGTCCCCCCGGAGTTCCGAGGCCAGGGTCCGGCCCAGCCCCCCCACGCCAAGGATGGCGACTCGCATCGATTCGAAGGAGGGATTCTCCGAGGGTTTAGTCTTTTCGCGGTGGTTCAATCGCCAAGACAGAGAATCGAAGGGTCGCTCGATCCAACGGTGCTTCTAGAGGAATTACCACACCGATAGTAATCGCTCATGCCCGAAGGGCTTTGGTCCAAGCAATGATCGCCTCGGCGGTTGCCTCCGACGCGTCCCACATCGGCGTGTGCCCCGCCCCTGCCAAGATCGCGCGGACATCCGGAGGGCCGCGCTCGATTCGCGCGGCTTCCGAGACGGGGATGAGGCCGTCCTCCGTTCCATGGATTACGAGGCGAGGTCCGGCAAACGAATCGAAGACCGCCGTGCGATCCGGTCGTGCGGCCATCGCAGCGAGTGCCGCGATCACGCCGTCTGGGCGAGCCCGTTCGATCAAGAGCTCGGCCTGATGTCGCCAGGTAGATCCTCCCCGAGGCCCGACGAGTTTCTCCGCGAGACTGGGGAGCAGGACCTTCGTCCCGCCCTTACGGACCTTTTCCATCGTGTCGTGCCTCCCCTGACGTGCGGTCTCGTTATCCGCCGTCGTCCGCGAGGCGATCAGGCCGAGGCCCGCGACTTGGTCGGGAAGACGCTCGGCGAGGGCCAAGACGACGTATCCGCCGAAACTGTGTCCCGCGAGCGCAACCCGCCGCGCCCCGAATGGGCGGGTGAATTTCGCCACCTCGTCGGCATACGCTTCGACCGTCGCCCGGCCGAGTTCCATCGAAGGGCTGTCCCCGAATCCAGGAAGGTCCGGGGCCAGCACCCGCGAGCCCGCCGCGGCGATCCGAGCCGCGACGCCGGACCAGATCGAACGATTGAGAGGCCAGCCGTGCAGCAAGACGACGACCGAATCCTTTCCATGGCCGGTCGAGTCGAACGCCAGCACGCGCGAGGGATGCGACTCCCGTCGCCATAAAGCATGCGGACCCGGGCGAACCGCGTCCATTGCGTCGCCTTGGAGCCTTCGTGAACGGTCCTCCGAATACAGCTACGATACTCTCAGGAAATTGAATAGAAGAATAATCCCGCATCGGTCGTGTTTGGAATGATTTCGACTGGCGGCTTCGTCGTCCACGTAACTCCTGCCCCTTATACGCCGCACCTCGAATGGCCTCTCGTGACGGCGGTCCGAGGAGCCCATCGGTGATGGCGGGCGGCATCGCGAGGTCCGGGCATCGATCCCTCTCCCGCTCCCGCGCATCCCGACGTCTCCCGATTTCGACGGAGATCGCGCCCCGCGCACCGGGACCTTCTCCGTCCGTTCCGAAGACCGTCGTCGCGTATCACGATACGCGGAGGAGCCTGTGGACCGAATGATCGATGAGACCTGGAACCTGGAACCGGACTGGAAGATGGATGAACGGTGGGCCGGAATCATCCGCCCCTACGGGCCGGAAGACGTCGTCCGGCTTCGGGGAACGATTCGGATTCGGCATACCCTCGCGGAGCGCGGGGCCGGTCGCCTCTGGAGCCTCCTGAAGTCGGAGAACTACGTCCCTGCCCTGGGAGCGCTCACCGGAAACCAGGCGATCCAGCAGGTCCGAGCCGGTCTCCGGGCGATCTACCTGAGCGGTTGGCAAGTTGCCGCCGACGGCAACGGGGCGGGCCAGATGTATCCCGATCTGAGCCTCTACCCGGCGGACAGCGTCCCCAATGTCGTCCGGCGAATCAACAACGCACTCCGGCGAGAAGACGAAAAGCAGCACATGGCCGGGAATCACGACGTCGACTGGTTCGTCCCGATCGTCGCGGACGCGGAAGCCGGATTCGGTGGGCCCCTCCACGCGTTTGAACTCATGAAGGCCATGATCGAGGCCGGAGCGGCCGGCGTCCACTTCGAGGATCAACTCGCAGCCGCGAAGAAGTGCGGCCATCTCGGAGGGAAGGTTGTCGTCCCGACCTCGGAGTTCATCCAGAAGCTCGTCGCGGCTCGGCTCGCGGCCGACGTGATGGGCGTCCGGACGTTGATCGTCGCCCGGACCGATGCGAACAGCGCACGCCTCATCACGAGCGATGCCGATCCGTCCGACCGTCCGTTCATCGGAGGCGAGCGCACAGCGGAAGGCTTCTTCCAGTTCGAAGGCGGGCTGCCGGCGGCCATCGCCCGCGGCCTCGCGTTCGCCCCGTATGCGGACATGCTGTGGTGCGAGACATCCTCTCCGGATGTGGAGGAGGCTCGCGAGTTCGCCGACTCGATCCACGCACGCTTCCCCGGAAAGCTGCTCGCCTACAACTGTTCGGCCTCGTTCAACTGGAGGAAGAAGCTGGATCCCTCCGCGCTCGCGGAGTTCCAGCAGGAGCTGGGGCGGATGGGGTATCGGTTCCAGTTCGTCACCCTCGCCGGGTTCCACACGCTCAACCTATCGATGTTCGAACTTGCCTCTCGATACGCGGACCGCGGGATGACCGCCTATGCGGAACTCCAGGACGACGAGTTCGCGGCGCGGGAGCGCGGGTACCGAGCGACGGAACACCAGGCCTTTGTCGGGACCGAGTTCTTCGATGCGGTCAGCCAGGTCATCTCCGGCGGGACCTCGTCGACCCTCGCGATGAAGGGGTCGACAGAACGAGAGCAGATCGCCGATGCGACGCCGCGGTTTCCCCTGTCCGCCCGCTCCTAGACCGGTTCGACCAACGACAACGACTTCTAGCGGGTCCCGCCTCTCGATGAGGCATGCGCGCCATCCTGGGTACGGAGAGCGAGGTGCCGGAGGGCGGTACGAAATGCGTTTCGGCTAATCAAAGGCCGTACGCGTTGTTCAAGGTCGCCGGGAAGGTGTACTGTCTCGACAACACGTGCACCCACTTGGGTGGGCCACTGTGCCAAGGCCGGCTTCAAGGCTCCATCATCCAGTGCCCGTGGCACGGGTCGCGGTTCGACGTGACGTCCGGGAACGTCGTGGGCCCTCCAGCCCGGAAGCCGGTTCGGTCCTATCCGGTTGCAATCGAAGACGGGAAGGTCGTCGTCGAGTTGCCTTGAACAGCGAGCTCGGACTAGTCAATCTCCGCGGGCGCCATCGGTGAACCGCGAACGTTGAGGATCATGTCCCTCGCCTTCTCCTTCGAGGGATACACACAAAATGTCATCTGCGTTCCCCACTTCGCATTGATTCTTCGCACGAATTCGCTCAGGCCCGCGAAGTCCTGCTCGGTGAAATGCACGACACCCAGATTGAGATCGAATTCGTATTTCGTCGGCTGGCCTCGGTGAAACCGCAACGGAATCGGTCCGTAGAGTTTATAGTCGAACGTCTTGAGACCATCGAGGACCTCGCGGAGGACGTCGTCCCGCGCGAAAGGCTCCATCGGGTCGAATGGCGCCGCGGTGCTGGTAGCCATGGCTCAGGCACCGAGGGCTTGCGGATAAAGATGCGGCGAGCCGATTGCCTTAATTCGACGAGTCCAATGTTTGCCGGAGAAGCGGATGAAGAGCGACGGTGCAACTGGGTGCTACTGGGGCGTCACGCTCTTCGCGCGGGCCGCGGCCGCCTTGGCGGCGAGCGCCGCGAACTCCTCGCGGCCAAAGGCGGTGCCCGAGAGCCCCCAACCGCCCTCTGCCGCCTCGGTGAGTATTACCCAGGTGCGACTCGCCTGTGTCGGATCTCCAGAGACCTTGGTCACGATCTCCGTGATTTCTTTGACAAGTTGCTTCTGGCCTTCGCGGGTCAACGCCGCGGGAGGCGTGATGACCTGGACACGCACCGTGCGGGCGGAGCTGGTTGCCGCGGTGTGGACCGCGTTCGGGTCCATTCGGTGGATGAAAGCAGCGGTGTTATTCAGATGGAAGGGCCCGGGGCTTGCCACGCCCTCCGCGCGGAGAACGGCCATGGTGAGCTCCTTGCCAAGCAGACTGTTGGTCCCGGCCGGAAAAAGGTCTGCCGGCGCGTACACGTCAATCATGGGCATAGTCGAGGACTAAGTGAGGGCTGGATTTATCGCTTTGCTATGAGTTCAAGCAATCGCACCGAGGTGCCGACTAACGCGACCCTGCTACGGAGCGGTCACGGTCAACCCTTCTCGGCCTTTTCGAGCGCGGCGATCAAGGGACCAAATCCGGGATAGCCATCGTATCGAGCGGCCCCGATGAAGAACGTCGGCGTCCCGTTGACGCCGCTTCGGACGCCGCTCATGAAGTCTTCTCGAACTCTGCCTGCATGGACGTGCTGAGCCACCTCCTGCTCGAGCCGCTTCACATCCAGCTTGAGTTTCTTCTCGTAAGTGTTGAAGAATCCGTGGTCGCCGAGCGATGCTTGGTTCTCGTAGAGAAAATCGTGCATCTCCCAGAACCTCCCTTGGTCGGCGGCCGCTTCGGCGGTTTCCGCGGCCCATTCCGCTTCCGGGTGGGAGGTCGTGATGGGGAAGTTTCTGAAGACGAACCGCAGCTTCGTTCCAAGTTCCTTCTGGACCTTCTTCACGATCGGGTAGGCCGCGCCGCAGTAGGGACACTGGTAATCCCCGTACTCGACGAGCACCATTCGAGCATCGGACGGCCCTTCACTGTGGTCCCGTTCTCCGACGGGCAGAGTCAGTCTCGGCGGTTGGTAATTCTGCTTCGCCATGATCACTCGCGTCAGCCGGGTGATTTGAGTTTCTCCAGTGCGGAGAGGATTCCGTCAGCCCCCGGATTGACCCCGTCCGGTGAGAGGTAGCTCCATCGGATGATCCCCTTCGGATCGATCACGAAGAGCGCCCGCGCCGATTCGCCGTTGCGTTCGGTGAAGACCCCGTAGGTCCTGGAGATCGCCCCTTTCGGATCGAAGTCGGAGAGAAGGGGGAAGTTCAGGTTGCGATCCTTCGAAAACGCCAGATGACTCCAGACTCCGTCGACGGAGACTCCGAGGAGTTCGGCGTCGAACTTCCTGAACTCAGACATCAACTGCGCATAGAGTCCCAGCTGGTCGCTGCAGACGGGGCTCCAATCCGCAGGATAGAAGCAAAGTACCACGGGCCTTCCGAGAAAATCCCTGAGAGAGACGTGCTGATCCGGCGTCGTCTTGAGGGTGAAGTTTGGCGCCTTGGTGCCGGGCTTCAACGGCGAGACTTTTTGGTTTTTCGTCTGAAACTCTTTCATCTTCACGTTTGACCTTGATCGCTGACCGTTAAGGAGTGGTCAGCTGCGTGCTTGGCTCGGCGTCTAACATCTTCGGCGACGTATAGGGTTTTGGTCGAACCCGGCCCGGTCAATCCGCCGTCTCCTGGACGGCCTCCTCGATGAGCTTCACGAATCCGGTCGCATAGTGGGTGATTCCTCCCGCGTGACTCGCCGCAGGGAACAAGACGGTCGTCGCCCCGGCCCGCTGCGCCATGAAGAGTTCCTCCGCAGGATCGACCATCAGGTCCTTCCCCGAGATGGCGTACCAGGACGGCAGCGTATGCCACGCGACCGGCCCGGACGGGGTCACAGCGATCGGGAAGTTGAGCGGGATCTGCTCATCGTTCAGGATCGCCCCGAGGTTCGGGTTGAGGTCCTGACAGAAGAACTGCGCGAAAAAGGCCGGGTCAATGAAGGCCGGTGAAGCGAAGGGCGTGCCCGTCCAGATGAAGTGGTTGAACGCCTCGGATGTATGGAAGCCCGCGCCGAGGCTGAATATCGAGTCACCCTGATCGGGAACGAACGCTGCGGTGAAGACAAGGCCGAGCACGTCGGACCGGCCGTACGCCGCGTTGGAGATCACGATCCCACCGTACGAGTGTCCAACGAGGATCTTCGGGCCCGAGATGCCGTCGAGCACCGCACGGACGATCGCGACGTCGTCGGCGATCGACAGCAGGCCGAGGGTCGGGGTCGCGGTCGCGAACCCGTCCTTCTGGAGCCCCGCGACGACCGTGTCCCAGCCGGGCGCCGAGGCCCAAGCGCCGTGGACGAGGACGATCGTGGGCCTGGTCTCGGAATTGTTCGCGCGCACGGTCGCCGGCAAGACCGAAACGATCAGGACCGCCGCGATGACGATCATGAGCCGAAGCAGCCGCGGCCTTCCGGAACCGCGAGCGGCGCGTTGGGCGTGTCGAGCGAATGAGGCGTTCACACAAAAACCTTCGAGGGGCCCGATTGAATCGCGTCTATAAAGGCGAGACTGACAGGGACTATATAGACGGCAACTGGCGCGCTCGAACTTGACGAAGGCTCCGCGAACTCGTTTGGGGATGCTCCTGGCGGGAAGTCGGTACATTGGCAAGCAAACCCGGCAAGCCCATCGAGAGATATGCCAGTGGAAAATTTCTATCGTTGGGCCTTAGAACTGTGCGTACGGCCGGTTCCCGCTACGGGAATTAGCGCTCTTGTTGTCCCCGTCCAGTCAAGCTTCCACTTGCTCGGGTTCCAACGGTCGGATTGGCTTGGTCGTCTTCTTGTTGATGCGGACGACCTGACCTTTGATGCCGCCAAGTGCGAGCGCGTGTGTATGAGATCGCATTGATCTTCGTAATACTGGCTGGGCTTTTGCCCGTTGCGTTTGACCTCCTGGCCCCGCTCCCACGGTTCTGAGCGGCGATAGGAACGTGTGGTGACAGGCTGCCAACCAATCGTCAACGCCCCGACGGATGCGTTCAAGAAATGCGCGGCAATTTCGGGCGATGCGGACCGGCAAGGAGTCGTCGCGACGTCGTCCGGGAAGACTTAAGTCGAGGCCCTCGGATGCCGGCGCGGGGGCGATACAGCGTCGAGAGACGACGTGCCCATCGAGATAGTCCACTTCGCAGACCCGTGGTGCTGGTGGTCGTGGGGCCTTGAGCCGATTCTGCAACGCCTGCGGGAGGTGTACGGGGATAACGTGGAGGTCACGTACAAGATGGGCGGGGAGTTCGAGACCTTAGCGGAGTGGATGCGGGAGAACGGGGTCGATGAGCGGGGCACGGTTGACTGGATCCTCGAATCCATCGCGCTCATCAAAATGCCCGTGCGGCCCGATTACTACTTCCGGAGCAAGGTCGAGAGCTCGTTCCCCGCGTGCCGAGCGTTCAAGGCGGCGGAGCTCCAATCCAGGGAACTAGCAGCGAAGTACTTCCGACGGATGATGGAAGCGTTCGGGCTCGAATGTCTGCCCGCCACGGAAGACACCCTCGTGAAATTGGCGGCGGAGGTTGGGCTCGACAAGGATCGCTTCCGAAAGGAAATCCATTCGGATGCGGTGAAGGACGCGTTCGAGCGAGATCGGCAGGAGATGGCGCGGGCCCATGCGAACTTTGACGCCCTCCTCGTGCGGAATCGTCGAGGACAGGCGGAAATAAAGGGCGCGACGTTCACCGCGAAACCGTTCGAGGACATGGTGGACAAGCTCGCCCCCGGGCTCCCGAAGCGAAGTCCTGCGGACATCCTGGAATACTTGGAGCACCACAGGGACTTGACGACCGCGAATGAAATCGCATCCGTCTTCCGGATTGGGGTGGAAGACGCCGAAATACGGCTATCCCAGTTGGAGCGAGCCGGGCTCCTGACCCACCACGACTTCGAAGGAATCGAAGCCTGGCAGTGGAAGGGAACGAAGGCGGACAAGCTGCCTCTTGAAATCGTGAAGATCTCGCACGTGCCGCCCGAAGTCCAGGTCGAGACGGTCTCAGACCTCAAACCGATCATCACGAAGGCGGTGCAATCGCTATACACGGAGGTCGCGACGCGGCCCGACAAGGGGTACCACTTCCCGCTCGGTCTGGAGGCGCTCCTATACGTGGGCTACCCGGAAGAGGACCTGCGTAAGCTGCCGCCGACGGCGACAGAATCCTTCGCAGGCGTCGGCTATCCGCACGCCGCCAACGCGATTCGGTCCGGCGATACCGTGCTCGACATCGGGTCCGGCTCCGGGACGGACGTGCTGTATGCGTGCCTCAAGACCGGTCCGTCGGGGAAGGTCTACGGGCTCGACATCACGCCCGCGATGATCGCGAAGGCGCGCGGGAACATCGAGCGGATAGGCGCAGAGAACATCGAGATTCTAGCGGGGGACGCCACGGAGATCCCTCTCCCCGACTCAAGCGTCGACGTCGTCACGAGCAATGGCGTCCTGAACCTCGTGCCGGACAAGGTCGCGGCGTTCGCGGAGATTCGCCGTGTCCTCAAGCCGGGCGGGCGCCTCCAGCTCGCGGACATTGTCGTGCAGGAGGACGTGGGCACCGTGTGCGGGCTGAACCCGCAGCTGTGGGCAGACTGCATCGGCGGGGCGGCGGTGGAGCCGGAGTACCTAGAGATGATCAAGTCGGCGGGGTTCTCCGATGTCCGAGTCCTGAAGCGGCTCGACTACTTTGCGAAGTCATCCTCGGAGAGCACGAGGCGAATCACGAAGACGTTCGGGGCGGAGAGCGTGGTCGTGGCTGCGCAGAAGCCCAAAGATTCCCATAGGTCCCGCTCGGTTGGCGAATCTACTCGATGAGTCCGCGCCGATGGATTTGAAAGCGAGGAGGGAAAGGTGGAACAGATGGCGAAGCGACAAGACCTGATCATTCTCGGCGGCGGAGCAGCGGCTTTCAGCGCGGCGATTCGCGCCGATCGAAACGGAGCGAAGGCCTTGATGATTGACGGCGGCATCCTCGGCGGCACCTGCGTGAACGTGGGCTGCGTTCCCAGCAAACGCCTCCTTGCGGTCGGGGACCAGTTCTTTCGCGTGGCGAACCGTCCGTTCCCGGGGCTCCATCTCGAAGACGGATGGTCGGCGGAATTCCGAGCGGTGATGCGCTCGAAGGAACGCTTGGTTGCCGACCTCCGCAAGGCGAAGTACGCGGATGTCCTCGCGTCCCTGAAGGACGTGGAATACGTGCGGGGCCATGCCGCCTTTGTCTCATCCCATGAAGTCAAGGTCGGCACGGAGCGGTACGAAGGAGACAAGTTCCTCATCGGTACCGGTTCCTCACCCACGATTCCTTCGGTTCCGGGAATCGACAAGGTGGACTACCTCACAAACGTGGAGGCCTTGTCCCTGAAGGAGCGACCCGATTCCATGATCGTCCTCGGCGGCCGCGCCCTTGGCTTGGAGTTCGCCCAGATGTACCAGCATCTCGGCACACAGGTGACGGTCCTGCAGCGCAGCCCGCGAATCGTTCCGGAAGAGGAGCCGGAGATTTCTGAGTACTTGAACCAGTACCTGAAAGAGGATGGAGTCGAGATCCATGCCGGCGCGGAAGTCCTCTCAGCCGAACAGCGAAACGGGCGGAAGATCATGGTCGCTCGCATTGGCGACCGGAAACGCACCATCGAAGCGGACGAGCTGCTCCTAGCCACGGGTCGAACCCCCAACACCGCGGGGCTTAACCTCCAGGCGGCGCGCGTCGAGGTGAAGCAAGATCAGGGGGTGAAGGTCGACTCCGAGATGCGATCGACCGCGCCAGACATCTTCGCGGCGGGCGACGTGAT
>Ga0137415_10000074_pt1 | contig 75077 bp, 64 predicted proteins | sample CZODoug3_1_1_16f_FD_183082 | JGI IMG/M metagenome (GOLD analysis project Ga0137415, IMG submission 183082) | Vadose zone soil fungal communities from Angelo Coast Range Reserve, California, USA - CZODoug3_1_1_16fungal (Hybrid Assembly) | ecosystem: Environmental > Terrestrial > Soil > Vadose... | reverse complement strand
CATCGGCGAAAACGTAGGCTGTGACTGCGAGCATGGCGGCACCGGCGGCCAGGTCATGGGCGTCCACTTTATCCAGGGTGTCGGCGGGCTTGTGATGTAGCACCGTGTCGTACTGATCATCGACCACGTTCAGATTGAGCGCTGGGACACCTGCGATCAGAAACGAACCGGAGTCCGTGTCGAACTGCAGGTCCTGGGTGACACCGCTGCCACCGAGCCGCGCCAGTGTTGCCGTAAGTGGTTGCAGCGCATGCTCCGTGTCGGAGCGTCCACTCACGTTCCAGCCCAGCGGCCGTCCGGCGCCGCTGTCAGTGTTTAAATACGCGACGACATTTTTCATCTCCGCGCCGTGGGCGCGCACGTAGGCCATGGAACCGTTGAGTCCCTGTTCCTCCGATGCCCACAATGCAAATCGCAGCGTGCGCTTCGGCGGGGTTGGCATTGCGGCCAACGCGCGAGCGGCGTCCATGACTTGCGCCACGCCGCTGCCGTTATCCTGGGCGCCAGTGCCCAGGTCCCAGGAGTCGAGGTGTGCGCCCATCATCACCACTTCAGGGGATTTGGACGCGCCGCGCAGTTCGGCAATCACGTTGTTCAGTGTTACGGGGCCGGTTAGCGTCGTGTCGAGGTGTAGGTCCATTTCGACTGGGCCGTGTTGCGTTTGGCGCTGGAGGAGGAGGGCATCCTCACGGCCTATTGAGCCCATGGGGAGAGCTAAAGCCTCTCCTTCGGGGACGGGATCGCTGGTGCGCAGAACCTGGTTGACGGTTTTGGTGTAAATCAGCAATGCGAGCGCGCCGGCCTCTTGCAGCCGTTTATCAATGGTGTCGTAGCGACGTTGGCGCTCAAAGTCTTCGACGGTGCTGTTCTGAAATGCGACCGGACCGGTGAAGGCGAGGCGATCGACCAGCACAATGGTTCCCTTGACGTGAGCCTGCTCGATGGCAGCGTCAGTGCTGTCGGTGAGGAAAGTTACAGGCGCTCGCAGGCCGCCTGCCGCAGTTGGCGGTGACCAACCAAACGCGGCAACATGCAGCGACCGTGGCTGGGGCCCGATCAGCGTTGCTTCCGCGTGACCTCGTTGCCAACCGTGATGCAGAACCACGGGCTCCAGTCGGACATCCTTGATACCCATCGCGTGAAAGCGATAAGCGGCCCACGCCACGGCCCGCTCGTAATTCTGGGAGCCTGACAGACGCGGCCCGAAGTCATCCGCGATGTGCCCCAATAACTCCAGGCTCGCACCGCTCGCGTAGATGTCGCCTGTCAACACGCGACAGTTCTTCACCATCGCGGGCGGCAGTACGCCATCTTCCGCCTGGACGGTGAATGCGGCAGTGATTGCACAGGCTAGAACGGCGGCAGCTTTGATTCTCATTGTGTTTTCCACGCCTTCGATCGGATGCAGATCCTACAGCCAAATCAGACGCCGTGAATGCGGACAATTGGGAATGATGTCCACGGGGTGCCACAATTGCCCCATGGACACCCTGTTGTATGTCATTGGTGGAGTGCTGATCGCAGTGGGCCTGGTCGGCGCAGTACTGCCGTTGCTGCCGGGAATTCCACTGATTTTTGGTGGCATCTGGCTGATTGCAGCCGTGGATCACTACCGCCACCTGGGGTTGGGGTGGTTGCTCGGCATTGGCGTGGTGGGCGGACTCGGCCTGCTGATGGATCTGCTCGCGGGCGCTTTCGGTGCGAAGCGCTCAGGAGCCAGCCCGCGGGCGGTGTGGGGTGCTTTGCTGGGGACGGTGGTCGGGCTGTTCTTCGGGTTACCGGGTTTGTTGCTCGGGCCCTTTCTCGGCGCGTTGCTAGGCGAGCTTGCCGCTGGCAACAGCGTGTTGCGCTCGGCTCACGTGGGTGTGAATGCCTGGGTTGGTTTGATCTTCGGTACGATCATCAAGCTGGTCGTATCGATCATGATGGTGGCACTGTTCGGCGCGGCCTGGTGGTGGAACCACGGCCCTTGAGGCGTCAGGCCTTTATATCGAGAAGCGTGCCGAGCGTTTTATCCGCAATCGAGAAGGCGCGTGCGGAAGCTTCAACGTTGAGTGCTTGTTGGTGAGCATCGAGCAAAGCGTGTGTGGGATCGCTTCCGGTAGCAGATGAGCTGGCTACGGTTTGGGCGTCCTGCGCCACCCGTGCCATGCCACGCGTGATCCCGAGCTGCGCGTATTGCAACGCACCGGAGCCACCACCAATGCCGGATACACTACTCATTGGCCGCCACACTACCGGAATGCCACCTCTGGCGCCGGCTGGCACGCAAACACCGTGGAGTGGCTCACGGAAGGCCGGCGGCCCGACCAGACATAAGGACTCAGGTCGTTGCTTCCCCGGGGGATGGCGCGGCAGAGGCCTCCAGGTGCGACCGATATGCCCAGAATTTCGGCAATGCAAGACTCGTCGCCACGACCGCGATCATGCAGGCGAGGCCGCCGCTCCACATGCTGAATGGAACGCTGCTCAGTGAGGCAACCCAGCCTGCGCGAGCGTTGCCGAGCAGGGGGCCCGTCATATAAGAGATCATCGCGATGCCCGCCAGCCGGCCCCGCATGGCATTGGGCACGGAGTGATTCCAGATGATGCCGCGAAACAGGCCGCTGATCATATCGGCCCCGCCGGCGACCACGAGGCACAACACGACCAGCCAGGGCGTCGGCGCAAGGCCCGCACCCAGAATAAACAACCCCCACCCCGCGGCCGCGATCACCACCACACGGCCTTGCCGGCGAATGCGCGAGCTCCAGCCACTCAACAAAGTAGCGATCAGGCTGCCGATGGCCATCGAAGAGAACAGCACTCCGGTCATTCGCGCATCGCCCCATTGCAGCGAGAGGGCCGGAAACAGCGCCACCGGAAATGCGAACAACATGGCGGCGATATCTATCAGGTAGGTCCCGATCAGCTCGGCGCGCGACAAGGCGAATCGGACTCCAATCGCCGCGTCGGTCAACGGCGAATGCGACTGCACCTCGGGGTTCGCAGTCTGTCGCATGAGCGCGATGCAGATGACCGCTCCGGCGAACGACAACAGATCGAAAAGGTAAGCCCCCGTCAATCCGAAGGCCGCAATCAACACGCCGCCCAGCAGAGGTCCGGCAATGGCTCCCGCGGAGCCCCGGAAGCCGCTCAAGGCGCCTGCGGCGGCGTATTCAGAGGGCTCTACGAGTTTCTGGGTCAGGGCTTCCATTGCCGGCGAGTGAAAGGCGGCAATGGCCTGCAGAAGTGCCGCCAGGATGAAAATGGCGGCGAGCGACGGGGTGGGCAGCAGGCTGTTCAGCAGGAGCAGAGCAATGACCACCGCCATGCCTGACTCGGATGACAGCATGAGCAGGCGGCGATTGATGCGGTCAGCGTAGGCGCCTCCCAGCAGTCCAAACAGCAGGACAGGGACCAATTGCGCGATGCCGAGCGCTCCGACCCAGGCGTTCGACTTCGTGAGCTGATACACCTGGTACGGGACGGCCATGTAGCTGACCATGCTGCCCAGGAAGGAAATCAGCTGACCGATGAAAAGCAATCGGAAATCGCGATGTCTTTTGAGGGGCGAGATGTCGATGAGCATGAGGGGGGCGTGCGGCCCAGTCGCGGGCCGCGTGAACCGAACCTGCACCAATACAAAGGTTTAGAGCTAAACCTAGCACATCAGGACTCGATTCATGTACCCCGGCGCTGAAGGCTCACCCGGTTGAGGCTTCCAGCGTGCGCTCGGCCCGTTTGCGTTGCTGCACTTCGGACCGGTCAATCACCACGTCGCGGGGAGCGCAAAACCCCAGGCGGACCTGGTTGCCTTTGATCCCCAACACGACCACGGTGATGTTGGAGCCGATGACAATGGATTCTTCAGGGCGGCGGCTGAGTACGAGCATGATCTTCCTCCATAAAGCGGTGTGCCTGACGACGGCCGATGACGGAATTCCTGCGCCTACGCCATCTGCGCTGTTGCAATGACTATCCCACAGCCGAATGGCGGCGGCGCACAGTCATCTCCACTGTGAATCGAATGGGGTCGGGAAATTCGCTGGATTCGGGAGTTGTCGCCAGAATGGCGATAATTTGCGGGCTGCTCAGCGGAACAAATCTTCTTGAACCGGCCGCAGTAGTGCAGCGGCGTTGTTCGAAGTGGCAGACCACTTCAGACCCTGAAGCAGTGCGGCGGGGACGCCCTCCGCACCTTCGCCCATAACGAGACCGGCGGCTGAGGCGATGAGATCCGCAAATGCAACTTCGGTGACTTCGAGCTTGCGGCCGTTGCGATCTGCTTCGCCGCGGCGGTCGATGAGAGACGGCAGGCCTGCGGCTCCCAGGGCAACGTTGGTGACACCTTTGCGCCAGGGGCGGCCGAAGCTGTCGCAGATCACAACGCCCAATTCAACACCGAGTGAGGTCGCGAGCTTTGTGCGCAGTTGCGCGGCAGAGGCATCCGGATCCTGCGGCAGCAGGAGCACGCGATTCTCGCCGCCGAGGTTGGAACGATCGATCCCGGCGTTGGCCATGACGTATCCCAGCCGATGGCGCACGATCAATACGTCGCGCTTTGCTCGGAGGACTTCGGTGGATTCGGACAGCACGAGCTGAATCAACCGGGGATCCTTGCGCGTGATGGTTGCGAGGCGCTCGGCCTCCTCAGAAACGTGCACGCTGTCCAAATCGACGTAGCGATTTTCGGATTTGGAGACCACCTTTTGGGCGATCACCAAGACGTCGTGAGGGGCGGGGGTGATGGTGAGTCGGTGGATTGCGGCTGAGAGAATCTGGGGGAGGTCATCGTGTGGATGAACTTCACCGATTCCGGAGAGGGGGATAACGGATAGCGGGGCCATTACCCATAGTACATGCGATGGGCAGTTCCACGATAAGCGAACTAAGACCCGGAGGTCACATCAGACGGTCTAACGCAGAGATATCCAGGGGCTTCACGAGTTGGCCGTTGAAGCCTTCCTGCTGGCAGCGGCGCTCGTGGGCGGGGCCGGTGAGACCGCTCAGCGCATACACTCGCGTTTGCTCGAACCCATCGATGGAGCGCAGTTCGTGGCAGACTGCGTACCCACTGAGCCCCGGCATTTCGATGTCGAGGAAGACGACATCAGGTCGAAGCTCGCGGGCCATTCGAAGAGCGTCTCGGCCGTCCCCGCAGACGTGGACGGAATGACCTGCCAGCTCCAACAATTCGCCCAACGAGTCACGTGCATCTGCGTCGTCATCCGCAATGAGCACTGACTTGCGGCCGATTCGCTGCGACGCAGTCGAATTGTTACGCTTGTGCCAGGGCTTCGTGTCGGCAACCGGCGTCCTTGCCATATCGGGTTGCATAGAAATTTTCACTAACTATAGAGTGCGTTCTTAGGCCTCGGGAAACAAGGCCCGGCTGCCTCCGTCCGCTGTCAGCGGTTGCTGACAGGAGCGGGGCGGTAACTGCGGATCAGGAGTCCGATTCCGGCTGTGCTGCCTCGATGACGATCTGGCCATCGCGTACGGGGATTTCCCGGCCCGGGTCATGGTCTGTGTGCACGTGATGGCGCTTTCCGTCGAGTACGTACACGACGTCATAGCCTGCGGGCTCCTCATGACTATCGTATGCGGTAACGCAACGTTTCTCAGTGGTGGTGTAGGTGTTTCCCTTCTGCACCTTCTCCTGGATCTTGTTTCCGGCGTAGCCACCCGCTGCAGCGCCCGCAAGGCCAGTGACGATTCGTGTATTGCCACCACCAATGCGGCTGCCCAACAGTCCGCCTACGACTGCACCAACTCCGGTGCCAACGAGCCGGTGTTCATCCTTGACGGGCTTGGTGTGAGTGACTTGCTCATCATGACAGTCCTGGCGCGGGGTTTTGATCGTCCTGGTCAGCGCTTTGGCGCTGATCACTTGCGCGCCGCCCGGCGCGGCGATCATTCGATATCCGGCAACTGCGCCCACCGAGGTCGCCGCAACGGCACCCAGTACCAACCCGATCGTCAACGACTTGTTCATGAATCGCTCTCCAGCATCGTCTTGAAAACTGCCAATGCCACGGTAACGACGTGCGAGCCGGATGAGAATTGCGCGTTTCACAAAACCGGGTGTTGGGTGCGGCCAGTCTGTCTTGTCGGCGTTCGGCGACCGGCGAAATTCCAACAAATACCAACATTGAGCGATCCGTTCACGGTGTGTTCAGGAGTGGTGGGCGCCGGGGACGCTCACGAATTGATTGCAGTGCGGGGTCGTGGTCGTGGCTGCTGCGATGAGAGGAGTCTTTGCAGCGTTCTGCCTGGATTGGCATCCAGGGCGCACGGTGCCATCATAGCGCGATCGGCATTGGACGCCCCGCACGGCCCCGACGACCCATGAAATATCTGCCGCTCATCTGGTCTGGTATTTGGCGCAAGCCCGGTCGAACCATCTTGATATTCCTGCAGGTCAGCGTCGCCTTCGCTCTGTTTGGCGTGCTGCAGGGAATGAAAACCGGTGTTGAGCACGTCGTCGGCAAAACCCGCGCCGACCTGCTCCTGGTCCACGGCAACCTGAGTCTCATGGATCCACTCCCACTCGGCCTTTTTGAGCAGATCCAGTCAGTGCCCGGCGTCAGGGTGGTGGCCCCGGTGGAGTTGTTTCTGGGTACTTATCAAAATCTCAGCGACAAGATCGGCATCGTCGCGGTGAGACCCGACGAGGGGTGGCTTTCAGCCTTTACCTATGATGTGCCGGCAGCAGCCGCTGCAGCTTTTGCGGCGAATCGTACGGGAACGCTGGTGCGGAAGGAGCTTGCGGCAAAGTACGGCTGGAAGGTGGGGGACCGGATTCCGCTGAAAACGACAGCAGCCAAGACTGACGGCTCGACGGATTGGGCGTTCGATGTAGTGGGTACGTATGGTGACGATGACGTCGGCGGCGGAAACAATGTCATCCTGGTCAATTTCGATTATTACGATCAGGGTCGCCTGATGGGCAAGGGGACTGTCAGTCACTTCAATGTCTCGGTCGTCGACCCCAAGCGGGCAGCGGCCGTGAGCGATGCAATCGACCGCCGTTTCGCGAACTCCTCCCACGAGACGCGCACGGAGTCTCTGCGGGAATTGGCCCAGTCACAAATGCAGTCCATTGGGGATTTGAATTTTCTCATCCGCGCAATTGTGGGTGCGGTGCTGGTGGCGCTGTTGTTTGCGACTGCGACCATGATGATGCAGTCGATCCGGGAGCGGACTTCGGAGCTGGCCGTTCTCAAGACTCTCGGCTTTACCGATCGTGCGGTGTTCCTGTTTATTCTCACGGAGTCAGCGGTCATCTTCGTGGCCGCCGCCGCCTTCGGATTGTTGCTGGCGCTGTTGGCATTTCCGTTGGCTGCGAAGTTCATACCGGGGCTGTCGATGCCTCTGGAAGTCGTCGCCCTGGGCTTGGGATGCGCCGCGGTGGTTGCTCTGATCAGCGCATCGGTCCCGGCGATCCAGGCGGCGCGACTGAATATTGTCAATGCGTTGGCCAGCCGGTAGCGCCCGATGCAGTTCCTTCGCCAGCTGTTCGCCATACTGCGCCTGAACCTGTCAGGACTCACGCAACGTGTCGGTTCGAGTCTCACGATTCTCGTCGGAGTGACCTGTGCCGTTGGCGTGTTGGTCTCCATGCTCGCAATGGGAGAAGGTGCCCGGCAACAGGAGTTGGCCACGGTCCGACCGGATCGCGTGAGCTTGTCAACCACGGGCTCGAGGTTTGGTCAGGGCAGTATCACCCGCGACGAAGCAGCCGTCATTCCCGGCTTGCCGGGAGTGCGCAAAGACGCCAAGGGTGACCCAATCGTCACTCTGGAGTCCGTGGTTATCATCGAAGGCCGCCGGCGCGTAACGGGCAACCGGATTTATTTTCCCCTGGTGGGCGTGACGTCCAACATTTCGGAGCTGGCACCGGAGATCCATTTCACGGCAGGGAAAATGTTCCAGCCCGGCCTGCATGAGCTGGTCGCCAATAATTCATGCACGCGCCAATTCACCGGTTTTGAGATCGGTGATCGACGCCCGCTGCGCGGCGGCGATTGGACCATCGTGGGTCACTTTGACCAGGGGAAGGCGCAGCAGTGCACCGTCTTAGCAGACGTTCAGACGATCATGACGGCGTTCAGCCGCAATACGTACTCCAGGGTTGTAGTCATGTTGAAGTCGGCGGCGGACTATGACCTGTTTCGCGATGCCGTCAGCGCCAATCCGGCCTTGCACATTGAGGTGCAACACGAGAAAGACGCGATCGAGGATGCGTTCAAGCCCCTGAACGGTATCCTGAATTTTGTCAGCCTGTTCGTGGGTACGATCATGGCTATCGGTGCCACGTTGGGAGCGGTTAACTCGCTGTATGCGATCGTCGACTCGCGGCGCCGCGAGATCGCGACGTTACGCGCGATTGGGTTCAGCGCCAGTGCGGTTGTGGTGTCTGTGCTGTTGGAGTCAATTTTGTTGGCGGTGCCGGGGGCGTTGTTGGGGAGTCTCGTGGCCTGGTTGCTGTTCAACGGCCTGGCGGCCAGTCCTTTTGGATTCAGTTTTCAGCTGTCTGTGACGGCATCGCTTGCGGTGTTGGGGGTTGAGTGGGCGTTGGCTATGGGGTTGATGGGCGGGTTGTTGCCGGCCCTACGGGCTGCGCGGATGCCGATCAGTACGGCGCTGCGGGCGACCTGATGGATGCACTTTGCGTCGGTGGCGGATGCTACTGTGGAAACGTGTCTCTCGACGTGACGCTCTCGCGTGAGCCCGCAACTTACAACCCTCGCGTGTGCGACTGCGACTTTTGCCAAAAGCATGGCGCTTCGTATGTGTCCGATCCTCTGGGGTCGCTGTGCATTCGCATCGAGGATGAACGCGAAGTGAGTCGCTATCACCAAGGCAGCGGCACGGCAGAGTTGCTGCTATGCCGGAAATGCGGCGTCATGGTTGCGGCTGTCTATCGGGATGCCGATGAGGTGTTTGGTACGGTCAATGTACGGGCGCTGGATTCCAGGGCCGACTTTGGGGCTGAAGTGGCTGTGTCGCCGAAGGCGCTGTCAGCACAGGAGAAGGTGGCGCGCTGGCGGGAAATATGGTTCGGGAATGTCAGTGTAGGGGGCAAAGCGGACTGATCCGGGTCATTGCCCCGCTCTGGGCGAACGCGGCGTACGGCTCAGGAATCAGCCCGTTCATACGATCACCTGTGTTGCTCGTAAAGCTTGTGGACGGCCCGTAGCCCGGCTCAACCAGCTTCACGCTCACATTGAAGGCCTCGAGCTCCAAAGCGAGGTGGCGCATGCGACCAGTGCAGCTGGTACAGGGTAATCATGCCGAAGACATGTCCTTGGTGGCGATTGCCGGGCTACCTGCCCGGCGATTGTGTCATGGCGCGACCCGGCGCAACCAGATACCCTAAACTTGCCCTCGTAATCCTGACACCAAAAAGTCCCGAGCATGCCCCCGACACGCATTGCATGGGCATGGCGGGTCTGCACAGCAGTGGTGCTGCTGGCGGCCGCTCCCGCCATGTCCGCCGTCAAAGCCGCGCCAGCCGCCGCGCTAGCGGAACACGACCCAACCCTCATCTACCTGGACAACGACTTCCTGGGTCCTGGCCAATCCAACATCCAATCCCTGATCCCGGCACTGCGGACACCCGGCGTGCGGTTGCTGGGGATTGGGGTGGTCACCGGCGACGCGTGGCTTGCCGAAGAGACTGCGCATGTGCTGCGTTTCCTGGAAATTGCAGGCAGAACCGACGTACCGGTTTTTGCCGGCGCGCAGATGCCGCTGATTCGAACCAACGCGGAAATGAAAACGTGGGAGACCCGTTATGGGAGGATCCCGTGGAAGGGCGCCTGGAACGCGCCCAAGCCGGGGCGAACCTATCACCCCGACGACCCGGCGTTGATTCCCGAGTTGGTGGAGGGACCGCCCTCAATTAGTGCAGCGGCCGAAAATGCGGCCAGCTTTCTCATTCGGATGGTGCATGAGCATCCGGGTGAGGTGACCCTCATCACGGCGGGGCCGCTGACCAACATCGCGTTGGCGGTGCGACTGGATCCGGCTCTGCCGCGGCTGGCCCGGGAAATCGTCATTGAAGGGGGCAAGCTCGACAACAGTATTGCGCGGGTGACCGGCAATCCGGATTACGGCACGGACTTCAACTTCCTGTTCGATCCGGAGGCGGCCCACATCGTGCTGACCTCGCCTTGGGCGCGCGTTACAGTTGTTGGTGATGTCACGGAGCCGGTGAAAGTGACTCGCGAGATCACCGAGCGAGTCGGCCGGTCCGGCACGCCGGTGGCCCGCTATTTTCAGGCCTACGCGCGGGTGGGGCAGCCATTCTGGGACGAGATCACGGTGGCAGTGGCATTGGACAGAACACTGGTGACCCAGGAAATCGTGGCCCGGATGGATGTCGATATTTTGCCCGGGCCCACTTACGGCCAGGCGCAAGTCTGGAGTGATGATCAGGCCCCGGGTAACGCAGAGGTCCTGGTGCATATCGTGCGTGCAATGGACGTCCCCCGGTTCCTGTCCAACTTCACGTCGCTCGCTGAAAAATGACGGCCGCAGGTGAGGCTTCCTCCAGGAGCACTGAACGGCTCGAAAGGAAATTCAGCCTGAAGTTCCGGCAGAGAACCGTGAGGCAGGAGGCGATCGCGGGCCTGACCAGCTTTCTGGCAGCCGCTTACCTGATCGTCGTTATCCCTACCTTACTGTCGACTGGCGGCATGGACCGAGCGGCCGCCACCACGGCAACCATCGCCATGATGGCCATATTCAGCCTGGCAATGGGCCTGTACGCCAACTTTCCCTTCGTCGTCGGCCCCGGGCTCGGCGGCTCAGTCATCCTGGGTGTGACGCTGACACAGGTTGAGCACATCCCCTGGCCCACCGGTCTGGGAATCGCGGCTTTGTCGGGTCTGCTGTTTTTCGTCCTGACCATCACCGGGGCGCGGGCGCTCGTCGTGCGCTGGGTGCCGCGGCAGATCAAACAGGGGCTGGGTGCCTCCATCGGCCTGTTTATCGCAGTGTTGGGCTGCCGCCAGGCGGGCTTTGTCGCCGTAAACTCCAAAACCAACGCGTTGCTGCTGGCGGATTTCAGTCATCCCGGCGCCTTGGTTGCGCTCACCGGGCTGCTCGTCATCCTGGCACTCCAGGCTCGCCGCGTGCCGGGTTCCCTGATGATAGGGATTTTGTTCGCCGCGCTCGTGGGTTTGCCTTTGGGTGTCAGCCATCTGCCGCACGCCCTGATTTCCCTGCCCCAGTCGCCGGCGCCGATCCTGTTCAATGTTGATTTCGCCGGGGCGTTGACCCCGAAAGCGCTCCCGTATCTGTTCGCTTTCTTTGCCGGCGAGTTCTTCTCGACCTTGGGCACCACACTGGCCGTTGGCGCAAAGGCCGGGTTGACGGATGAGCACGGTAATTTGCCCCGCATTGAGCGCGCATTCGCAGTCGACTCTGTCGCCGCAAGCATCGGACCCCTGGTCGGCATTCCTGCACTGACCGCATTGGTAGAATCCGCCGCGGGTGCAGAAGCGGGCGGGCGCACCGGCTTGACGGCCGTATTCGCCGCCATCTGCTTCACTCTGACGCTGTTCCTTACTCCACTGGCCCTGGTTATCCCGAAGGAAGCCACGGCTCCTGCGCTGATCATCATCGGCATTTCGATGTTGCAGACGATCCGCGGCGCCGCCGGGGACACCCTGGCCGATACGTTTCCGATGCTGGTCATGGTGTTGTTGACTCTGATTTCCAACAGCTTCGGTATCGGCATTGCCGGCGGAGTCGTCTTCTACGTGCTGGTGAAGATCTTCGAGAGCGGCTTCAAAGAGCTGTCGCCAGGATTGCTGCTGCTGGCAATTCCATTGGCATACTATCTGTATGGCGCCGCGACTACCCACTGACACGCTTGGTAACGTTCCGCCCGCCCGCGCGGGGAGAGTGGTGACACGTCGGCACGAGGAATTCTTTTTGCGGGTGCCGAAGACGGAGCTGCATTGCCATCTGCTCGGTACGGTCCGCCAGGAAACCTTTTCGGCCTTGGTTCACAAACATGACGCCCCGTTGTCACACGAGGACGTAGAGGGATTTTATCGGCGCGAGGGCAAGCCGACAGGCGTGCTGCGCGTCTTGCGGGCGCTCGAACGTCATGTGCTTCTCGACCCGGATGATTTCCGTCGGATCACCTACGAATATCTGCAGGACGCCGCCCACGAAGGTGTTCGGCACGCGGAATTCTTTTGGAATCCAACGGCTAGCTTGCGCGACGCTGGTTTGTCCTATGAGCAGATGCAGGCGGGCATCCTAAGCGGCATGGCCGATGCCGAATCTGACTTCCACATCGGCTCATTGCTCATCGCGGCCATTGACCGCGAAGCCAGCGCGGAAGAGGCCACTGAGATGGTTCGCCTGATGATCGCGAACCGCCATGAGGCCGTTGCGGGGATTGGCATCGACTATCGCGAGACGGATCGTCCGCCCGAGCTGTTTCGTGAGGCCTTTCGTTTAGCGAAGGCAAATGGGTTGCGCGCCACGGCCCACGCCGGCGAATTTGGCACACCCTGGAACAACGTGGCGACCGTCGTCGATGACCTGCAAGTTGACCGCGTTGATCATGGTTACACGGCAATAGACAACGCCGATCTGGTGAAGCGATGCGTCGACAAGGGTATCGTGTTCACGGTCGTACCCACCAACTCATACTACCTGCGCACGCTCGAGGCTGAGCGCTGGGCGATCGATCATCCGATTCGCCGCATGCTCGAGCTCGGTCTGCGAATACATCCGAATACCGATGATCCTACGTTGCACCACATCAGTCCCGCCGGCGCGTGGGAGTTGATGTATAGCCACTTTGGCTGTACGGCTGCCGATTTGAAGGGCATGCTGCTCAATGGCATCGATGGCAGCTGGGTGGCAGAAGATCGCAAGCGCGCCTGGCGCATCCAATGGGTGGCCGAATTCGAGGCGCTCGCCGCGGCCGCGTTCTGAGGAATCATCATGGAATTGAAGTGGCTCGAGGACTTCATTGCGCTGGCGCACTGCCAGAGTTTCTCGCGGGCTGCAGAGGCCCGCAACATCACGCAATCCGGTCTCAGCCGTCGCATACGGGCCCTGGAGCACTGGGTTGGCGCGGAGCTCGTTGATCGCGGTGGCTATCCGCCGACGCTCACGGCCGCGGGCCGGTTATTTCACGAGGTCGCCCAGGACGTACTCCAAAAGTTGCTCGACACGCGTGCGGTCATTCGAACGGAGCAACGCTTGCCGGACAAGGGGATCAAGATTGCCGCGGGGCATACCATCGCGCTGAGCTTTCTGCCTGCCTGGCTCAACACCATGGCCGCGCGTTTCGGCGAGCTGCGCGCGCGGATCACCCCGACCAATGTGCATGATTCGGTGCTGATGCTCGTCAACGGCAATTGCGAGTTGATGTTCGCTTATCAACACCCGGATCTGGCGTTGCATCTGGATTCCTCGCGGTACGAAAGCCTCACGGTCGGTCGCGATGTGCTGCTGCCCGTCTGCAAGCCAAAGGCACCTTCCGTCCCGCGATACAAGCTGCCCGGGACGGCGCGTCAGCCTTTACCGCATATTTCCTACGCGGAAACCACCTATTTCGGGCGTTGCGTGGCTGCTTTGCTCGGCAAGGTGGAAGCGGCCCCTTTTCTGTTGCCTCGCTACGAGTCAGACATGGCTGATGTGTTGCGGCGAATGGCTCTGGAGGGTGAGGGCATTGCGTGGCTTCCCAAAAGCCTGATTGACTCCGAGTTGTCCAGCGGCACACTGGTGCCTGCAGGAGGCGCATCCTGGTCGGTTGAGCTGGAATTACGTGTGTACCGTGATGCGCTCAACAAAGACGAGCTCATCGGGCGCCTCTGGGCGCATCTCGAGTCCATGTATGCGGCGCCCGCATAAGGGCATTCTGTAACGGAATCGCGCCGTCCGGCGAAGTCCCTAGCATGCGCAGGATGATTCCACTTTCCCGCAGCAGGGAAAGCATCCAACTGAGCGAGCGGTCGCTGGGTGTCCTCGGGGGGTTCGAACCCCGGGCCGACGCTGATTTCCTGCTGAAACTATCCGAAGCAGCCGCCGGTCGCGCCCAAATCGTGTTTGAGGCACGCGCGCCAGCCGGCGTGCACGAGGTCACGGCGGCCGGCGCCAGTCGCACTCGGCCGACCCTGGCGGCAGCCGCAATTGACCCCGGGTCGACAGCGGCCGGCAAGACCGAGCCTGAACTAACAGCCGCTGCGCAACTAGACATTCTCGACAGCATCGTCAAACTGGCGGAACGGGGCGTCCATACCATTGTGATGCCGTGCTATCCCAGCCACGGCTTCCTGGATGAGCTGCAGGCAAACTCGCCGCTTCCCATCGCAGACATGCTCGCCGCGCTTCGCGACCACGTTCGAAGCCACTTTCCCACCGTACGGCGCATAGGCGTCGTAACCTCTGAGCAACTACGCAGTCAGGGCCTGTTTCAACGCTATTTCCCGCGCACCGAGTTCGAGATCCTGTATTCGGCGGCGGTGGATGGCGAGTGCTCAGTTGAGCTGCTGCGCAGCGCGTGCGCTGACCTCCTCGAGCAGGGCGCCCAGCTCATCATCCCGGGACGGGTTGGGTTGATTGCTCCGGCGCAGAAAGCCGGACCGGTCGGGGTCCCTGTCATAGATCCGCACCGTGTTTATGCCAACTACGTGGTCGCAGGGGATTTCGAGCCGCCGCCGCGCGCATTCAGGCTGGGGGTGGTCGGTGGAGTGGGCCCCGCAGCGACCGTAGATTTTCTGCGCAAGGTAGTCCGCAACACACCCGCACACCGCGATCAGGATCACCTGAAAATCCTGGTGGAGCAGAACCCTCAGATTCCCGACCGAACGGCGCATCTGCTGGGGCGGGGCCCCGATCCGACCCTGGCGTTGTACGCCACGTGCAAGCGACTGCAGGCCGGGCAGGCGGATCTCATCGCCATACCCTGCAATACTGCGCATGCCTTTGTCGGGTTGATTCAACCGCATCTGGACATCCCCATCATCAACATGCTGGACGCGACCGTGAGTCACGTACGCAAGTCGTTTCCCGGGCTGAAGGATGTGGGCCTGTTGGCGACCACCGGAACGTTGTCGAGCGGGATATACCACCGTGCTCTGCAGAGTCAGGGACTGCACGAAGTTGTGCCGCCACCGGCGCTTCAGGAACGAATGATGGAGGCCATATACGGCTCCCGCGGAATCAAGGCTGGCTTCACCAGTGGGCAGTGCGTCGATGATATCCACGCGGTCATTGACGAGTTGGTGTCGCGAGGCGTCGAAGTTGTCATTTTGGGGTGTACGGAGCTGCCTCTGCTGTTCAACCGGGGTGAGCTGACCAGCAGCAGCGGACAGCGCGTGGCTCTCGTTGATCCAACTGAGATTCTGGCGGAGCGTTGTGTCCACCAGGCCATGGCGCGCTCACCGCGTTGAGCTCCAAACGACTCACCACGCTGATCGTCGCGAGCCTCGTGCTCGGCATCGTACTGGGGCTCGTCGTGCACGCCTGGGCGGCGCCTGCCGCGGTCGTGCGTTTTGCCGATGTCATGGAGCTGCTGCCGTTTGCCTTTCTGCGGCTGATCAAGATGATCATTGCGCCCCTCGTCTTTGCGACGCTCGTGACGGGTGTTGCCAAGATGGGGGATGTGGCGACCGTCGGCCGCATTGGCGGTAAAGCGCTCGGTTGGTTTGTTGTCGCCTCGCTCATGTCCCTGGTGCTCGGTCTCATATTGGTGCAGATCTTCCAGCCAGGCCGGGCACTGAGTCTGGCGCTGCCCGCAACGAGTGCAGCTCCGGCGGTGGCGGCAAGCGGAATGACCTTGCACGGCTTCATTGAACATACCCTTCCCAGCAGCGTTTTCGACGCGATGGCACGCAATGAAATACTCCAGATAGTTATTTTCGTGCTGTTCTTCGGTACGGCGATGGCCTCACTCGGCGAGCGCACTCGCATTGTCCTGCAGGGTCTGGACGCGGTCGCTCAGATCATGCTGAAAGTGACCGGCTACGTATAGCCGCCGCTCTGGTGTCGAAGTGGGAGGGGGAACTGGCGCCGGAGCTGCCCCTTGCCGGGGCCGCACGCACACATTCGGCGCAGGGCCCCTTTCCTACATAACTGCGGGTTATGGTCACGCCGGATCAATTCAATTGCCGGCCTTGGGCGGTCTGCCTATCTTGGACTCAATAATAGCAGCGAGGTCGGAAAACCCCGATGAGCGTGACTCCCGCAAAAGCAGTGTCGAGGTCCGTCAGCGGAGCCCAGTGGGCCCATCGCCTGACCGCGGAGATCGGCAAGGCCGTGCTGGGCCAGCTGCCCATCATCGAGAGGCTGCAGATTGCCCTGCTCACCGGCGGTCACGTGCTGCTCGAGGGAATGCCGGGGCTGGCGAAAACCCTGTTGGTCAAATCGCTCGCGCAGGCCCTGGGGGCCGAATTCGAGCGCATCCAGTTCACGCCGGATCTGCTGCCGAGCGATGTGGTGGGCACCATGGTGTTCTCGCCCTCGGATGGCCGCTTTACGCCTCACCACGGCCCGATCTTCGCCAACCTGGTGCTGGCCGATGAGATCAATCGAGCGCCCGCCAAAGTCCAGAGCGCGCTGTTGGAGGCCATGCAGGAGCGGCAGGTGACTCTGGGTGGCGTGACCCATGCGCTGCCGCAGCCCTTCCTGGTCATGGCGACGCAAAACCCGGTCGAGCAGGAAGGCACTTACCCACTGCCGGAAGCGCAGCTCGATCGCTTCCTGTTCAAGCTGCTGCTGGATTATCCGAGTCACGAGGATGAGTTGCTCATGGTGCGGCGCTGGGGCAACGTCACGTCGCATCCGGAGCTGGCCGCCGTGTCGAGCGGCGCCGAGCTGCTCAAACTGCGCGAAGAAGTAGATCGAATTCACGTCGCTGAGAGTGTTCAGGCGTATATGGTCACGTTGGTTCGTGCCACACGCGCACTCGCCTCCGGTGGCGGCCGCGTGTCAACGAACGCAGAAAGGACCCTGGCCTACGGCGCTTCACCGCGCGCTTGCCTGGGTCTGTTCCAAGCGAGCAAGGCACTTGCCTGGTTGCGAGGAACTGACTATGTCACGCCGGCATTCGTGCAGGAGGTCCTCCCTGATGTCATGCGCCATCGCGTGGGTTTGACCTACGAAGCGGAATCCGCGGGGCTCACGGCTGACCGCATTCTGGCTGACATCGTGAAGAAAACGCCGATCCCGGGGAGCACTCCTGACACCCCTTGAGTCGGCTGCGACATGAAACCGACGCCATCGAATACCAACACGGAGCTGCCGGCCGCGCCATCGGCCCTGCTGCAGCGGCTGGAATGGCGCGCCCGGCACGCCGTCAACAACAGTGTCAGCGGCGACTACCGGTCTGCGTTTCGCGGCCGGGGCATGGAGTTCGATCAAGTCGTCAAGTATGCCTGGGGGGATGACCCGCGAGATATCGACTGGAATGTCACCGCGCGTCTCGGCGAGCCTTATCGCAAGCGATTCGTCGAAGAACGCGACCTGTCGGTCATCTTCGTCTTCGAGGACTCGCCGGCGCTGCAATTCGGTTCTGATGGGCGTACCCGCCGCGACACGCTGTTGGAGGCCGCGGTGCTTCTCATGTTGATCAGCTCGATCAACAAGGACAGAGTGGGATTGCTATACAGCGCGCCCGGCAAGTCCTGGTTTCAGCGGGCATTGCCCGGGCGCAAGGACACGCTGCGCCTCGCCTCGACCCTGTTTGCCCAGGAGCCACCGCCGCTGGACGGATCGGCGGTGTGCCCTGTGCAATGGCAGATGATGCGCAAGATTGCGTCGCGCGGCAGTGTGTTGCTGTGGCTGGGACCGTTTGCGCCGGCTCCAATGCCGGAGGCGTGGAGACAGCTGCAACAGCGATACCAGGCTGTCGGGATTCGTGCCGACGACACATGGGACAGCGACTTACCTGAGGATGCGCAATTCGCCGCCTACGATCCCTTGGCCGGCCGCTTGACTACGATTGACACATCCGCGCCCGCGGAGCGAGCGGCACATCGGCGCTGGAGGGGAGAGCGGGAAGCGCATTTTGCCCATCTTTTTCCGCGGCTGGATGACCGCTTGAAACTCAGCAACATTGAGGATCCGCTCCAGGCGTTGGTTGCGTACTTTCATCGGCATCGACGCGGAGGCGCGGCGGCCTGAGCGCGAGTAACGATGTTTCGCGACCCTCTGTGGCTGATGTTACTCCTCCTTCTCCCGATCGTGGCCTGGCTGCGCCACCGGCGAGGCGTGCCGGCACTCGTGGTTCCCGGAGCGAATGAGTGGCATTCGCCAGGGCCCACCGTATCGACATGGTGGCCGATCGCATGTGCCTACGTGGGATTGACATTGCTGATTGGAGCACTGGCGCGGCCGCAGGTGCTCGTGCCCGAAGAAGACAACAAGAAACGCGGCTACGACTTCATGATAGCGATCGACCTGTCCACGAGCATGTACGCCGAGGATTTTCAACGCGGTACCAAGACTACCAATCGCCTGCAGGCCATCAAGCCTGTCATTGCCGCCTTCATCAACGAACGCCCCAACGACCGGATTGGCATCGTGGTCTTTGGCGGCCGTGCTTACACCTTTGCGCCGCTGACTTTTGATCACGATTGGTTGCGCAGACAGACCGCCCGACTGTCGATCGGCCTGATCGAGGACGGAACCGCAATAGGCGATGCCATCGGCGTGAGTCTGAACCGTCTACGCGAGGGCGCGAAGGACAAAACGCAGCCGCGCGAAGGCGGCTTCATCATCCTGTTGACCGATGGCGCGAGCAACAAGGGCTCGCTGGATCCGCGTCAGGCGGCCAACCTTGCGCTGGAGGATGGAGTTCCCATCTACACGATCGGTGCCGGTGCCGAAGGCAACATTCCCATGCCGGTGTTCGATTCCACGGGGAAACGCATCGGCACCGAGATGCAGCCGTCCGAAGTGGATACCCTCATGCTCCAGGATATCTCCACCAAGACCGGCGGCCAGTTCTTCCGCGCCACCAATACCAACTCGGTGCGCGACGCCTTCGCGCAGATAGACGGCGCGCAGAAGGTCGAATTCGGGGCGCCGCCGCCCATGATCAACGAAGAGCTCTTCCCGGTGTTTGCCGCGTTCGGCGCAGCCTTGCTGGCGCTGGCCTCGTATGGCACCCATTTCAGACAAAGAAGGATAGTCCTGTGAAAATTCCAAGACGCAAAGCCCTGGTGGGCCTGGGCGCAGCCGCCGTTCTGCCGCTGGCCGCAGGTGCCCAGAATTCCAAGGCCCAGGCGAATGCCAACCAGCGGCCGATACGCATCGCCGTGATGCACTTCGCGCATGAGACAGTGACATTTCTGCCGTACGACACGACGACTGACGACTTCATTTACGAGGGTTCGCCGGCCCGCGGCGAGGCCCTGTTGGGATCGCAACCTACAGGTTACATAGGTGGCTTCGTTACCGTGGCCCGGGAATATGCCAACGTCGAGCTGGTCGGCATCGAGTCGCCCCTGGGCTCGAAAAAGGGCTCGGGTTCCGGCTGGATCACCAAAGACGCCTTCTACCATTTCCTCACCAAGATAGTGGAGGATCTGAAAGGCCAGGGCCACTTTGACGGCGCCTATCTGTCTCTGCACGGCGCGATGGGTGTGCGGGATGTCGCGAAGCCCGAGGCGGAAATCGCACAACGGGTGCGCGAGGTGATCGGGCCCAAGGCCTTCATGGTGGGCACATTCGATCCCCATGGAAATGAGGACGCGGAGTTCCTGAAGTATTCCAACCTGGCGTTCACCATCAAGTACTACCCGCACTACGATGGTTACCTGCAGGGAGAGCGTGCTGCTCGTACATTGATCCGATGTATCCGGGGTCAATACAAGCCCGTCAGCGCGACGCGCAAGCCCCCGATTCTCACGCCTTCCGTGCTTCAATGGACTGGCGTATCGCCGTGGATGGATCTCGTGCAACGCGCACTGACCTGGGAGGCGCGCGAGCCTGACGTGTACGTCAATTTCTACTACGGCTTTGCGTTCGCGGATGCCATTGACGCGGGCATGTGCTTTCAGGTGATGACCAACGGAAACCCCGAGTTGGCGGATCACATTGCGGATGACATGGCGAGCACCGCCTGGCGCATGCGTGACGATCTGCTGTACCACACCAAGGTCTACCGCCATGCCGAGGGTGTCAAAGTCGCCAAGGAGGCGATGAAAAAGGGCACTGCACCCTTCGTGCTGGCAGATCACAGCGATCGTACGGGAGCCGCGACCTGGCTGCTGCAACAGATCATTGAGCAGGAACTGAGCAACACCCTGATAGGCACAATCGCCGATGAGGACGCAATCAATACTCTGCGTAAACAGGGTGTGAAGGTCGGCGATCCCTTCGATATGGAGATCGGGGGTCGCATCGATGTCTCTGCCGGCAGGCCGGTGCGCATCAAGGGCGTGGTCAACACGGTCAGCGGTGGAATCAACCGGGGAGGGCGGGGCGCCGGGAACTCACAACTGTGGGTCAGTGTGAAATTCGGCGATGGAAACGTCGTCATCATCAGCCCCTACCTGGTGCAGGTGGTCGAGCCGCGTTCCTTCCTGCAACTGGGTATCGATCCTGACAAGTTCAAGGGATTCGCAATCAAGTCGCGCGTGCACTTCCACCGCGGCTTCACTGACAGCGGCTACTGCAAGGCGTTTTATATCGTCGAGCCCGATCAGCCGTTCGTGGGTACGGTCCGTCTGGAGGCGCTCGACTACAAGCACCTGCCGCGGAATAAGTTCTATCCGTACAACAAGTCCGTGACCTTTACGGTCAAAGGCCCGGGAAAGCTCGGCGATTATCCCGGCAGGGATGGCGCCACGGAGTAGTCCGCAATCAATGCCGTGATGACTCGTACAGGGGCATCACGGCATTCTTGCGTACCCATCCTGAAACGTTCGCGCCCGCGCTGATTCGCTGCCAACTGAGGAAAGCGCTCTGCGGCAACACCACGGAGCCGGCAGTGGCCGGTGAAGTCTCCCTTTCGGGTACCAACTCAGTGGGCGACGGATTCAAATTGACGCCCTCGAGGAGAATGCCCGCGGTGGTCTGATTCAGCGGCCCGTAGGCGTTGAAGGCTGCAATAGACACGATCAATGCGAGCGCGCCGGCTGACAACGCGCTACGGCCTCCGGTCTTCAGCGCTCTGCGGTTGTGGGGTAGATAGAGGGCCAGCACGATTACAGTGAGGCCGCCTGCTACCACGAGGCTGGCCACCAGCGCCAGGTGTTGCCACCCCGCGGGTGAAAGTAACCCGGGAAATCGTTGAAACCAGGCTCCATACAACAGACGGCGCAGGGTGGGGTCCATCGTTCCAGCCTGCTGGATCGCAAGGCGCAAATTGTCGCGATTGGTAGCCGATGACGGATGCAACAGGAACGCGCAAGTTGCATGGGCGACCGCATAGTTCCAGTTGCCCTCCTGAATTTGAGCTACGGCAAGGTTGTAATGCGCAGCCCAGTCGTTCCAATGTACATGCAGCGCATTCACTGCTGCCCGCTGGTCAGCCGGCGAAACCGGAATCGGGGCTCGAGCAGCCTGGGCTGACCCAACCACCAACACTGTCGCAGCCACAGAAGGCAACCAGTGCGCCAGCCGGTTCGGTAGCCAGCGCTCGCGCTTGGGCACATGAACGTTCCCTGCAGCTGAGGAAGCCCGCTCGAGCCAGTCCGGCGGTGGCGTGGCATCGGCGCCGTACAATCCTCGCTCCGTAGCCGACCACAGCTGCTGCCATGTGCTCGTCAAAGAGCGATTCTGGGTGAGAGTCTCCAGTGACTGCGTAACTTGCATCCCGGTAGGAGCAGACACCCGTACTCCCCACGTCCTGGCAGCTGCTCGACACCAACCATGTAACTGCAGCGGTTGGGGTTGCGAGCCGGACCGCTGAATGCGTCCCAACAGACGGCGTAATTCTCTGAGACCGGAGCGCCGCAGACGATGAGGGTCCTCGTCGAGTGCCCGTTTCCATGCGAAGCCCAGCCAGGTGAGGCCCGGCAATCCCAGGCTGAGCAGCAGGAACCAGGCGGGATTGAAGCTCCAAGGCGTACCGCCCAACTGTCCCAATGTCATCAATGTGGGTGTCACGACCTCGATCTCCTCACCAGTCCATTTCGCCGGTGTTCTGCTCGTTCGTGTCCTCGGCCATCATCTGATGTAGTCGCCCCGGCGAATCCCGTTTGACGATTTCGGCGAGGTTCTTTTTGGAGAACGCCAGGATAGGGTCTGCGGCGTCGTCGTTATTTCCACCTGAGTGCGTGAAGGTGGCGTTGCGTACGCTTTTGGGAGGCTTGGGCTTGTGGTCGCGGTGCAGCGGCACGACATTGTCATCGGCTGACAGATCCCCCAGGGCGGCGTCTCCTTTTGAAGCCGCGCCCTCGCCATACGAGTCCGAACCTCCGTGTTGAGTGTTCTGACCGATGACCATGGGACCGTTGTCCTCCTCGTCATTGGCCTCCTTGGGATTCTTCGAGCGCTCGCCGTTGGTTGCATCGTCGGGATCCGGCGCCAGGACCGCGGCAAGTTGCGATCGGTAGTATGACCATGGTGCGCGCTTTGGGTCGAGTTGCTCACCGCGGCGCGAGGCTTCCATGGCGTCGCGGATCACTCCTTCCAGTGGGGGATTGCCGGTTCTTTTTTCGTCGATGCCGTACTTGATGGTGGCTTCCACCATGAGTTGCAGATCGAAGGCGTCGTAGCCGAATTTGCCCAGGTGATCGGCAATGGCCCGCAGTCGCTCACTGGGACTGCTGTCGAAAACTTCCTTCACTTCGAAGCCCGCCTGGCCATCGAAGTGAGCATGCACCTGCGGTGCGACACTCAACGCCGCCAGCAACGCAACAGCGACCTTCTTCACCGGCTGTGGTTTGGCACGCCGCTCGAATTCGCGCACCAGGCTCACCAGGCCCAGGAGCACGGCCGGTAGCAGAAACCACTGAAAGCGCTCGGTCTGTGTGTTGGTCGACTCGTTGCTCACGCGCCCCTGGCGGCCGGTCTCGACGGTTTCTTTGAGCAGCGCGCGCGCATCGTCAGCGGTTTTCAATGCAGCCGCGTTGAGGTATTTGCCGTTGGTACGGTTGGCCAGCGTCTGCAGGGTCGCGGGCTGGAGTCGGGACAGCACGGCGTCGCCATTTTTATCGGCCATATAACCGCCTTTCTGATCGTTGATGAAGCCGCCTTTGTCGGTGCCGATGCCCAGTCCTACCACGTGAATGTCCCGCTTCATCAGGTCCGGAAGGCGGTTCTGCCAGTTCGGGGTGCTGCTCTCGCCGTCGCTCAACACGATGAGGTAGCGGTCCCGGTCGGAGCTCTCGCCGAATCCCTCCAGGGCGGCCTCCAGCATCTTCTGGTAGTCGGAGCCGCCCTGCGGCATGTAGTCCGGGTCCAGGCTCGGCATGAATTCACGGATGATCTGATAGTCCGGGCTGAGAGGCACCTGCACGAAGGCCGTGCCGGCAAAGACAATGAGCCCCACGCTCTCGCCCTTCAGACTGTTGAGAAGATCCTCTGTGGTCTTCTTGGCCAGCTCGAGACGCGAGGAACCCACGTCCTCGGTCCACATGCTGCGCGAGAGGTCGAGGGCAATCATGACTTCGCGAGTTTGACTGAAAGACACCTGGGTGTCCTCGCCCCACTGGGGCTGCGCGAGCGCTACGATTGCCAGCGCAATGGCCGCCAGGATGAGAAACGCCGGCGCAACCTTCCGTGGCGTTGCCGGTACGAGCCGGCTTCCCGCCACAGCGACCCGTTTCATCGCCGGCCAGAGGGGCCGCACACTTTGCCGCAGACGCCGCGCAAGCACCACGCCGAGAACCGGCAGCAGCAGCGCAACGAGAACCCAGGGATGTCCCCAACTCATATGGAACCTCGAATAGCCCGCTCCCAGAACCAGAACAGCGCGCACAGGCCGGCGGCACACGAGCCCCCATACAACACGGCAGTTCGATAGAAGTGAGTCTGGCGCAACGAGTATGCAACCGGCAGGAAGGCCGCGACAATCGCCAGTTGGCCGGCTTCCACGCCCAGGTTGAATGCCAACAGTGTGCGCCACAACGGCGCGCCTTCCGCGCCGATCTCGCTCAAGGCGCCCGCAAACCCGAATCCATGGATCAGGCCGAAGCCAAAGGCGAGCCACGCACTTCGTCCGCCGGCGGTTCGCGGCAGGAAGTTGTTCAGTGCGGCGATGAAGATGGAAGCGGCAATGACAGATTCGACCAGGCGGCTGGGTAGCCGTATCCAGTTGAGGGCTGCGCAGGCGAGGGTGATGGAATGCGCGGCAGTGAAGGCCGATACGATAATGATGACTCGCAGTGCCGCTTCCTCGAACGATGGCACGGCCTCCCGTCCCGAGACGGTCGCCCTGAAGACTGCCGGAATCAACAGCACAATCAGAAACAGAATGTGATCGTAGCCGGTCCAGATGTGCCAGACACCTTGCTGAAACGACTCCAGGAAGCCGCTGCTGGCGGCGGTGGCGCGCTGAAAGCTCAGCACGCCACCGCTGGCCGATATCTGCGCGCGCTGCATGCCTCGACCCAACCAGATGACACTCAACTGACAGGGCGCGCTCAGGGTATAACGGACACCAACAGTGTTGATCTGCTGTGCGGCGTCGATACGCATCTGCGCGAGCAGGAATGGCTCTCCATCGCGGGCACCGTAGACGAGTTTGTCAATTGCAAGGCTGGCGGCTGTACCGTTAGGCGCAATTGCCAGGTGCGCGGCGAGATAGGTCTCGATATCCGCGCGACGGTGCTCGATTTCGGGCCATGTCACCTCCCCGTCGTGATCGCTATCCAGTTGCAGTGCCGAGCTCAAATCACTCAATCTGACTTGCCACTCGGCCTGCAGGCTAACCGCTTCCACGCGCAGCGTGAGTGACGTGTCCTGCGCGGCGAGAACACGCAACGGAACTGTCAGCAGAACGAGACAGAGCAGCCCGAGCGTTCGCGTCATCGCACCGCTAGCGCCTTGGGCGCAGCTTCGGTCAGGAAGCTGATGGAATCGCTCGCAACCTGCTTCACGCACTGTACGAAGGATTTCTGTACGCGGTTGAGCGGACCGTCGATCCGATAGACCGCGTACAGATCGATGGGCATCGCAGGCTCCACGACCCGGATCTGCAACTCGGGGCCGGCGGAGACGGCCGTGAAGGGATCAATCAGGGCGAGCCCCTCGCCACTGCAGACCAGGTCCTTGGCGATCTGATAGGTCTGCACGCGGATGGAAATCCGGGCGGGTGGATTCAACTGCTCGAGGTGTGCCTCGAGCTTGCGCCCCAGGGTATCCGCCTTGGTGATGCACACCAGCGGGGAATCCGCCAGCGAGTTGATGTTGATGGGTTGAAAAGCCTCAGCCCGCGACCAGGTGCCCACCGGCGCGATCAGCGACAGCGGGCCGTTGCACAGCGGCTCGCAGCGAATGTCCGGATGCTGCAGCTCCTGTAACGTGAAGCCGATGTCAGCTTCGCGCAAGGCGATCGACTTGAGCATTTCACGAGAGTGCTGCGTCGATAGCTCGACGGAGGTCTGACCGAACTGCTGGCGCAACCGGGTGATGGACTTGGGAATGATGGCGTTGGCCAGCGTGGGGGTGCTGACGACCCGCAGCAGCTGTTTCTCAGCCCGCGCGATATTGGAGACCAGGCGTTGCAGGTCGCGCAATTCATCGAAGATGCGGCCGATCTGGCCCTTGAGGAGCTGACTTTCCGGCGTGAGGTGCCATTGTCCCTTGACCCGGACGAACAGGGGGAAGCCCAGGCGCCGCTCGGCCTGCTTCAGCAGCTTGGTGGCGGCGGGTTGCGAAATGTTCAGCAACGAGGCCGCATCCGTCAGGGTACCCATCTGCAGGATGGCCTGGAACATCTCTATATAGCGCAGGTGGATGAGCCCCAATGGGGCAATGTCAGGATCGGGAATTCGCTTGGCTCGCTGCATCTGACTCTTCTTGGTTCGAGACAGGTGCAAGATTGCAATATAAATGCCATTTGTTGCAGATTGGCCGCAGACGCAGGTTCGGCTGCGGCATCGCACGGATTTGAATGAAATTTCATAAACAACAGCGTGGTCGCCGGGCCACATCGCGTGCCGGGCGGGGCCGCCCCGATGCACCGGGAAGCAGCAAAACCGGGCCAAAAATATCGCGTTGTTGCCTCATGAGGCAGACCGCCCCGGCATGGATCCATGATGTCGCGTCATAACTGGGCCCGGTCGGGCGGTTCGCCCCACAAGGCAGCGGATGGTGCCAACAACCTGCCGGCTTCGAGCTGTACGCCTCCCGGACGATCCTGCGTGAGCCACAGGGGGCCATCGAGGTCGACGAACCCGGCGTGCCGCGCAATGTGAAATGCCGGTGCGATACTCAGTGACGTGCTGATCATGCAGCCGCACATGATTTTCAGGCCCGCTTCACGGGCTTTCTGCAACAGGTCCAGGGCGCCGCTCAACCCGCCGGTTTTGTCGAGCTTGATGTTGATTGCCTGGTAGCGCGTCACCAGGCGCGGCAGGTCGGCCGCAACGTGGCAGGATTCGTCGGCGCAGATCGCCACCGCGGGCTGAAAGCCTTCCAACACCGCGTCTTCCCGGGCGGGCAGCGGCTGTTCGATGAGCTCTACGCCGATCTCCACCAGCACGGACTGCATGGCTTCGAGAATCTCTAGATTCCAGCTCTCGTTCGGGTCGATGATCAGGCGCGCACCCGGTGCACCCGCCCGGACCGCCCGCAACTGGCCCTCGGGATCGCTGTTGTCGACTTTCACTTTGATCAGCGGGTGCGCGCTCAACCGCTCGGCTGCAGAGCGCATGGCCTCTGGGGTATCGATGCCGATGGTCAATGCTGTTGTCAGTGCGGGCAGGGGGCCCGCTCCCAACTGTGCGGTTACCGACTGTCCCGATGTGCCCGCCGACAAGTCCCACAAAGCACAGTCGACGGCATTGCGGGCTGCGCCGGGAGGTAAGGCTCCCTGCAGCGCCTCGCGTGTCATCCCCTCAGCGATCGCCTTCTTGACACTCCCCACCTGCTCCAACACGGAATCAACTGTTTCGCCGTAGCGCGGATACGGGACTCCTTCACCCCGTCCACGCGCACAACCTTGGTGCACTTCAACGACGACGACCTCGGCGACGGTCTTGACACCGCGCGAAATGCGAAACGGCGTTGCCAGTGGCCATGACTGACTCGCGACGCTCAGCTCGCGAAGCATGAGAAAAGATAGTCCGCGATGCGGCTGACACCCATGCTCACAGGGTCCTGACAGGGAAGCCCCAACGCGTCCTCAGCCGCCTTGCAGGCCTCGATTGCAGCCGGGCCTGTCAACTTTGAGGTGTTCAATGCGATGCCCACGGGGATCACATCCGGCTGGGTGAGTCGCGCTGAGCGCAGATTGGCTTCGAGGCAGATCTTCAAGTCGGGTACCGCATAGTGAGGCAGACCCCGGATGTGCGGCCGCTGCGGCTCGTGGCACAGGACCAGCGCATCGGGCTGCGACCCATGCAGAAGACCCAGGGAAACCCCGGCAAACGACGGATTGAACAGGGAGCCCTGGCCCTCGATCAAATCCCAGCCGTCGTCGGTGCGTGCGGGTGAAACCCATTCTGCGCCCCCGGAAATGAAGTCCGCAATCAATGCATCGATGGGCACACCGGCGCCGGCAATCAGGATCCCGGTCTGACCGGTTGCCCGGAAGTCCGCGGTCACACCCCGCTGGCGAAATTCCCGCTCCAGGGCGAGTGTCGTATACATTTTTCCAACCGAGCAATCGGTCCCCACGGTGAGCAATCGTCGCCCGCTACGGCGCTTGCCATTGCCCACCGGGATCTTGTGTGGAAAGCGGCGGGCATCGAACAGTACCCGCCCGGTGCGTGCGGCGGTTTCCGCGATCCGGGGGGCCGAATCCAGTCGCTGGTGCAGGCCCGAGGCGATGTTGAGACCGGCCTCCAGTGCTGCGACCACATCGCTCACCGTCTGCTCCGACATTACGCCACCGGCATTGGCGATTCCAACCACCATGCTATTCGCGCCGGCCGCCCGTGCAGCCGCGAAGCCGAGCTCCGGCAGGTCCAGGCGTGCCTGGCAGTTTGGGCCGCGGAACTGCCCCAGGCACCACTGCGGACGCCAGAAAGCCAGTCCGCGCGCGGTCTTGATTGCCAGCTCGTCGTGCGCATCGCCCAGATACAACAGATAGGGCGGACCCCAGCTCGGGGCCGAAGAGGAGTGGGAGCTGCCGGGAGACGGAAGTGGGACGGTCATAGGGTTTGGAGTGCCGTTGCGAGTCCGTTGAGTACCGCGACGGACGATAGCCGGGGCTGCGCGGTGCCTCCAAATCAAAATAGCGCTGGCCAACATAACCGTCGGTTATTCGGCTGCATGCCCTTTGGTTATGCGCGACCTGCGTCTTTTCATTGGCTCGCACGGAACCGGCGGTCCAACACTGAGACACGGGAGGAGCAACTGATGAAAATTCCAAGACGAACCGCTCTGCTGGGCCTGGGATCCACCGCAGTGGCGTTGCCGCTGGCTGCGGGCGCTCAGATGGCACCGAAGCAGCCCGCTGCCAACCTGCGCCCCATCCGCATTGCGGTCATGCATTTTGTGCATGAGACCGTGACGTTCCTGCCTTACGACACGACAACTGACGACTTCATCTACGAGGGATCGCCAGCTCGCGGTGAGGCACTGTTGGCCTCTCAACCCGTCAGCTATATCGGCGGCTTTGTGACCGTGGCCCGGGAGTTTCCCAACGTCGAGCTGGTGGGCATCGAGTCCCCGCTGGGCTCAAAGAAGGGCTCGGGCTCAGGTTGGATCCAGAAAGCCGCCTTCGATCATTTCCTCAACAAGATGATCGAGGATATGAAGTCGCAGGGCCATTTCGACGGCGCCTACCTGTGCCTGCATGGCGCGATGGGCGTGCGCGACGTGGCCAAGCCCGAAGCGGAAATCGCCCGGCGGGTCAGGGAGGTCATCGGTCCCAAGGGGTTCATCGTGGGTACCTTCGATCCGCATGGCAATGAGGACGCGGAGTTCCTCCGCTACGCCAACCTTGCCTTCTGCATCAAATATTACCCGCACTACGACGGATATCTGCAAGGCGAGCGGGCGGCCCGGACGCTCATCCGCTGCATTCGCGGACAATACAAACCCGTCAGTGCGACCCGCAAGCCGCCCATTCTGACTCCGTCGGTGCTGCAGTGGACCGGGGCGTCGCCGTGGATGGACCTGGTGCAACGGACTTTGACCTGGGAAGCGCGCGAACCCGACGTCTACGTAAATTTCTACTACGGCTTCGCGTTTATGGACGCGATCGACGCGGGCATGTGCTTCCAAGTGGTGACCAACGGAAATCCCGAGCTCGCCGAGCATATCGCCGACGACATCGCGGGTACCGCCTGGCGCCTGCGTGACGAGCTTCTCCATCACACCAAGGTCGTGCGTCACAGCGAAGGCGTCCGTCTCGCCAAGGAGGCAATGAAGGAAGGCAAGGTGGTCCTGGGCGATCACAGCGACCGAACCGGTGCGGCGACCTGGTTACTGCAACAGATCGTCGATCAAAAGCTCAGCAACACTCTGATCGGCACGGTGGCGGATGAGGATGCCATCAACACGCTGCGCAAGAAGGGCGTGAAGGTCGGAGATCCGTTCGACATGGAAATCGGAGGCCGCATCGACGTGTCGGCTGGCAAGCCGGTGCGCATCAAAGGGACTGTCAATACAGTCAGCGGCGGCATCACCCACGGCCAGGGCAAGGCGGCCGGCTCGCAGCTGTGGGTCAGCGTGAAGTTCGGCGACGGCAATGTCGTTATCATCAGTCCGTATCTCGTACAGGTCATTCAGCCACGCGCGTTCTACGACCTGGGCATCGATCCCGACGCGTTCAAGGTGTTCGCGATCAAGTCTCGGGTTCATTTTCACCGTGGTTTTACCGACAGCGGCTATTGCAAGACCTTCATTCTGGTCGAGCCGGACGAGCCCTTTGTCGGCACAGTGAGGCTGGAAGCCCTGAATTATCAACACACGCCCGTGAAGAAGTTATACCCCTATGCCGCCAACGTGACGTTTCATGTCAACGGGCCCGGCAAGCTGTCCGACTATCCCGGCAAAGATGGGACGACCGAGTAGGGGACGGTCGGTGGGCTGCACCAAAATGAAGTGTCGCGCGCCGCACGTGCCCCGAGTTGAGGCGTCAGCGGCACGCGCATAACAGGAGGTTATGCGGCTTCGTGTTCTTTTGATTGGCCCGGGAAAAAACGGCTTGTTAGCGTGAAACGGTCAAAGAATCGTACAAAGATCTTCGGGGAGTGTTCTGTGTCAACTCGGCATACCTGGATACTGAATGGTCTCACCGGCGCATTGGCGCTGTTGAGCGTGGCGACCGCACAGGCCGGCGACGCCGCGGATAAGCCGGAAGCGGCGAACGAGCCCGCCGCGACGAGCAGTGGCGCGGAGGCTGACGATTCGTCGACCCTCTCCGAAGTGATTGTCACCGGAACCAGCATCAAGCGCGCGGACGCTGCAGCTCTGCCGGTGACGATCATGACCACCGATGAGATGAAGTTGCGCGATGGCAATACGCCGGCGGACATGCTGACCGCCCTGCCCACCGTGGTCAGCGTGCCCATCAATGATTCAGCCCAAGGCGGCGCCGGCGCCCGTGGTGATGTTGCCGCGGTCAACCTGCGAGGCCTGGGCTCGGGCAATACGCTCGTGCTGCTCAACGGCAGGCGCGTCGCTTCCTACGGCATCAGCTCGACTGAGAACAGCGTGCCGGAATTGTCGGTCAACGTGAACGTTCTGCCCAACATCGGTCTGGAACGGGTGGACGTCCTGCGCGACGGCGCGTCGTCCCTATACGGATCCGACGCTGTCGCCGGCGTGATCAACTTCGTGACCGACAACAATTACGTCGGCACCGAAGCTACCGTGCAATCGCGCTACGCCGAGGTCGGTTCCGGTTCCGAGTTAGGCTTCAACGCCAAGCACGGGCAGGACCTATTCAGTGGACGTGCGCACTGGACGTCGACGTTGGATGTCATGTACCGACAGGAACTGTATGCGGCTGACGCTGGACGGGGCGTAGATGCGGATAAGCAGAGCCTGGTACCTGGCGCCTGGAGCACTGTCGGCGCGTTCAACGATCGCACGGCATCCAGCGGCTATGCGACATTCATCGGCAAAATGCCCGGTACTACTAAAAGTGCCACCTATTACATAGTTCCCACCGCCGGTGGTGTTGGTTATACCTCGACCCCGACGGCCGACCAGAAGTTTGCCACGACGTTCAATGTCAATTCGGTTGGCTACTCTCAGCCCGAGAGCAAGCGCATCAACTGGTTCAACTCGTTCGACTTCAAGCTCAATGACAAGACCACCCTGTATACCGAACTGGCGTTGTATCGCGCCGAGTCGCTCATGGAGCGTCCGCCTGTGGCCTACGGCGCCGGCTCGGACACGGCGGCGGTCGTCCCGGCAGGGAATCCCTACAACCCGTTCGGCAGCGCTTATTTCGGCGCGGCCGGAGTGCCAGTCACGCTGAACGCTATCCGCTTCATCGATGACGGCCCGGAAATGATCAGGGACAACTCCGACTTCGCGCGCTGGGTGGGGGGAGCGCGTGGTGAGATCGCAGGCTCGTGGACCTATGACACGGCGCTGTTGTACACCATCAACCATGTAACGGATACCTCCGAGAACGCCATCCGCGAAAGCCCTTGGGAACAGTATTCCCTGGTGCAAACGGATGCCTCGAAAGCCTACAACCCGTTCTTCTACACGTTCGCGGGGACGGGCAGCAGTGCCGTCGGCACCCCCTACACCAACACGGCCGCGCAGCTCGCGCCCTTCGTCCAGCACTTCCACCAGAACGGTAAGCACATCATCACGTCGTGGGACGGGCACGTGAACGGTGATCTGTTCAACCTGCCCGCCGGCGCCGTGAAGCTCGCAGCGGGGGGCGAATTCCGCTACGAGGACTACGCTCTCACGCGGCCGCTCTACGCCGGCTTGAACTGCCAGCCCGGTCCGGGCTTGGGCGCCTGTCCGGCTCAATCGACCGCACTGACGACTGCGGATGGCTACATCGTCCAATCGACCAACAACGACTTCGTACAGGCATCGGCAAGCGGCAACGTGATTGGCGATCGCACGGTTGCGGCGGGGTTTGCGGAGACGGTGATCCCGGTCTTCTCGGCGCAGAATGCTCTGCCACTCCTGCAGCAGCTGGAGCTCAGCGCCGCGGTGCGTTATGAGCATTACAGCGACTTCGGTAGCACGACCAACCCGAAGTTCAGCTTCGACTGGAGGCCGGAATCTCACGTGCTGGTGCGTGGCTCGTTTGAGCATGGCTTCCGTGCACCGAATCTCGCCGCGCTGAACACGCCTACGCGCTCTTCGGTGGGGACGGGCACCGATTCCTACTACAACGGGGTTTCCGGCCTCGGCGTCAATGACGGTAGCGCCCAGCGCTTCACCACCACTGGCGTGAATGGGACGCTGGGCCCTGAGAAGGCGGAGAGCGGCTCGTTCGGAGTGGTGATTGACGTGCCGTGGGTGGAAGGCCTGAGCTTCTCTGCGGATTACTGGAAGATCCACCAGAAGGGTCTGATCGCAGCACCGAGCAGCGCCAGCGTGCAGACGGCCGAGACGGCTGCGCTGAAAGGTGCGACGCAGACACTGTTGAGCCAGGGTCAGACTTTGGCGTCCATCACTCCGGCCATGCTGGCCTCGACGTTGGGATCGAGCTGTACCAACAACCCGCTCACCAACGCACTCACCTACACGAGCTATCAAGATGCGGCCACCGGGGCAGCGGTCTATCGGTCCTGCGCTGTCGATCCGGCGACCGCCGCCGCTGCCAACGCCGCGGGACTTGCTGCTGCCGGTACGCTATACAACACCTACCTGCCGTTCGCGAACCTTGCGAGCGCGACCGAAGACGGCATCGACTTCAACATAACGTACAAGTCGCCGATGTTTGCGATTGGCCGTTTCCAGGTGATCAGCGATTCCGCCTGGCTCGCCGACTTCCAGCGCCGCACGACCGCGACCTCGGCCGTACAACACTACCTCGCTCTGCAGGGCGCGTCCAAATGGCGCGCCAACTTGAACTTGCTGTGGTACTACGGCGGCTGGAGCGCGGGCGTCAGCGCCTATTACATCGGCGATTACGCCGACCAGAACGCTACAATCGCCACGTCCAGCCTGGCAAATGTGCCCGCGAACAGCGTGTACACCATCGATGGCATCCACTATTGGAAGGTCGCCTCGTCCATCACGGAGAACGCTTTCATGTCCTACACGTTCTCCACGACCAACAGGATCCTGGACGGGGGGACCATCCGCGCGGGTGTGAACAACCTCTCCAACCGCCTGCCGCCGTTGACCTCGGACCCGGCCGGATATGATGCCACCGTGTACCAGAGCCTTGCCCAGGGCCGCGTGTGGTCGCTCGCAATCACCAAGAAATTCTGAGGATCCGCATGAGACTCACTCGTTACAAACTGCTGGGGCTGATGATGGGCTGTGCGCTCGGCCTCAGTCTGCAAGCCCCGGCCCTCGCGGCGGGCAAGGCAACCGTGCCCGGCTGGCAGTCCGCGGCCGGCAAGGCCGACGAGATGGTGTTTGTCGCAACCGGGGATTCCATCATCAACCGGCGCCTGTCCACCGAGTCGCTGCCCGGCGCCGCCAGCCTGTTCGATCTCATCCGCGGCGCCGACGTCGCCTTTACCAACTTCGAGACCCAGATCCACGATTTCAATCTGGCGGGTGCGCAGCAGAGCGGCGGCACCTACATGGGATCGCCGCGATTTGTGACTGACGAGTTGGCGTGGGCGGGATTCGATCTGCTGGGTCTGGCGAACAATCACGCTAATGATTACGGGGTTGACGGGCTGCGCAGCACACTGGCTGCGCTTTCCCAGACAAAATTCATTTACGCTGGAGTGGGGGAGAACCTCGCAATGGCGCGTCGGCCGGGCTATCTCGATACTCCGAAGGGACGGGTGGCTCTCATCTCGGTTGCCTCCACCTTTCCGGACGCGATTATCGCGGGAGCTCAGCGTCCTGACATGCGTGGCAGACCGGGTATCGACCCGCTCCGCCACTCGACAACTTACGCTGTCACCCAGGAAACCTACGACACCCTCGCGAAGTTGAAGGGTCCGCCGAGCGCCAATATGGGCGAGGGCGGTGGCGACGACGATAAGGACGGGGCACTTCGTTGGGCCGGTGCCAAGTACGTCGTGGGTAAAGACATTGGTATGAGCACTAAGGCCAACAAACGCGATCTCGACGAGTTGGTAGCTGAGGTGCGAAATGCACGTCAGCAAGCGGATTGGGTGATGGTCAGCATCCATGCTCATGAGGCCGCTTCGCCTGCGGAGCGTGGCAAGCCGGCTCAGTTCACGGTCGAATTTGCGCACGCCATGATCGATGCGGGCGCCGACATGATGGTGGCCCACGGTCCGCACGTGCTGCGCGGTATCGAGATCTACAAGGGCAAGCCCATTTTTTATTCCATGGGAAATTTCATCTTCGAGAACGACCTGGTTGATCTGCAGCCGGCTGACAACTACGAGAAGGTGGGGCTCGGTGACGACGCCATGCCCGCGGACTACTACACCAAGCGCGCGAAGAACGACACCATCGGATTTCCCGCCGACCGCAAGTTCTGGCAGAGCATCGTGGCGGAGATGGTGTTCAACAGCGACCGGAGCCTGAAGGCGGTTCGCCTGCATCCGATCTCCATGGGCTTTGGGCAGCCGCGGATCAAACGCGGTCAGCCGTATCCGTCACCGCCGGCTGAGGCCGACCAGGTGATCAAGGATCTGCAGGAGTTGTGTCAGCCCTACGGCACGACGGTGGAGTACAAGGGTGGCGTGGGTGTGCTTTCATGGAAATGAGGCTGTCTGAGACAGCCGGGCGCTGATGCGCCCGCGTTGGCTCGGCGCCGGGGCCCTGGCTGCTCTTGCGCTGGGTGGCTATTTTTTCAGCCACCACCACTCATCCGCTGCGTCCCCCAAAAAGGGCGCTCACGCTTCTTCGGTGCCCGTAGTGGTGGGTCGTTCCACTACTCGGGACATGCCTGTTGCATTCAATGGCATTGGAACCGTACAGCCGTTGAGTGTGGTGGAGGTCAAAGTCCGTGTTGACGGGCAACTGGACAAGATTGCCTTCACGGAGGGCCAGGAGGTGCATGCCGGGGACCTGCTGGCACAGATTGACCCGCGTCCGTTCGAAGTACAACAGGCCCAGGCCGAGGCCACGCGTGCCAAGGATGAGGCACAGTTGCGCAATGCCAAGGTCGATGTAGATCGCTACACGGCGCTCATCGATACCGGTGGGGTCGCCGCTCAAACTCTCGAGGCGACCAAAGCCCAGGTTCAGGCCCTGGAGGCGACGGTTCGCGCCGATCAAGCCGCAGTCGATACCGCGAAACTGCAACTGGGATTTACACGGCTGGTCGCACCGATGGATGGGCGTGTCGGGCTGCGATTGGTCAATGCGGGATCCGTTGTGCATATCACTGATACAACCGGGGTTGTGACGGTCACCCAGATGCATCCGATTTCGGTGATCTTCTCCCTGCCGCAGGATGAGTTGCCCGACATTCTGGCGGGCGCATCGCATGGAAAGTTACCGGTCGTTGCCTATACGCGTGATGGGTCCAGAAGCCTGGCTGAAGGCGAGTTGTCGGTCGTCGACAGCCAGGTCGATTCCACGACGGGTCAGGTACGTCTGCGAGCGATATTTCCCAACACCGACAGAACGCTTTGGCCGGGTTCGTTGGTGTCGGCGCGTCTGCTCGTACGTACTGAGCGGGCCGTCACTGTCATTCCAACTCGGGCGGTGATGCGGGGACAGGATGGCGAGTATGCCTATATCGTCAAGGCTGACCAGACTGTCGAGATGCGGCCGGTGACTACGGGCCAGTCCACTGACGGGTTCACGGCTGTGGTGTCCGGCATGGCTGCGGGTGAAACAGTTGTGCTCGACGGGCAGTCCAGGATTGCGCCCGGCGCGCATGTGAAGGCGGCTGAGTCGCCACCCGCGGCGTCACCGGGGACCGCGGCCCCTGCGGCACCGGTGTCCTTGCCCGCGGCGACGTCGGCGACCTCGGCGTCTCCATCTCCGCCGTCGTGAACATCTCAGAGATCTTCATCCGCCGGCGGGTGGGCACACTGCTCCTCTCGCTGGGTGTGATGTTCGTAGGTCTCAATTCTTATTTCGCGCTGCCGGTTGCGCCGATTCCGCAGGTGGAGTTCCCGACCATCCAGGTGTCGGCCAATCTGCCGGGCGCCAGCGCTGACACGATGGCGTCCTCCGTGGCGACGCCCCTCGAGCGCTCGCTTTCGAACGTGCCCGGCATCATCCAGATGACTTCGTCGAGCTCACTGGGCACCTCGCAAATCACGCTGCAGTTTGACCTCGATCGCGCCATCGATGGCGCCGCCCAGGATGTGCAGACCGCGATCAGTGCGGCTGCCGGCCTGCTGCCGAAAAATCTCCCCAATCCGCCTACGTACCGCAAGACCAACCCGGCCGATCTGACGGTGCTGATCCTCGCTTTGACGTCCGACACCTTGCCGTTGACCGAGGTGGATCGGTACGCCGAGGATTTCATTGCGCAGCAGATCTCGCAGATGCCGGGTGTGGGGTTGGTGGATTTCCATGGTCAGCAGCGGCCGGCGGTCCGCGTTCAACTGGAGCCGGACAAGGTCGCGCAACTCGGTCTGACACTGGATGACGTGCGCAACATCATCGGCGTTCAGACGGTGAATGCGCCCAAAGGCAGCCTCAACGGGCCGCACCGCGCCGTCGTTCTCAATGCGACCGATCAGGTGATGAACGCTGCAGGCTACAAGTCGATTGTCGTCGCCTATAAGAACGGGGCGCCCATTCGTCTCGGGGACCTGGGAAATGTCATCGACGGAGCCGAGGATGTCCTGCAGGCAGCGTGGTTGCAGGGCAAGCGGGCGATCATCATCGATATTCACAAGCAGCCCGGGTACAACGTGGTCGAGACGATCGACCGGATCAAAGATCGATTACCACAGCTGACCGCCTCACTGCCACCGGCCGCCAGGCTCGTATTGGTCGGGGATCGCACGCAAACCATTCGGGCGGCTGTGAGTGATGTACAGATTACACTGTTAATCACCATCGTGCTGGTTGTACTGGTGATCTTTTTCTTCGTACGCAACGTCTGGGCGACCATCATCCCCAGCGTGGCAATCCCACTGTCACTCGTCAGCGCGCTCGGGATCATGTACGTGCTGGATTACAGCCTCGACAACATTTCGTTGATGGGGATGACGATTGCCGTCGGATTCGTGGTCGACGACGCTATCGTCGTGGTCGAGAACGTCATGCGGCATCTCGAGGAGGGCAAGTCGCCGTTGCAGGCAGCGATCGACGGGTCGCGTGAAGTGAGTTTTACAATCGTTTCGATGACTGTGTCGCTCGTGGCGGTATTCATTCCGATCCTGATGATGGGTGGCATCATCGGCCGGCTGTTCAGAGAGTTCGCCGTTACTGTCACAGTCGTGATCCTCATGTCGGGCGTCGTTTCGCTGACCGTCACTCCGATGATGTGTGCGTGGCTGATTCGCCATGAGCCGGGCGAGCAACACGGGAAGCTGTACCTGGCGTCCGAGCGAATTTTCGAGGCTGTCGCAGAGTTTTATGAACGAACGCTGGACCGCGTTCTGGCGCACCCCGTCGCGACCTTGCTGGCGACAATGGCGACCTTGCTGCTGTCGATCTACCTCTATGCCGTGACGCCGAAAGGCTTCTTTCCCATTGTGGATACCGGCTTCATCTCCGGTACAGTGCAGGGAGCCCCCGACATTTCCTACGACGCAATGTCGAGCCGCATGCAGGCCCTCGGCCGCATCGTCTCAGCGGATCCCGACGTCGACGTGGCTGACTATTGGATCGGCGCCAATCCGACAATGAGTCAGGGACGCATCAACATCAATCTCAAGCCGCATGATGAGCGGACGTCGACCGCCGCCGAGGTGATGGCACGCCTCAAGAAAAGCACCGCAGGCGTTGAAGGGGCCGTTCTCTTCATGCAGGTACGGCAGGACATACAAATGGGCGGCCGGGTTACCGCCACTCAATATCAATACACGCTGCAGGATGGCGACATTGCGGAGCTGACCCACTGGTCGGAGATTCTGCTCGAGAAGTTCTCGGCCATGCCGGAGCTGCGGGATGTCAGTTCCGACGCTCAATCTTTGGCAACGAGCGCCACCATCCGCATCGATCGCGATACCACATCGCGGCTCGGCATCACCGCTCAGGCGATCGACGATGCCCTCTATGACGCCTTCGGGCAGCGCCAGATCGCAACCTTGTTCACCCAGCTCAATCAATATCACGTCATCGAAGAGGTTGATCCGCGCTATCAGCTATCGACGGAGGCTTTGAAGCATCTGTACGTTCGCTCGACGGTGTCCGGGCAGCTCGTGCCGCTGAGCGTTGTTGCGAGTATCGATCAGGGGCTGGCGCCCATTTCAATCAATCACCAGAGCCTGTTTCCGGCCATCACGTTGTCCTTCAACCTGGCACCGGACGTGAGTCTCGGCCAGGCGGTGGATGCGATAAGGGCCGTAGAGCAGCAATCGGGCAAGCCGTCCACATTGACCACCTCGTTTCAGGGAACCGCCCAGGCGTTTCAGGATTCACTGCGGACGCAGCCCTGGCTGATCTTTATTGCGCTCGTTGCGGTATATATCGTCCTCGGCGTTCTCTACGAGAGCGCGATCCATCCGCTCACCATCATCTCGACACTGCCGTCGGCCGGTGTGGGCGCATTGTTGGCGCTGCTGTTGTGTGGTCAGGATCTGTCGATCATGGGCATGGTGGGCATCATCCTGCTCATTGGCATCGTCAAGAAGAACGCCATCATGATTATCGACTTCGCGCTGGCCGCCGAGCGGGAGGAGGGCCTGGCGCCTCTCGATGCCATTCGTCAGGGCTGCCTGTTGCGCTTCCGGCCGATCATGATGACTACACTCGCCGCGTTGTTCGGCGCTGTGCCATTGGCGCTTGGAGCGGGCGTCGGAGCGGAACTCCGGACGCCCCTGGGTATTGCCATCATCGGCGGCCTCATCGCGTCACAGGTGTTGACGCTTTACGCGACTCCCGTGATTTACCTGTGGTTTAACAGGTTGGGCGGTTTCACTATTGCCGGTCGAACACTGCGACCTCGTCGTGTTTGACACCCTGGGCATCGGTCGATTTCGTGGTGAGCGTCAAAACCTTACCTCCATCTGAGAGCGTTCGGGTCGTGCTCCCGACCACTTTGCCGCCTCTCTTCAGGACGCTCTTCACAGTCGTGCCGTCGACTCGCTTCAACGACAACGAATCAAACATGGGCGAACCCGTGTAGGGGTACTCTTTGCCGTCATATTTGAAAGTGGATTGAATGGAGACCGGAGAGTCATCGGCTGCAACCCCGCTGATCTTCATGGTCAGGCCTTGTGCCGATTCCGTGTAGGTGCGCGTCAGCGATTTCGGTGCGGGCCCTGGACTGTACTTGGACTTCGCCAAATTGAGTACCCAGGTCCCCACCACTGGATCGGCCGCGTCTGCGGCGAGCGTGAGGCCATTGTGGCCGACAGCGAACAGCAATCCCACGAACAGCGCAAGTAATTTCGCTCCCATGATCGCCCCCTGCTGATGTTTGTTGTTGCCGCGGAGTATGCGCCTCTCGTGGCGAGTGTCCAGTCAGGGGAAGCTGGTTTAGATGCTGCGCTGCAAGATGGGCTATTTCTTCAAGCTGACCCAGACAACCTCGGAACTGTGCTTCCCAATGTTTCCCGACTCGTGGCCTTCGCTGATGTCGATGGTGGGCATCCATCCCACTGACCCATCGGGCGAATCGCCCGAATCGGTACGCGCTTTCTTATACGACCGGCTCACCCCCATTCCCTGGTCAGCGCTGGACTACCAGGAGGACGAGGGCGCCTACGTGGTGAGCTATACCAAGGCGCAACTGCAGGCGGCGCCGGCTGGGTCCATTGACGACCTCACTCGTGAGGACGGCCTCAGCACTCGCGATAAGACGTATCAGTACTACAATGCGCCGCGATATTGGGAGGGTGATTCCCTGCGGTAAACTGAGTTGATGATGCGCCTGCGCTCGACTCCATCGAGCGCAGGCACTTACCAAATCCCGCCCAAGGCTACTGTAATAGCCTCGCCATTAACCCCTCCCGCAGCCGCACTACACAAAACCGCCGTGAAAGGACGGTCGGTGCGCCAGATTTTCGGCTCGCCGGATGACCTCAAGTTCCGATCCTCCATGAGGCTGTTTGCGTATGCGACCGCAGACAATCAGATTTTTGTCGAAGCCTTGAAGCTCTTTTTTGAGGGTGAGGAGGATCGCCTGACTCTCGACGCAGCGCGCTAGGATCCCAACTCTCCGCGATCAACCCCCAACTCACTGAGTATCGCGATCCGCAGCTCCTGCGCTTCCCGGCCGGCCAGTCGGCGCGGATGGGGAAAGGGCACAGCGAAGATCGCCTGGATTCGCGTCGGGCGCGGTGTCAGCACGATGATACGGTCTGCCAGATGGATGGCCTCCTCGACATCATGCGTGATGAGCAAAGTTGTGTGGCGCTCCTTTGCCAGGATGCGCAGCAACTCGTTTCGCATGCGCAGGCTGAGCAAGGCGTCCAGCGCGGAGAACGGTTCATCCATGTAGAGGATCTCGGGCTTGACGACAAGGGCCCGCGCAAGCTCGGTGCGTTTCAACATTCCGCCGGAGATCTCGTGCGGATAGCTTTCCTCAAACCCCTTCAATCCGACAATATCCGCGTAGCGTTCTGCAACCGCCCACCGGTCCGCCGTCGAGTGGCCGTTCAGTCCAAACATGAGGTTCTCGCGCACGGTCAGCCACGGAAAGACCGAGCCTTGTTGCGAGATCAAGATGCCTTTTGCATCGGGCCGCGTGCGGGGCGCGCCGTCGATTCTCACCGTGCCCGAGTCCGGTTGAATGAACCCTGCAATCATGTTCATCAGAGTGGACTTTCCACAGCCGGACGGTCCTACGATGGCAACGAACTCGCCGTCCTGGACGGTGAGGCTCACTGCCTCCACGACCGGCAGAATGCCCTTGTCTGTGGCGAAGCTCTTGTTGAGATCCGAGACTTCGATCTTAGTGGGCATAGCGCCACCGGGCCCACTTCGTGCCCTCCAGGATCCGCATCGTCGCATCCAGCGAAAGCCCGATGAGGCCGATGATGATCATGCCCGAGATGACGAGGTCGTAACGATTTCCCGCGTTGCGCGAGTCCATGATCATGTAGCCGAGACCCGAACGCAGAGCGATCATTTCCGCGGCCACGACGACCAGCCACGCGACACCCAGCCCGATGCGCATGCCCACGATGATCTGCGGGAGTACCGCGGGAATGACGACTTGCCTGAACAATGTCCGGCGCGAGACGGCAAAGTTTTCTGCCGCTCGCAAGTAACGCTTCTCAATTGTGTGGACGCCCACAGTAGTCTGCACGACCATCGGAAATACAGAGGAGATGAATATCAGGTAGATCGGTGACGCGTCGCCAACACCAAACCACAGAATGGCAATCGGAATCCACGCGATGGGCGAGATGGGTCGCAGGATCTGGAAGAGGGGATTCAGCGTCCGGTATGCGCTCCCCACCCAGCCCATCCAAAGTCCAAGTGGCACGCCCACGCAGACGGCGAGCCCGAACCCGGCTCCCACGCGCATCAACGATGCGCCGATGTGCCGCCAGAGCGTCCCGTCTTCCAACATTTCCAGTGTGCCGGTCAACACGGCCCATGGAGTTGGGAAGATCACACTGTGGGTGGTGATGACTGCGCCCCACCAGGCCGCAATCAACGCGGCGAGCAGGATTACAGACGGCAGAGTTTCCTTTATTCGGGCCTTGATTCTGGCCATGTAGTGCCTCAAACGACCTATCCGAGGGCGCGCAGAAGTTCGCGGGTGCGCCAGCGCAGGCGGCCCCAGGGTGTCGTGGGCGCCGCATCCACAACGATTGTCATCTGGCCGCTCGCATGTGCCGTGCACGCGAATTGATATTCCGCGGCCCGCTCGAAGGGAAGACGGAAAGTCTGCCCGGGCATCATCAGTGTGGGCCCGAAGATCTGGGGTACGTCATCATGGTTCCGCAGCACCAGGACGTCACGCAGGCCGAGGGTCAGGTAAATGTGATCCGGCAGGATCTCGACTTTGTCGCCGGACATCCGGCGCGCCCAGGTTCCCTTGGGAATCTCGAAGATCTCATCGTGGGTGCCGCTGTGGATCGGCACGAGCCCGATACACGTCAGCGCCGCGACGGTGCCGGCGGCAATACCCAACAGTATCAGCGAACGCGAACCCACGGTTATTCCTTCAAAAGGATCGTGAGATCGTGCGCGTAGTCGTCGGGGCTGTGGCCATAGGGCATCAGCGCGCGAATCCGGCCTTTGCGATCAATCAGGTACGTAAACGACGAGTGCACGTAGGCGTAGTCGTCGCCAACGATTTTCTTCTCTGCGGAAACGCCGTAGTCCCTGCGCACTGCGGCCAGTTGCTCTTCCGTCCCGGTGCCGCCGATGAAGCTGGGATCAAAACTGCGCAGATACTTCGCCAGCCGCGTAGGGACGTCGCGTCCCGGATCAACGGTCACGTATACAACCTGGACATCCGCCGCCGCACCGCCGAGTTTGCGGTGGGTCACGGCGAATGTGTTCAAGGTGATCGGGCACACTTCCGTGCAGGAAGTGAAGCCGAACGCCAGCAGTACGACCTTGCCGCGATACTGGCTGATCTTCAGCTCATGGCCGTCGGAGCCCGCCAATGAAAAATCGGGTGCCAATCTGGGCGGATCAAAGACCCCGGCTTTCAATGCCGGATCGCTCGCAGGTGCCGCCGAGGCAACCAACATGAGCACCAGGGCTGCGACAGTCCGTATGAATGTCGACATGCGGCGGCTCACAACGGTATGAGAGCGGGGCGCGCATTGCGCGCAAACTGCTCATCAACGTATTTCTCATACGGGATCGGATGCTTGATGGTGCCTGCCTCGAGCGAGAGGTGCATCAGTTCGTCAAATTCCGAGCGAATCATCCTGAGGTCGCCGTAGGTCACCCGATCACTCGGGTTCTGCATTACAAAGCGGATGATCTTGGGATCCTGGTTGAAGTATTTCTGACCGGCGGCAATCTGCACGGCCTTTTCCCGGTTCCCGGGTTGCTGGTCCAGCCAGGTGCCCGCACCCAGAACCTGGTTGACCAGGTCCTGCACCATCGCCGGATTCGTGGCGATCAATTCCTCCCGCACCGTCAACACGCAGCAGATGTATTTCGGCCATTCGTCGCGAGTCATCCGCAGCGGCCGCGCATAACCGGCGCTTTGTGCCGCGGCGCCGAAGGGCTCACCCGTGCAGTAGGCGTCGACAGCGTTTGCGTAGAGGGCTGCCGGCATGTCGGGTGGGGCCATCTCCACGATCTCGAGCTCTTCCACCTTCATCCCTTCCATGGCCAGCATGCGCCGGAGGAACAGGAAATCGACCGCGAAGCGGCTGGGGATGGCGATACGCTTGCCGGTGAGCTGGCGAAAATGCTGATACGGGGATTCGGTGCGCACCATGATGACGGCACCGGAGCGGTGTCCTAACGAGACAATCCTGATGGGAATGCCCTTATCGGCCAGGTCCATCACCAGCGGTGCCAGCATATACGCCGCCTGGATGCGCCCGGACATGAGCGATTCCTTGACCTCCGGCCAGCCGTTGTATTTGCTGAACTGGTACTCGAATCGCGGGGCCGCGCCGGCGTTTTTTTCGTTCTGGACGCCCCTGGCCACACAGGCCACCGGCAACGTCAGATTGCAGGTTACCGGCAGAGCACCCACCACCAGCTCATTGGCCTTTTTTGCCGAACACCCCAAAAGGCCTGCCGGGACGGCGGCAGCGAGCCCCTGGAGGACCCGTCGGCGAGACAAAAGGCATGTATCCATCGGCCCATTATGGGCGACTGCGGTCCGCAGCCCAAGGGGTGCCCCCCGGCGGGGGATTCAGGTGAGTTGACGCTTGCCCTGCCTCTTCGAGACGGCTGGGTATTGGCGGCAATTTCGCGGGCCGCTTGCAACCCAACACACCCGTAGAAATCGCCGGCCATGGCTGCCTATTTTGCGCGCTGTTGGGTTTCCTCATGCGCTGACCTTGGCAGCTGCTTTTCCGCCGCCCAGCGCCTCGCGCGCGGTATTGCGAAACATGTGAACCGCCTCCGAAAATGAATGCGCTGCGTCGTCGGCGTTGCTGACGGGATCAGCGCTGGACTCGGACAGCATGCCCGGCAGGAAGGCGGTCACTATCCGTACATTGGGAAGCCTTTTTCGGATTGCCTCGATCAACGGGGCTGCGCGCGTGCGCTCTTCGCAGGGGTAGGCGCTCACAATGTAGATCAGGGCGATACTTTCGGGCTTGGCTTCGGGAGGGGGCGCCTGCAGGTCCTCAATCGAGAGGTGGCGGGCATCAACTTTCTCGTCACGCAAAATTCGGACGAGGATTTCCGTGGCGAGGTCGTCGGCAGTGGTCCCCAGGCCGACACCCAAAACGATCGATGCGGGTGGCACGTCCAGCGGGCCCTGCCATCGGCCTACGCTCTCCTCACGCTGATGACGCAGTTGGCGCCCGGGATTCCCTGCGGCACCCGAGGCACTTGGCCGCCACTTTTGCAGGAACCCCCGTGGCTGGCCGACCAGTTCCGCAATGACGGCCGTCACGGCCTTGCGGACTTTCGCCTGTTGCTCGTCGTTGATGGTGCCGGTGCCGAAGTCGAGCCGCGCGAGATGGATGGCAGGCATCAACACCATGTCACAGTATGCGGCGAAGGAGTTGCGTTTGAGAAATTCACGGGCCCTGGCGATGATTTCCGCGGAATCCCCGGACAACGCGCGCTGATAGAAACCTTGTGCCATGGTGAGGGCCTGGGTGTCGCCCAACAGGATATCCAACAGGCTCAACGCCTTGATGTGCCTGCCTGCTACCAACAGGCAGACGGTGAGAGGAGTCGACAGCAGCAGCCCTGTCGGCCCCCACAGCCAACTCCAGAAGATCGCGGCGATGATGACGGACAGGGGCGAGAGGCCGGTGGTGTGACCGTAGAGTTGCGGCTCGATCAACTGCCCGGCGATCAGCTCGACGATTACGAAGAGACCGAGCGTCGCGAGTGCCAGTGACCACCCTGGATCGACCGCAGCGGCGAGCATCGCGGAGAACAGCGCGGCAATCCAGATACCCACATAGGGGACAAATCGAAGGATCGCCGCCAGGGCGGCCCAGACGATTGCCTGGGGGATGCCCAGCAAGGCAAGGCCCAGCCAGATTGCGGCGCCAACCCCGAAGTTGACGGCGAATTGTGATACGAAAAAGCGCGAGAGTCGCTCGCCGGCGTCATTTAAAGCGAAAGTAGTGAGCTGAATGTCCGTCACCCCGGCCAACCGGATGACGCGGTCTCGCAGTCCTTCGTGTTCCAACAAGGCAAACACCAGGACGACGAGCACGACGCCGGTCGTCGCGATCGGCCCCCAAACAGAAGCCACGACGCTCTTGACGACCGCCAGCGGTTCCTCGGGTGGCTGGTGCACTTCTACTGGAACCAGCTTCGGCGACCCGACGGGGTTCGGCTCCTCGAGGGTGCGTCGCTGCAGGAGTGGATCTTCCTTGGCAACGCGCTGTTGAATGATCCGCTCGGCCTGGTTGGCGAGCTTGTTGAGCCCGCCGACCGTCAGGTTGTCCAGGGTTTCCAGTTTGCCTCGAATGGTTTCCTGGTACTGGGGGAGGCTCACCGCCATCCGCACCACCTGGGTACCGATCACCACGGCGAAACTGGCGCAGGCCATCACCAGTAACAGAACCGCCGCCAGCGCCGAGAGGTTTTGGCCTATTCCCAGTCGCCGCAGCAGGCGCACGAGGGGATTGATCAGCAGGCTCAAAATGACGGCGAGCGTGATCGGTACCAGGACATCGCGGGCAAAATACAAAAGCGCCAAAATCGTGCCTGCCGCAATGATGCTGAGCGCCCGATTGGCTCGGGGCGTCGTTCGCGGCGCTTGAGACCCAGGGGTGGACGGGGTGTTCATGCGCGCATCATAACCGGCGGCGCGCTAGCGTGTCGGGGGCGGATTTCCTGAATCGTCGGTCATGGTTCGCGGATGATACCGGAGGGGCGCACAGGAGGTCACCGTGACGTCGGTCGAAATAGCTAAATGGAGGTGCATTAGCTAATATTCGGACGACTCGATCAGCCGCTCCGGAGGACACCATGCGCCCATCTCGACCGTCCACGCAGTTGCCGCTCAAACGACCCTCCAAAGCTTCCGGGAAGGCCCGTCCTGAAGCGGCCGTGGTACAGGCGACTGCGGCTAAGAACCGCTTCGGAGCCATTTTGAAGCGGGCACGCGCGGGGGAAGCCGTCGTGATCGCCAAGCGCGGCATACCGGAGTTCGTCGTCCTCGAATACCAGCGCTACCACGCGTTGCTCCACAACACGCGCGGCCGGGACGAGCAGAAACTCGATGCCCTGCGCGATGATTTCGATGCCTTGTACGTGCAGATGCAGAGCACGAAATCCCGCCATGGTGTCGACCAGCTTTTGTCTGCATCGGCTGCGGATTTGAATCAGACAGTGGCCCTGCGCGCCAAAGCCCGTGGCTAAACGTCGCGGCCGGATCGTGGTCGCCGCCGGGACGAACGGTGCCGGCAAAAGCAGTCTCGTCGGAGAATTTCTTGCCGGGCAGAAGGCCGGGTACTTCAATCCGGATCTGTTTGCGCGCACGCTGATCCAACAGGGGTGGACGGCTGTGGCGGCGAATGCCGAGGCTTGGAAAACCGGGGTTGAAGGACTGCGCCGCGCGATTTCCCGGAATGAGGACTTCTCGTTTGAGACCACTCTGGGAGGGCGCACGATTGCGCAGCTGTTACACGCGGCGCTCGAGGCCGGTCACGAGGTCATCTTCATCTATGTTGGATTGAGCTCGCCGGAGTTGCATATCGCGCGCGTCCGTGAACGCGTCCGGCGCGGTGGCCACGACATTCCCGAAGGCGACATCCGCCGACGCTATGTAACGAGTCTGGCAAATCTGGTGGGATTTGTAGGCAGCGCCACCGAGATACACGTCTTCGATAACAGCGAAGAATCTCCCGCAGGGTTGCCGCAATCCAAGCTGGTGTTTCGTATGCACCGGAAAAAAATTATAGAGCCGGTCGTTACGGCGCTCCTGGCCGATGCGCCGGATTGGGCGAAGCCGGTGATTGCTGCGGCCATCCGTGTGCATTCGAAGAGCAGCGCGCCGCGCCGGAAGAAATAGGCTCGAATGCACCGGTTGCCCGCCAGGAGCGGCGCGTTACAGGTACAGCTGTTTGTTGATCGGTATGCCGTGTGCCTGGCAGTGCGTCTCGTAGTGATTGATAAACCACCACACATCGACCTGTATTCCTACGCGATCGTAGGGGCCATTCGGCGAATGACCAAGGCCGCCATTATCCTCACCGGGAAGCTTTCGCTGCATGCGCTGCGTTTTGTTGCCAGGAAGTTGGGAGTTCCGGTTCGCAATGTCGGTCACCGCGTGAAATGCGTTTCTCAACATGGGGTAAACCGCGTGCTCGCTTGTAATTTTTGTAGCACGAATCGTACAGCCCGGCATACAGTCGCCGCCAGTCTTACCGAACAAATATTTCCAAACACCTCAACGCAGCGCGGGCGTCGGGAATCCGGTGGGGCCCCGCTCAACCACTGGGTGGATTCCAGCCTTGGTGGCGGTCATACTGGCAGCGAGGGCATAGATATGATCATCAAACACAATCCGCCGGAACTGTTTCCCCCATACCGTTGCTATAGCCATGCGACCGAGATCCGTGGTGATTCGCGCCTCCTGATCATCAGCGGACTCAATGGGTACTTGGCTGATGGTGTCACGATGGCGGAATCGTTCAGCGAACAGGGCGACATCATCTGGACCCACATAGGCACCATCCTGCGCTCAGCAGGAATGGACTATGGAAATCTCGTCTCCCTGCGCACCTACTTGGCGGATCCGCAGTATGACGAGGCCAACGTGCACCTGCGCGTCAAGTACTTGGGCGAGCACCGACCGTCGTCCACGGTTGTTTGTTGCCAGCTGCTCGATCCCAGGTGGAAGTTGGAGATTGAAGCTATGGCGGCAACATAGACATACGAATCATGTACGTTCACGCCTGCCGGCGCCAGGCGCATGCGAATCGTTCCACTTGGAGCAGTGCTGCGAAGGGAGACATCGAGCAACGTGCAGCCATACATTTTGTCCGATGTACACGCTTCCTGAATCTCCCTCATCCGGTTCGCTAGTGCGGACGCCTCGAGCTCAATGGATAAGGTGTGCTCGTACGCCAGATTGTTCTCTTTTCGACATTGTTGGGATACGGCGCTTTGCGTCAGCGCGGTGGCGAAGGATGTTGTAGAGAACCGCTCCAATTTTTGGGCAGGACTGCGACCACAGCCCGCGAGCGCAAGTACGCTCAACATAATCCAGGCCGCTGCGTGGAGACTCTTCACGCGCATGGGGGCTTCGTCGCTATCCCTGGGATTGAGGATAGTAACGAAGTCGGATCGCAAGCACACAGATGCCGACGAGACCCGCAATCACGCACGACCAGTGCAATGTCGGGAGGGATAATGCGAGCAACCTGGGATTGGAATTGCTGAACGGCGCCAGTGGTCTGATGTCCGGATGCATAATGCTGTCCAGGAACACGTGTGACAGGGGTGCCTGCTGCCGCGCCAATCGCGACCGGTCCGATTCGCAGGTCTTCCGGCCGCGAGAGTTGCAGCTAGTGTCTAGCCCCGTGATTTCACGGCCGTCGGGCGGGTTGATTTTGCCACTTTCTTTTTCGTAGCTTTGCCGGCTGCCTTCTTCTTAGGAGTGGCCGGTTGCGCGAAGCGCCCGACCGAGGCATTGAGAGCGACAGCCAGGGCGGCCTCGCCACTGACGAGGTCGCTCCAACTCAATTCGAGGCCTATGCGTTTGCCCTTGACCGTGAGCTTCAACCCTTCAGGGGATAAGGCCACGATGTAGTCCTGACCATTGATACGAATCTGCCGCCGCAGGGTTTTGTCGAGTTGAGTTGTCATGAGCGTGCTCTTCACCCGGTGGATGCCTGTACTTTCGCATTTCTCGGTGCCTGCGGCCCTGGTGACCACCATAGTCTACAATTAATCAATGCTTTACAATCTTATCTTCAGATTCTACTGGACTCCTGAAACGCGCTCGCGCGGACGGCACTGCGATAATCTGCGCAGGCAGTCCGAATTTCGCGGGGGAGGAAGCATGAACGGCAGCGACAAGAAACGCTCAGGTCCTGGGCAGGCGACGACAGCGATTTGGGCAGGAGAACAATCCCACGAGCCGTATGAGCGTGCCACTCAGGTTCCCGTGGTTCACAGCGTGTCGTTCGGTTACTCCGACATCGACACATGGCATGCGGTGGCGCTGGGACGCGAAGAAGGGCACATCTATTCGCGCAACACCAATCCTACGGTGCGCGCCTTTGAGGAGAAAGTTCGTGATCTGGAAGGGGCCGCGGCGGCAACCAGCTTCTCCTCGGGTATGGCTGCCATCAGCGCGACTTTCTTCACTCTCTTGCGGCCGGGCGATCGCGTGGTCTCCATCAAGGACAGCTACGGGGGTACCAACAAACTGTTCACCGAGTTCCTCCCGCCGTTCGGGATTCAGGTGACGCTGTGCACAACGACCGACCACGAGGAGATCGAGGCGGAAGTGGCGAAGGGCTGTAAGCTTCTTTACCTCGAGACACCGACGAATCCAACGGTCAAAGTTGTTGATATCTCCCGGCTTGCTGCTGCCGCGCACGCAGTCGGCGCTCTCGTCGCCGTCGACAACACCTTTGCGACCCCAATCAATCAGAACCCGCTCGCACTGGGAGCGGACCTGGTTCTGCACAGCGCGACCAAGTTTCTAGGCGGACACGCCGATGCCTTGGGCGGCGCGGCCTGTGGCAGCCAGGAACTCGTCGAAAGGCTCTATCACTTCCGCGAAATCAACGGCGCAACGCTCGCACCAGCCGACGCATACAGCCTACTGCGAGGCATGAAGACACTGTGCCTGCGAGTCCAGCGACAGAACGAAAGCGCGCTGACCATCGCCCGCTGGCTGCAGAAGCATCCCGCTGTTGACCAGGTGAACTATCCAGGTCTCGAGTCGCATGAGAACCACGACGTCGCTGTCCGTCAGATGCGAGGCTTTGGTGGAGTGTTGAGTTTCAGCGTGCGCGGTGGACTCGAAGCTATCAAGATCGTTCTGCCGAAACTGCGATATGCACATCGGGCGGCAAATCTAGGTTGCGTGGAAACCGTGGTAGGGCCGCCGTTAGTCACGAGTCACGTGGAGTGCACGGCGGAGGAGCGTGCCGCGGCCGGGATTCCGGAAGGTCTCGTGCGCTATTCAACGGGAATCGAGGACGTCGATGATTTAATCGACGACCTCGGACGGGCGCTGTCAGTGATCGCGGTCTAGGAAATCCACTCCGTCAACGCTCTGTTGACGGCCTCGGGCTGCTCCAGCGTCGATCCATGACCGCATTCCGGCACAACGACCAACCGAGAGTTGGGAATTCCTGCCGCGATCTCCTGCGACAGGTGCACCGGGGTGAGAGGATCGCTGTCGCCAACCAAAACGAGGGTGGGGACCGAAATGGCAGACAGGCTGGGGCGCGAGTCGATCCGCGCGCTCGCTGCTTCGCTCTGCCGCGCCAGACCATCAACACCAATCGTACGGGCCATCCGCAGGTTGACCGCCGCCAATGCAGTCCGATGCGCCGGATGCAGGATGGCATTCAGGGCAGGCACCAACACCTTTTCGTAACCGTGTGATCGGGCTTCGGCGACCAAGGCACGACGCTGTAGGATCTGCTCCGGCGTGTCGGGACGGGCTGATGTATCGAGCAGTGCCAACTTGATAACCCGCTCCTGTGCCTGCCGGACGATCTCCAGGCAAATGTAGCCGCCCATGGATAATCCCACGAGCGCGAACTTCGGGGGTGCCGCAGCGATGATCGAAGCGGCTAGTTCCGCGATCGTGTTGCCGTCGAGTGTCGACGCGACTGTTACGGGACCGTAGGGCCAAAGTGCCACTATCTGGGGAGCGAACACTTCCGCTGTGCAAAGCAATCCTGGAACGAGCACGATGGGCGTCATCCGTCTCTCCCTCAGTTGGCTCTCCTGGTGGCCAGCCAGGTCATCGCCTGGTCCGGGTCGCCGAGCCCGACATAGATCAAGGCGATAGATGCTCGTTCTTGGGTACCGGATTGTGTGCTTGATGGCGCGCCCTTACCGCGACCGGGAGGCCGTCACTGCGACCATGGGCCCGAGGGGTACCCGGTTGTCGTTGCGATTCAAAGCCTTTGAGTACAGGCTGGAAACATTCCCGTCCAGGTACAGCGCGTCGGCGCAATTGAGCCGATCCCGGAATAAGAGGGCGAACTCGTAAAAGCTGACGGGATCTTCGCTGATCGCAAACACAACCCGGTCGCTGGTAACGACCCCCACGCCGTTGCGAATGAGTCGCGAGGTCCCCTGGGGGTTCAGGGCGGCATTGATCTGGCCTGAGTACAACAGGAGGGGCCCGGATTGCGTTGCGAAGATCACCGGCTCCTGCAACGAACGGTACTCTGAGCTTTCCACGAGGCGAGCGCCGGAGCCTGTGAGAACGAATACGCCGTTGGGCTTCAGGTAGAAGTTTCCGTAACCGGTGGCCAGGTTGAGTCGGTGCACCTGGCGGCCTTCCCTGACCATGAGGCCGACGGGAGAGTAATCCTCCCGATACATACCGGCATTCATGGCAAACAACAATTGTTCGCCGCGCCCGACCAGGGAGTCCGCCAGCCGTTGGAAGGAATTGAAGGGTGCACCCGACTCGTCGCTCAGAAACAGGTGCAGGTGGTCTGAACGGATGTCGACCTGGCAAATCGTTGAGCGCACCCCCCGAAATTCAATCTCCGAGCACTCGACCGCCGACGTAACCGTAGGCGCGACGCAAAGCAGCCCGAAGGCGCACAGTGTGCGGGTACGTCTCGAAGTCAGCAGACGCGTGATGGGTGTCATGGCGCCTCAGATGGTATCCCAATGTCGCGTCGCAATACCAATGCGGAGCACGATACCGTTTGCAACACACAGGCAACACGGCGGAGCAACATGCACTGACCCGGATCGTGCACTGGCGATAACAGTTGGATCGCCAATCCAGACACCAGTCGCATCGCCAGATATCATCCACTCGGCGGCAACTATGAAACCGCGCCAGGTGCCTATGCGCTTTGGTCAGTCTCAGCAACCATAGGAACGCTCAACGTAGACGGTGTCGGGTTTTCCCGACGCCGTCTATCAAACGATGTGGGTGTCAGAAGCTCCATTGAAGCAGTGCTGGTGAGCGGCGACGGAAACTGGTTCGTCGGCGGAGAGTTGGGTCTACTTCGATTCTCCAAAAATCATGGACGTACCTGGGAATCCATCCGCGGCAACATTCCATTCGGAACAGTGTTAGAGCTTGGTCAATGGGATGACCAGATCATCGCCACCACAATCCGCGGCAAAGATGTCTATATCCATGCCGCAAAGGCGGGCACCGCCGAGTGGCGTCAGCTTGCGCGCTACGCCGGAGCGCAGGGAGTGCGTACCGAGTCGTTCGTGGTGGGTGATGCACTCATCACGACGCTTCCGCAGGATGGCAAGGTGGCCTATCTCGAAGGCTGCAAAGCTCTGCGGCGGGCTTTCAGGCGCCGGGCTCGCCTCAGCGGGAGTGAAGGTTACGAGCGCTACCAGGGTCAGCGCCCAAAGGTGAGTTGCTGAAGCCCGCACCGATACCGCCCCCGAGCTCAGATTATCGTTCGATGCATTGTAGGCCCATCGATGCCATCTATCGCCGCCATCGAAAAGAACGACAACGCCGTCCCGTGACCGGGAATATATTCGAGTGACACATCAAGCCTGGAGTCAACAATGAGCGACGCGACTGCACCAAAGTGCCCCTTTAATCACTCCCTTGGCGGCGGAACGTCGAACAAGGACTGGTGGCCGAAGCACTTGCCGCTCGACCTTCTGCACCAGCATTCCGCGAAATCCGACCCTATGGGCGCTGATTTTGATTATGCCAAGGCGTTCAAGAGTCTGGACTTTGGGGCACTGAAAAAGGATATCGCGGCCCTCATGACCGATTCCCAGGACTGGTGGCCAGCGGACTTCGGTCACTACGGACCGTTGTTCATCCGGATGGCGTGGCACAGCGCCGGCACGTACCGCACAGGCGACGGCCGTGGTGGCGGTGGCAGGGGACAACAGCGTTTTGCGCCGCTCAATAGCTGGCCGGACAACGTGAACCTGGAGAAGGCCCGGCGCTTGCTTTGGCCGATCAAGCAGAAATATGGCCGGGGGATTTCCTGGGCCGACCTCATGATTCTCACCGGCAACGTCGCCCTCGAGACGATGGGATTCAGAACCTTCGGTTTCGCCGGCGGTCGCCCCGACGTGTGGGAGCCCGATCATGATGTCTCGTGGGGAACCGAGAAGAAATGGCTGGGAGCCGACACGCGGTATTCCGGAGAGCGGGAGCTCGCCAATCCGCTGGCGGCCGTCCAGATGGGCCTGATCTACGTAAATCCGGAAGGCCCGAATGGCAAGCCTGACCCCGTGGCTTCGGCCCGCGACATTCGCGAGACCTTTGCTCGCATGGCAATGAATGACGAAGAGACAGTCGCGCTGATTGCTGGTGGCCACACCTTCGGCAAGACCCACGGCGCGGGCCCCGCGTCGCAGGTCGGCGTGGATCCGGAAGGCGGTGAGATCGAGGCGCAGGGACTCGGCTGGAAGAGTACGTTCGGCACAGGCTGGGCGGGAGACGCCATCGGCAGTGGCTTGGAAGTCACTTGGACCACGACGCCGACCCAATGGGGCAACGATTTCTTCAAGAACCTGTTCGGCTACGAATGGGAACTGACGAAGAGCCCGGCCGGTGCACACCAGTGGAAGCCCAAGAACGGCGCAGGGGCGGGCACTGTGCCTGATGCGCACAACAAGTCGAAGCGTATCGCGCCTTCGATGTTGACGACGGATCTGGCGCTGCGGTTCGACCCAGCTTACGAGAAGATCTCGCGTCGCTTTCTCGAACAGCCTCAACAGTTCGCGGACGCCTTCGCACGCGCTTGGTTCAAGCTGACTCACCGCGACATGGGCCCGCGTGCTCGCTATCTCGGCCCGGAAGTGCCGAAGGAAGAGCTCATTTGGCAGGACCCGATTCCCGCCGTGAATCACAAGCTCATCGACGAGCAGGACGTTGCGACCCTCAAGAGCAAGGTCCTGGCGTCGGGGCTGACAGTCTCGCAACTCGTCTCAACCGCATGGGCCTCGGCATCCACATTCCGTGGTTCCGACAAGCGCGGGGGAGCCAACGGCGCGCGCATTCGACTTGCGCCGCAGAAGGACTGGGCGGCCAATCAACCGACTCAACTCGCAAAAGTGCTCGCGACGTTGGAAAAGATCCGCAGCGACTTCAACAAGGCGCAGACCGGCGGCAAGCAGGTGTCGCTCGCGGACCTGATCGTTCTCGCCGGATGTGCCGGGGTCGAGCAGGGCGCGAAGAATGCCGGTCAAAGTGTGAAGGTTCCCTTCACCCCCGGACGCATGGATGCCTCGCAGGACCAGACCGACGTGGAATCCTTCGCGGTGCTCGAACCGGTCGCGGACGGCTTCCGCAACTTCCAGAAGACCAAATTCTCCGTTGCCGCTGAGGCGCTGCTGCTCGACAAGGCCCAGCTGCTGACGCTGACCGCACCCGAGCTGACGGTGTTGATTGGCGGCCTGCGTGTTCTGGGCGCCAACGTTGGGGAAAGCAAACACGGCGTCTTCACAAGGAAGCCGGGTACTCTGACCAACGACTTTTTCAAGAACCTCCTCGACATGAGCACGCAATGGACTGCGACCTCGGAAGCAAAGGAAGTGTACGAAGGGCGCGATCGCAAGAGCGGTGAGCTCGAGTGGACAGCCACGCGGGCCGATCTCATATTCGGGTCGAACTCGCAGCTGCGGGCTCTGGCGGAGGTGTATGGAAGCTCGGATGCGCAGGAGCAATTCACCCGTGCCTTCGTGGCGGCGTGGAACAAGGTGATGAACCTGGACCGGTTTGATCTGAAGCAATAACTCGAGTGCGCTTTTGGCCGCCCTGGCTCGGGCGCTGGAACCGACCGGATTGGAGCAACACCACGTGTCCACGGCTGAATCGTCTGGGGCTGTCGAAAGCGCCCTCCGAACGCTCAGACCGAAGTGAGCGCGAGTGCGTTTTGAGCCCAATCAATGGCCTCGACATACGCATCCTGCGCCCGTGCCACTGTCAGCCCACGATACAACGCGGGGTTCCAGGTGCCACGCTCATACGCAATCGCCTCGCGCAGAATGAGCCCCAAGGATCCTTGCTGAGTCAACAGGGCCTTGGAAGGCGTCAAAGCCGAGAGTTCGGCATAGCTCAAATTCCGAGGCGCTTTCTACGCGCTCGGCTATCAGCCTCACCCCTCGCTGTTTCAACATTCGAACCCGGTCGGCGAGCTGCGCATTTGGGAATCGAGAAATATCGAGCTTTACGGTATCGGCCCACTCGAGCAGCGCGGGATCACTCAACCGGGGGTCGAAATCATCGAGTGCGATATGAAATCCCTGTGCGCGAAAAGCACCCAAGGCGCCCAGTATGGCCGCGTTGAAACGGACACTCTCCAGCACCTCGATGACCACCCGCTCGGCCGGAAAGGGAGGTAGTGCAGCCGCAGCCAACAGTTCGGTCGGATAGTTGATGTGCACCGGCAACTTCCCTGAGAGGCGTTCGAGCCCAATTTCTAACGCCGTGTTCACAATGACGTGCAGTGTCGCCTGCACATCGTCAACGACGAGGGCAGTGATTGCCGTTTCGGCGTGCCGATATAAGAGTTCATAGGCAACGACGTTAGATGCGGCGTCGTAAATCGCCTGGCGCGCGACAAACGCAAGCGGGGCTGTGGGTTCAGGAGCGCCGCTGTCTGGACGGGTTTTAGGGTCTTCCGGAAAACGCATCGGATGCGGTTTGAAGGCTGTTTGGAGTAGCAGAACTGACTGAGTGATGGCGACGCCATTCTCGCGGTGCAATTCCGAGCTCGCGACGGAATGCCCGTGTGAAGTGAGCCGGGTCAGTGTATCCCAACTCGATCGCAATCTCTGTAATTGCGTGGCCCTGACCCAGCCTCCGGATCGCCTCCTCCAGAACGGTGTCCTTTACGATTTGGGCGAAGCTCACGTTGTGTTGGCGCAGTCGGCGTTGCATCGTGCGGACCGAGAATCCTGCATGGGCTGCCACCCAATCGCGCGTGGGGCGCTTGCCGAGTAGCCCGAGTCGGACGAGCTCCCGAATGGAACCGCGAACGTCGTGCCAAGCGGGTAGTCAAGCGCCGTTATCAGGCATCCGCGGTCGCTCGCGCCACGGCGACCCTTCACTCACTGTCATGAGGCACTGCCGACAGACGTAGCCAGTGCGGGTTGCGCCCGAGTGAAAAGCCGTTTAATTTAACGTTACAAAAATCGCGATGTCAAAAGCGAGATTCCTATGCGTGGCAATGGCGTTACCCAGCTGGCGGTCCTGATCCTGTTTGCGCACTGCGGGAGCGTATCAGCCGCCCATCCGCGTGAGAGTGTTTCGGAGGGTCTGTTGGGCGGGGGTATCCAAGTTACCGCGGATCGTGATCGCAGGACTTTTGATGCTTCAGCTGACGGAAGCTCGATTCGCCTGGAGTCTGTGGGTCCTGCCATCGAAATCAACGGCAAGCGCCTGACTACTGCCGACAGCGTCAGCTCCCGAGCGGTCAGACAGCAGTTTGAGGACGTGATCGGGCGGGGAGAGGAACTGGTGATCGACTATCGGTTTGCCGGTGACCTGCCCCGTTTGCGCTATGAGATCAAGCGCTACGACGGGCATGCCTGGCTCGGCGTTTCGGCCAGGCTGTCCGGGGGCGGCTATCGGCTCGGCGATGTCGAGCTGATTTCCGGCAAGATCCGAATTTCGAATGCCTTCGAAGCGCGCGTTTATTTCAATACCGGTGTCGCGGGAGGGGGTACCGGCGTCTGGCCGCTCGGCATGCGCCGTTGGAACAGTGACACGCTGTCCAGTTGGTACTCGCCCTCTCGGCACGACTCCCTGACTTTAGGGTTCTATTCCTTTCAGCGCGCCGCGACGTCAGTAACGTCGCAATACCAGAGTTATTCCGAAATCCGGGTGAGTGCGGCGGCTCACTATAACGACTATCAACCCGAGCAGGAGCTGCAGACCGAGAGCCTGTTGATCAACTTTGCGCAGGATCCGCTCCAGGCGCTGGAGCAGTGGGTCGATGCGAGTGTTCAGGTCGTGCATCCGCATTTTAATGCGGATACCCGGACGAGCGTCGACAATACCTGGTACGCCATCGGCGACAAGGCCAGCGCGGACTTCGGGCTGAGCCAGGCGCAACTGCTGCGGAAGACCCCGCTGTTTGACTATGGCGTAGATTTCTTCGAGTTGGGCGAATGGCAGCGCCAGCGCAACGCTCCGGGAGACTATGGCGATGCCTTGGGCTTCGGCGAGTCGGAAGTCGACGACACGCTCTATCCAAAAGGGGTTGCGCATCTTTGCAAGGCCTATCACGACCTGGGCTTTGGCTGCTCCTTCGGCGCCAACTATGCCTACGCGGCGCACTCGACCTCCACCGCCGCGGCCAAACCGCCGTGGCTCAACACGAACGACCTGAGCAAGCCATTCTACGGATACCCCATCGACTTCACCCATCCGGACGCTCAGAAATGGCTTTTCGATCTTTACCACACAGGGGCCCAGATCGATGCAGGCTGGATTTGGAGCGATTTCGACGGGGGTCCCAGGCAGGGTGCACTCTACGACAAGACGAAGATTCGCGGGTTTGAGGACATTCGCGCCGGCATACAGACCATTCGCAAGGCAGTGGGTCCCACGGCGCTGATCCATCGCTTCTGTTGTGGCCCTTATTTTACCTATGTTGGGTTGGTGGACCGGGTTCGAACGGGCGACGACGTACGCGGGATCGGGGATTGGCTAGGCTTGCAGGAGGTCGTGCGCGCATTGGCCTCGACTTACATGCTGCACGGAAAGTTCTGGATCAACGATCCCGACCCGCTATTGATCGGTGCGCGCGAGTACGTACACAACTATGGTGCAGGACCGATCCCTCCCGATCCTGCCATTGTGAATGAAGTGCGAATGCGGATGATGTTGCAGGTGGCCAGCGGTTCCTTCCTGACCATCGGCGAGAATCTCGAAGACTTCACCCCGGAGAGTCTCCAGAAACTCACCCAGGTTCTGCCTTCCTATGGGCAGGCGGCACGGCCGCTGGATCTGTTCGTGCACACGACGCCGGAAGTCTTCGACCTGCGCGTACAGGTTCCCTGGGACACCTGGCACGTGCTGATGCTGGAGAACTGGAATGAAGCGGACAAGGAATACCCGATCCGATTCCGCGAGATGGGACTCGACGAGAACAAGTCCTACCTGGTCTTCAGCTTCTGGGACCAACGCTTTGTCGGAGAGTACCGCGGGAACGTCGGATTACGGGCGGCGCGGCATACCGGTGAAACGTACGCGATCCGAGAGGTGCCGGATCATCCCTGGGTGCTGGGTACCAACATGCATCTCACGCAGGGAGCCGTGGAGCTGCAGTCCGTCCGTTACGATGGCAGTTCGGGTCGATTGAGCGGGACTGCGTCGCGACATGCGGGCGCCAAGGGTCAGCTCGTAATCTATGCGCCGCCGGGGTTCCAACTGCGAGACGGCAGCGAGGGGGCCAGCGCGCAGCGTCAGGCTTCCGGCGCCAGCGTGATAACAGTGCCGCTGTCGTTTGCCGCCAAGGCGAAAGATTGGACGGTGCGATTCGACAGGGTCGCGCCCTGACGGTCGGCGTGGCTGCCCGGTGACCCGCAACAGCCGGGCAACGGCTTTCCGCTCGCACCACTGCGGCGGTCGCGCACGGAAATAGTGGAGATTTCAAGGATTGTAACGTTAGAATAACCGACATGAATCCGCCGCCCCCTCACCTCGAGGATCCGCGTCCGGCCGTGAATGCGGCGCGCGACGATATTTTGCGCCGTAATGCGGCCTACATTCCCGCAGGCGTCAGCTCGATCAATCGAATCATCGATCCGGCGCTCATCTTCGAGCGAGGTGAGGGCGCCTATATCTGGGATTCGGACGGCAAGCGGTATATCGACTTCCATGCCGCGTTTGCGCCTTATTTCCTGGGCCACAACTTCGCTCCGGTCAACGAAGCCGCCGTGCGCGCGATGCAGAGCGGTGCCAGCCTGTTTGGCGCCGGGCCTTCGTCTCAGGAGGGCAGGTTGGCCGAGTTGGTTTGCACTCACGTGCCGGCCGCGCAGAAGGTGACCTTGCTCAATACCGGCAGCGAGGCCACGTCGCTGGCTGTGCGCCTGGCACGTGCGGTGACAAATCGCATGCACGTCATAGTCATGCAAGGTGGCTACAATGGAAATCACGACGAACTGGCCTGCAACGTGGTCAACACGCTTGCCGAGGTGGGGCCACGTGTCAGCCCCGGTGAATATCCGCTGCGGCCGTCGGGCGCGGGGAGTGTCCTGGGGCACGCGCGATTGGTACACCCGATCAATTTCAACGACCTCGAATCGGTGCGCTATGTATGTCAGCGTTACCCGGTTGCGGCTCTCATCACTGAGCCGATCCTGCAGAACATCGGAGTGGTGCGTCCGCAGTCGGGATACCTCGAAGGACTGCGCGCCCTGGCGGACGAGCTCGGATTTCTGCTGATATTCGATGAGGTGAAAACCGGATTCCGACATGCGCTCGGCGGCTATAGCGCCCTCTCGAATGTGTCGCCGGACCTGGTCACCTACGGGAAGGCGGTCGCCAATGGCTACCCCTTGGCGCTGCTGGGTGGCAAGGCAGAATACATGGACTACATTGCGCATCCGGATCCAGCCAGACGACCGTTTGTGGCAGGAACCTACAACGGACATCCCGTCGCGGTGGCAGCTGCGATCCGCACGATCGAATTCCTGGTTGAGAATGCGATCACGCTCTACGCCCACATGGAAGATCTGGGCCGGCAGGCCGAGCAGGGCATTCAGGCAATTTTCGCCCGCCACCGCCTCACCGCCTGCGTATCACGACAGGGTTCCGCCTTTGCCTATTACCTGATGCCTGAGGAACCGCGCGATCTGCACGCCATTCTCACGCGGCACGACTTCAATCTCGACCTGCGGATCCGGCGGGCGCTCATTCAGCGCGGAGTCTTTTTCGTACCGATTGCGACCAAGCAGTGTTCCATCTCGTATGCCCATACCAGCGACGATATCGGCTTCATGTTGACCCAGTTGGATGCGGCGCTGGCGGAGTGTGTCGGCAAGCATTGATCGACGATCCGGCACACAACACGTATCATGGCGCTTTGAGGAAAGGACTTAGGCTTTGGCAAGCCAGGGAAAAATCAGAAGCCAGCCGGAAGTTGCGCCGCTGTCGGGCAGCAATCGGGCGAAACGGACCACCATGCACGACGTGGCGCGGCTCGCTGGCGTCTCCGTAATGACGGTGTCGAATGTCGTGCGGCGCCAGAACCAGACCGTCAAGCTGGAGACGCGCCGACGGGTCGAAGATGCGATCGCGCGCCTCAACTATCGGCCCAACATCAGCGCACGGCGTCTAAGAGTGGCGGAGGAGTATTCCATCGGCGTAGTCATCGTCGACAATGACCCGGCATTTCTCAATGATCCGTTTATCTCGCGCCTGGTCAGCGGGCTGAGTAACTACCTGAGCAACCAGGACTACACCCTGGATATCCAGGGTGTACCGCCTGAGCGTTTCGAGACAGCGACGATACTGAAGAAGGTGGGGAACGATGCGCTCTGCGCGATCCTGTGCGGGCCGAAGGCTCTGCGACGCCAACACCTGGAGTACCTGCAGACCACCGGCCAGCCTGTGGTTGTGTTCCAGGAGCCGTTCAAATCCACTTCGGGCAATGTCGCAGTGGTTGCACAGGATGACCTCGGCGCCGGTCGACTCGTAGCGGAACATCTGCTCCGCTCCAAGCTGCGCTCCATCATGTTTGTTCGCCCCACGTTGGATTGGCCCGCGGTGGAGCAGCGTGAGAAGGGTCTCCGGGCGGTGTTCGAATCCAAGGATTCCGCCGTCGAGATCTTCACGTCCCTGGTCCCGTCAGAGCGCTTCGATGACGTGCGGGCTGCGGTTGCGGCACAGTTGGCGAAGCGGACGCCTGATGCGATTGTGGCGGCTACGGATTCCATGGCCGCCGCGGCGCTCGAGGCCTGTGAGGCGGACGGCCTGAACGTACCGGGCGACATAACAATTACGGGTTTCAACGGGTTTGACGTTTGGCGATATACGCGCCCGCGGCTGACGACAGTGATCTCCCCAGCTTACGAGATGGGGCAGTACGCTGGCGAATTGCTGGTGACCCGCCTCAGATCAGGTGAGTTTGCCAAACGCAATACGGTGTTCCCCGTCGCCTTGCAGGTGGGCGGGTCGTCATGAAGGGGGCGTGGCCCAACATTTGCGGCATTCGCGGCGGCCGACACGCCGCCGCCGCTGGGGACAGTCGCGCCGCTGCTTGACTGGCGCGCTCATTGTAACGTTACATATGGGCACCCGACCGTACGCAGATGCCTCTCGCAATGTCGCATTTCGATCTGGGTTCTCTGGATTACCTGGCCTTCGGCGCCTTCGTCGTGCTGCTGTGTGTAGTGGGATTCATTTCGGGCCGCGGCGAGCACAACAGCAGCAACGATTATTTTCTGGCCGGCAACAAGCTGCCCTGGTATGTCGTGGGGGGCTCGCTGGTCGCCTCCGTCTTCAGCACCGATCACTTCATTGGCATGGTGGGCTGGACCGTGATTTTCGGTGCCAGCATCGGCATGTGGTCGTGGCTGCTGGTGATCGACATCACGTTGCTCATTTTCCTGTGGGTGCCGTTCCTGCTCGCCGCGCGCGTAACCACCATCCCGCAGTTTCTCGAGCAGCGCTTCGACGGCCGCGTGCGCTTCATTTTTGCCCTGGTCACGATCATCCTCAATGTATTCAACTTCATGGCCGCCGTGTTGTACACGGGCGGGCTCGCGATCGAACAGTTGTTTCATTTCAATATCACCTTCGCCATCATTGCCATGGGAATCGCCGCGGGGATCTGGTCGATCTACGGCGGCCTGGCGTCGGTGGCGTGGACCGATACTCTGACGCTCGTATTCATGGTTGCGGGCGGCTTCGCCGTGGTATACCTCGGGCTGCATGCACTCGCGCCTGACTCGCTGTCGCACGCCGTTTCCCTCATGCTGGAGCGCAATCGAGCTCGAACCGGTCCATGGCTCGAGGCCGTGAATCAGCACCGCCGTATCTTCACTGATTCACCCGGTTACGACCGTTTGTCCGTATTTCAGCCGGCCGACCACATCGCAGCTCCCACGCTCGGCCTGGTGTTGAGCTCATTCTCAATCGGCATCTGGTACAACGCGATGAATCAGTTCGTCATTCAGCGCGTGCTCGGTGCAAAGAACGCCTACCATGCGCGCATGGGGCTGGTGTTCTCCGGCCTGATCTCGGTTTTCATTCCCTTTGTCATCATCATTCCCGGACTGGTGCTGTTTGCGCTGCACCCGGAAATTCTCATGCACAGCTGGGGGGATACTCAGACTGCAGCCGACCATTCCTACATCGAGCTCATCCAGACCGTCATGCCGGTGGGCATCCGCGGATTGTTCCTGGCCGCTTTGTTCGGCGCGGTGCAGTCCTCGGTGAATGCCGTACTCAATTCCACGGCGACCATCTTTACCGTCGACATTTACCAGCAGCGGATCAACCGCCAGGCTTCAGACAAACAACTGGTGCGGGTCGGCATCGTTAGCTCCGCTGTGACGCTGACAATCGCGATCGCCATCGGCATCTGGGTGAGCTCTACCAAGGTGAGCATTTTCTACTACATGCAGTCGCTGAATGCGTTCTTCGCCGCGCCGTTCGCTGCAGTATTCATGATGGGCGTTCTGTGGCGCCGTGCGACTGCGCCAGGTGCACTGGCCGCCATGTTTGCGGGGTTCGCAGCGGCGCTGTTTCTGAAGTTTGCGCCGGACATCGGGGTCGATCTGCCGCGGTGGGCGACCACGATCCTGAACCAGGCTGGCCTGAGTTTGCTCGTGAGTCTCGCAACCGGGGTGACTGTCTCCCTGCGCACGCCGCGCGACTCGTCGCCGGGAATCGATGCCATGGTCTTCAGTTGGTCCAATCCAGTGATCCGCACGGGATTCGGGGAGAAGTTGAGCTCGCATGTCATCCTGTGGTGGGTGGCCTTCGTGCTGCTCATCGGCTCAGTCATGCTGATCTTTTCGCCGGCTGTCATGAGATGACGATCGGTATCGACGCTCGCTAATCGACTGACAGCGCGGTCCGCAAAGGCTGCAACCACGGCTCGTAATGCCGCCACTGCTGCAGCGCCGAGCGGTACAGCGGCTGCCGCACTTGCGCCGCGCTCGCCGTCGTCACCGGGTCCCGATTGTCCTGTGGCCGCAGGCAGCGCTCGCTGTACTCCAGTCCGCAATACGACAGTATCTCCTGGATGACCGCCGCCGGACCTTCAATCAGTCGCTCATAGTCAACCTGGAGCAGGGGAAGCGACTCGCGCCAATGCGCCATCAGGCGGAAATACTGGGTGTAGAAGTGTCCGATATGCCCGAGGGATGTGTGATACGGCGCGTGCAGTGTCAGATTCGTCGTGAAGATCGACCAACAGGTCGCCATTGGGTCGCGGCGACAGTGCAGGACGGGCGCTTCGGGAAACAGTCGCTTTGCGAAGCCCAGCAGCCGGAAGTTGCCGGGAAACTTGTCTGTGACAAACCTGTGCGGCTGATCCTGCTCCCTCAGGCGCCCGACGTACTGCTGGCGAAGCTGGGTGAGCAGCGCATTTTCTTCATCAGCGTTGCGGTGCTGCGTCCCACTGTATTGCTCGTAGGCTTCGCTCAGAGCCGTGGTCTCGCCCGTGCTACCGACGCGCGGATGGTTGCTCAGCATCTGTTCGATCAACGTTGATCCCGAACGAGGCATGCCGACAATGAAGATTGGCGTGACCCGAACAGGTTCGAAAGGTTGCGCCGGGCGTGAGTACTGCTGCGCGCTGGCCAGGACTGAGATCTCTGTCTGGGCCGATGCCGGCTGATATGTGAGGCCGACCGTCTCGAGATGAGTTGCCGCTGCTTCGTTTGCACGAGCGTAAGAGTCAAAGGCGCCTGCATAATCCCGGGCCTCGGCGGCGATACGGGCAAGTGCAAATTCCAGGTTGGAGCGCTCGTATGGCGTACTGGCTGCGGTCAACAGGCGCTTGATGCGAGGACGGCACGCCTCACGCTCCTCTGGCGTGGCCAGCTCGATGAGACCATACCACCCGGCTCCCAGCGATTCGTCCAGCTCCACGGCGCGGCGATAGGCCTTCGACGCGCCGGGGAGGTCACCGGTAGCCTTTCGCAGGGCTCCGATCCCCAACCATGCGGCTGCCTCGTCCGGGAATTCTCGTAACAGGCGTGCAGCGCAGCGGTGAGCTGCCGACATCGAGCGCCCGGCCAGCTGCGCCAGTAACAGCGCAGCGACCAATCGCGCATCGCGCAATCCCAGGCGCAACGCCCGTTCATACTCGAGAGCAGCCCTATGCCAGTCTGCACGCATGTTGTGAAGGTGGGCTGCCCGGATAGCGAGCGCAGGATCGGCTGGTGAGAGGCGGGCGGCTTCATTGATCGCCAGCAATGCGCGCGGCTGATCGCCGAGTTGTATCTCGATCTCGGCCAACACACCGTAGTCGGGGATGCTGAGCGGATCAGCCCGCAGCCGCAGCAGGATTTCCTGCTCGCGGAGCTTCAAGGTCTCGATGCCCGGGTGGCGGCTGTCCGCTGTGGCTGGCTGCATACCGACCAGTGTAAGGCCGGGCCGCTCGGACGCAAAGAGTTTGACATGTGACGTTAAAACTCATAATTTCGGCATTGTGACGTTACAATTAGCGGTCCGCCGCGGTGACAGTCCTGAATAACGATGCATTTTGGGGATCAGATGAACCGCCAGCACCCGTTCAGTCGCTCACGGTCTGAGATCAAGCCAGGTCCGACGTTCGCATACCGCTATGCGTCCATGTTGGCCGGCTCGGCCATCGCTGCAACGCAGCATTCGACCACGGCGCTGGCGGCGGATGACGCTGCGGAACTGGGAGAGGTAACTATCACCGCGCGGCACTACCGCCCGGATGAACAGACCACGGCCACGGGCCTTTCAATGCAGCTGATCGATACGCCGCAGCCGATCTCCATCATTACGCCCGAAATGCTCCAGGTCGCCGGCGCCACCTCGATTTATCAGGCGACCGACCTGGTCCCCGGCTTGCGCCGCAGCGGCACCGGGTTCGGCCTCGATCGCTTCATCCTGCGTGGCAACCTGCTGCAGGAACACCGTATCAATGGCATCAACTTCAACATCTGGCATTCACTGGAAGACTACGCGTTCCAACGCGTCGAGGTGGTGCGAGGGCCGGCGACTGCTCTGTATGGCGTAACAGGCAGCTTCGGTGGTGAGATCAATCAGATTCTGAAGGCGCCCCAGAAGGACTTCAGCGCGCAGGTGGGCTATCGCGGCGGCGAGTGGTCGCTGAAGGAATGGCAGGCGGACGTGACAGGCGCAATTCCGGGAACCGATGATCGTCTGAGCGCGCGATTCGTCGGTCTGTACCGCGACTTTGGCGAGTGGGTCGATCCTTCCATCTATAAATTCCACGACTGGAAGTCGATGGCGATGGGCGCCCTGCAATACGACTTCACCGACAATACGGCCGCTCATGTGTGGTTCTATTACGACGGCATGCATGCCGACCCGATGGACGGCGGCGGATTGCAATCATTGCCCGACGCAACGTTGACCTTCCCTAAGGTCGCCGCCAGCAACTGGTATTTCAGCGATCCGGCCTATACCCGCAACGTCATTACCAACGAGTTTGTCGTAGCCGACGTCGAGCACAGGTTCGCCAACGGTTGGCGGCTGAAGGCACAGGCCACCTTCAGCAAGACCAGGAACGACATGTCCGAGTACTACGTATTCGGGCCCGCCGGCGCTTACGATCTGCCTGACAACGAAATCTACCTGTATTCGTACGATCAGTATCAGGATTCGGAGGCGGCGACCTTCGATCTGAGCCTGAACGGCAAGTTTCCCGTCTTGGGCCGCGAGCAGCAGTTTTTCGCGGCGTTTGAGGGGCAGGGCACGGCCACTCCGACCAAGAACATCCTCTACAACTCCAACTACCTGGGCAACATCCTGATCGACCAGGGGGGGCGGGGTGTGTTCGCGGACGGATCGCCCATACCGACCCTCAACAAGGCCGATCGGACCATCCGCAATCTGGACGAGGGCAACTTCCGGGACTATCGCCTCAGTCTGCAGTTCCTGATCGACCCGATCGACCGGGTCAAGGTGCTGGCAGGCGTACTCGTACAACACACCATCGTCAACAACATCCGCCGCATCGATGGCAGCTCTGTTGTCGTGGATCCGGAGTACGACCGTACCGTCTATACGCAGGCCGTGAAACGCGCTGGTGTCACCTACGATCTTCTCGGCAAGCATGGCGTCATGGACGCCACCAAGACGTACTTCAACTACAGCGAAGGATTCAACCCAAACATCGGTGTTGTCGATCAGAACGGCCGTTCACTGAAGTCACCCCAGTTGATGAGGCAGTACGAAGTGGGGGTAAAGTCGGAATTTCTCAACGGCCGGGTCGGTTCGTCGCTTGCTGTCTACAACTCGAGAATCACGAATCTTCCTGTCCAGACGAGCTTTCTGGGCGAATTCGGCTCTTCGGGTTCCGTCCTCGAGGGGACGCGCAGGGTTAGGGGCCTGGAATACGAGCTCGTGGGTGAGATCGTGCGTGGTTGGAACGTGGCATTCAACTATGCGTATACGTTCACGGAGATCAGTGATCCCAACTACGATTTCCGCATCCCGGTGAAGTCCGTGCCGAGAAATGCCGGTGCCTTGTACTCATCCTACGAATTCACGAGCGGATGGCTGGCGGGCTTTCGCCCGGGCTTCGCCGTCGTGCGTTCCGGCAACTACACTCTCGATCCGAGTCTCGGCAACACCGCGAAGTTCGGCCAATACACCGCGTTCGGCGGAACTCGGCTGGATCTCAACTTCTCCTACCGGGTGCCTGAGACCTGGCTGCGTGGACTGGAGGTCTATGGTAACGCGGTCAATATCACCAACCGCTACACCTATCTGGCGAAGGAGGATCATCCGGGGTTCGGCATTACTCGCGATACACCGAGACAGCTCACGTTCGGCGTGCGCTACACCTACAACTAGCGGCGTAATTGCGCCCTTCTAGTGCGTGTCGCCCAGCGCGGCGCGCAATGGCTCGATTTGTTGCTCATAGCGCCTCCAGCGGCCGATTGCTTCAGTGTAGATGGGCTGGCGGACTTGCCACCGGCTCGGTGTCTTGACATCGCGGCGCGTCTGGTGGAAATCGAGGCAGCCTGCTTCCCAATCCAGGCCGCAGAAGTCGATGAGTTGGCGCGATTCGCCGGCTGTATCGCGAATGAGGCCCTCGTAGCGCAGGGTCATCACCTGCAGAGGCAGGACTCGCCGCCAATGAGCCATGAGTCTTCTGAAATCCACGTAATAGCGCGCCAGCGTCGCGAGGTCGCTCGCGAACCGGATCTGGGTTGCGAAACTGGTGAAGTAGCACGACAGACAGTTATCCAGTGGATCGCGCTCGAGCTGTATCACCCGCGCACGGGGAAACAGCGCCGCGATGAAGCCCAGATGCAGGAAGTTGAACGGCAACTTGTCCGTGACCCGAAGTGAGTTGCTGTCAATGCGTCCCAGGCGCCCGAGGTAGCGGCCAGCCAGCGAGCTCAATTGCTCGGCTCCCATGGCACGCAGGCTGGAGGGATAGTATTCACCGTGCGGATTGTGCTGCTGGGTCTGCGCTGCCAGGTGTGGAATCGTCGCGAGCTCGCCGCCCCCCGCAACCCGGGAGTGACTCGCGAGAATCTGCTCGGTCAGCGTTGTGCCGGATCGCGGCATTCCAACAATAAACAGCGGCCGCTCGCTCGGTGAGCGCGGCACGCCGGACAGTCGCGCCCAGAAACGCTCATCGAAGACCTCGATCAACGCATCCACGGCAGCAGAAAAGCCAGCGGCGTCGAAAGGCTGTCGCGTGAACTCGGCGTCGTTGCCTGCTTTGAAGTGAGCGAACGCTTCCTCGTAGCGGCCGCAGCGGTCCAGATGATGGCCCAGGGCGACATGCAGCCGGGTACGCGCTTCGGGCTTTGTGTCAGGGGCCGCCGCGAGCTTCTGGGCACGCTGCACCCACTTGGGATCCATCTGCGAGTCGCGCAGCTGCAGCAGTTTCGCGAGTGCCAGGGGACTGGATTCGCGCCGCTCCACGATGTGGATGTATTGCACCCGCGCGTGTTGAAAAAGGCCGCGGGCCTCGTATGCTTCGCCCAGATTCAAACGAGCGCGGCGATCATTCGGATTGAGCTCGATGGCGCGCAGAAAACTGTCAATCGCCTCGTCGCTGCGGTCAGTCTCATAGAGGGCGTCACCGAGCAGACGGTGGCTCGCATCGCTGTTGGGCTTGACGCCCGCGAGCCGCTCGAGCAGCGGTACAGCCTCCAGCGGGCGTTGCACCTGCAGCAGCAGGGTGCCAAAATTCTGGAGCGCGTCGCTGTGATTGGGATCGAGCTCGAGTGCCCGGCAGTAATAGCGCTCGGCCTGCTTTAGCCGGCCCTGAAGTTTGTATAACGTGCCCAGATCGCTGCAGACATCCGCCGACTGCGGCAACAGCTCCAAGGCACGCAACAAATGCGGCTCGGCGTCCGATAACTCACCTCGTTGCAGCAGTGCCAGGCCGAGGTGCCGGCGGACGTCGGCGTGATCCGGATGCAGGTCCAGAAGCGTCTTATAAAGGTCCACAGCCTGACCTACATCGCCGCGGCGATGCTGTTTCAGGGCATGATCGAAAAGGGGTGAGGCGTTCACTCGGATTGCGCTGCCTGCGAAGTGCATACCATAGCAACATCAAACGACGGGCACGAGTGACCGCAGGCGTTTTTGACGATTTGCGTTTAACGTTACATACTATGTGTCGAGCGTTGGAGACTGGTTATGCAACCCGCCGCGTCGCCCCTGATCGAGGCGTCGCCTTCATTTGCAGGCGAAATCGGGCTCGGCCGTCAGGACATGACGCCCCGTCCTGGTATCTATTGCCACAATTGGGGGGCGTCCGCCCATGAGGTGGCCGAGTCCATTCACCGGCCACTTTACGCCTACGCGATCGCCTTTCGGCAAAACGGTGCAGGCGGGCTTTTCGTGCTTGCAACGCTCGACTACAGCTGGTTCCTGTCGCATGAGACGGTGAATCAACTGCGCGAGCCTCTGATGCGAGCGCATGGACTGAACGACGAGCAACTGTGGTTGTCACTCACTCACTCGCACTCCGTTCCGCACATCGATGCAGCCCTCGAGTCGAAACCGGGCGGTCAGGAGATCCCCGCCTTTCGCGCGCAACTCGTTTCAGCCTTGTCTGCGGCGGTGAGTCGCGCGCTCGCAGATCTGTCCCCCGCGGTGTTGACTGTTGCCACCGGACAGTCGCGCCTCGCGCGTCGCCGCGATTTCATTGAGCCGGAGAGCGGACGGATTTTATGCGGGCCGCGACCCCATGAGATCGCAGATTCAACTGTGCTCGTGGGGCGCATCAGTGGGTCGGATGGCCGGATCCGCGGCACCCTCGTCAACTACGCCTGCCATCCGGTATCTCTCGGGGCCGGTAATACCAGCGTTTCCCCGGACTATGTGGGCGCGCTACGTGCCGTTGTGGAAGAACATACTCAGAACGCCCCGTGCATTTTCGTCCACGGCGCATCAGGCGATCAGACGCCACGCGATTCCTATGCCAGCGATCCGCGAGTGGCCGATCGCCACGGTGAGAGTCTGGCGTATTCGGCGTTAGCCGTGTTGCAGGGAATGTTGCCACCCGGCCAACGACTCGAGTTCGCTCACCGCGAGGAATCCGGCGCGCCGCTCGCCATTTTCGAAAATCGCCCATACGCACTCGACACCACGCTCGGGACTGCCCGGGTTGCGCTCGATCTACCTGCGCGAAGTTGGCCGAGCAGCGCCGAAGTCGAGACCCGAATCGCTCGAGCCACGGATGCACCGGAGCGCGTACGCATGGAGCGGCTGAAAGCGTATCTCAACAATCTGGCGGCTCTCAAAAGCGGGTTTCCGGTCTGGGCTGTGCGCCTCGGAGAGGTGTTCTTCATCGGCACGCCGGCGGAGCCTTTCACAGACTTGCAGATTGCGCTGCGGGCGCGGTTTGGGCAATCCGCCGTAATCGTCGCCAACGACGTCAACGGATCGTTCAATTATCTGCCTCCGGCCGGCTATTATGGCAATGGCGCCTATGAGCAGGATAGCGCCGATTTCGGGCCCGGCAGCCTGGAGATTGTTGCCCAAGGCGCGGCAATGCTCATCGAGCGGCTGGGTGGCCAATGACGGCGCCGCTGAATTCCCAGGTCGCTGTCATCACGGGCGGACTCGGTGGTATCGGTAGTGCCATTGCACTAGAGCTCGCTCGGCGCGGCGCCGATATTGCTGTCTGTGACCTCAGCACGCAAAACGCGGAACCCTTGTTGTCGGCTGTTCGTGCGTTCAATCGTCGGTGCCGGTGCGATCAGGTCGATGTCACGGATGCGGGCGCCGTTCGAGCGTGGCTTACAACGGTCACCGATGATCTGGGGGTGCCGACATTAATTGTCGCAAACGCCGGTACGGCTAACGCGGGCGCACTTGGTGTGCTGGAGCCTCAGGAGTGGCGGCGGGATCTGGCGGTCAATCTGGACGGCGCGTTATATGTCGCGATGTACGCGGCGCGCGCGTTGGTCGCTGTGCGACGTCCGGGGCGCATCGTGTTTATCGGGAGTTGGGCAGCAACCCAAGTGCATCCAGCGATCCCCACCTACTGCGTCAGTAAGGCAGCGGTTCGCATGCTAATGCGCTGCATGGCGACCGAGTACGCTCCGTACGGCATCCTCGTCAATGAAGTGGCCCCGGGATACGTCAATTCAGGTCTGGGCGCGGTGGGGGCCGAGGAAGAGCAGGTTTTGAGCCGGCAAATACCGGTTGGAAAGCTCGCTAGCGCTCGGGATGTTGCGTTACAAGTTGCGTGGTTGTGCGATCCCGGGAATGAGCATGTCACTGGGACGACAGTGCTGATGGACGGCGGATTGAGTTTGATCGGGCGGCCGCCGTAAATTCGGCAAGCCTGTTTGCGATCCGGTTGCGCGGGCAGGAAGACTCGGCCAAATCAGGCTGGTATTCCCCCAGTCGCGCCCACCCCGATCCTACGCGCGAGTCGGCAGCATTCAAGATGCGCACATTTGATGCGCACGAAAGCCCATGATATGATGCGCATCATGAGGAAGAAATCTACTGCTGACCCGGCATATCGCTCCGTCTCGAAGCGAGCCACTAACGTAAGCATCCGCGGTGATTTGCTGGACGCCGCCCGCGCGGCGGGCGTCAATCTTTCCGCGACCTTGGAACGCGCTTTGGCTGAAGAACTGGCGAGTGTAAAGCGAGCGCAGTGGCGAGAGGAAAACCGCGAAGCGATCGCCGCGTACAATGAACACGTTGACGGGCATGGCACATTTTCGGATGGAGTTCGAAGCTTCTAGTGGCTCAGTTTTCGGTCTATCGAAACAAGAACGCGCGTACGAAGTCTGCATTTCCGTACCTGGTCGACGTCCAATCGGATCTGTTGGATCCTCTCAACACGCGGGTCGTCATTCCGATGACTAAGGCTGCGGCGCTCACGAGGAAGCCGGTCAGCCACCTCACACCTGAAGTGACCTTCAATGGTGATCGATACGTGCTGATGACACCCCAACTCGCAGGGATAGGCCGTGCGGAGCTGGGCCCTCATGCAGGCACGTTGGTAGACGAGCGCCAGATCATCATGTCCGCCATTGATTTTCTGTTAACTGGCTTTTGAGTTCTTTCCGCTGAATGTGCACCGGGTTTAACCGACCTACGGGCGGTGCACGTGGCGTTGTGGAACGGCCGGCGCGGAGCCAATCACTTGTGCGGCCTCATAGGGCCAGATGTCCGAGGCGAACCAGGTGATCCGGAATTTCAACGACCTTTCAGAAGGTCAAAAGCAGGACGTGGTGAACTTCCTGCGCTCGCTTTGATCTGACGTTGCTATAGTGTCGGCGCGCCGCCTCGCAGGACGGTCATCGGCCTGTGAGGCGAGGGCGTGAAAGCGGTAACCGTCGGAGTGCGAACCAGTGAGCTACACACTGCAGGCGATTATTGGCCATCGGGAGTCATTCGACGCCGCGCACTTCGACAGCCTGTCGATCGTCGGCCTGGCCGACGGGCTCCTGTTGATTCCCCTGACATCCGCGGTACGGGCGCGCTTTGACATTCCCTACTTACCCCTCACGGACGATGGGGACGACGCGCCGTCCGCCCCGCATCAGCTCAATTTGTTTTGCAGCCAGCTTTCCCGCCAGGGGTTGATTGCCTACCTCGAGGCGGAGATCTTCGGTGGAGTTGGTTGGCAGGCCCACGTCCTGTACAGGAATGGTGCGGCCGTGGGCCCGCCGGATATTTCCGCCGATGCAATCAATCAGGCGTTGCGACTTTTCGGTGTCCAGGTCGACGGACACACCGATGAATTTGACGCCGTTGGATTGGGACGCCATCGAGATACAGACGCATGGAGCAACGAACAAGACTGATTGGCGCTTGCCGCGGTGCACTTGTCAGCCCATGCAGAACGCACACAACTTATTCCCATCCAGGTCGCGAAAGTAAGAGAAGTACATCTTCGGCCCCCGCTCCCCGGGAGCGCCCTCGCAGGTGCCCCCAAGTGCTAACGCCTTCGTGTAAAAGGCGTCTACTTCCGACGGGGTATCCAGGCGGAACGCGAACATGGCGCCATTGCCGACCGTTGCCGGTTTCCCGTTATAGGGTCCAAGAACTCCGAAGGTGAGACTCCTGGGAATAAATCGACGTCCGCACCCGTCTGTGTAGTTGTGGATTTCTATCAGAGAGTCTTCATCGTGAAAAGAGTCATCAACCGCGGCGCGGCCAGCGCCGCCGCCATTATGAGCATTTTGCTCGCTGTCCTTACACAGGCGGGAACGCCATCAGCAGCAACCATCCCGAAGGGCGATCCGCGCCATGGTGAGACGTTGTATCAAGCATGCTCCGCGTGTCACTCCATAGACGACAATGACATCGGGCCAAAGCATCGAGGCGTCGTGGGTCGTCGAGCGGGTAGCATCGAGGACTATGTCTATTCTCCCGCACTCAAGAAGTCAGGAATCGTTTGGGATGAGGCCGAGTTGGACCAGTGGCTGACGAACCCGAGCGCCCTGGTGCCGGGTACCAAGATGTTCTTCAAGATCGATGCCCCCCAGTCGCGCGCTGACATCATCGCGTATCTGAAAGAACAGAAATGAGCCCTGGCGCGCCAGCGGCGGTTCCGGAGTGTGAAGAGGCGCCCGTGCGGCCTACAATTGGGTCCACAATCCGAAAACCAGGCGCCCCCGTGACTGAACAGCCCAGGACCCTGCACGACCTCGAAACTCCCGCGTTGTTACTCGACAGGGACATCCTCGGGCGGAACCTCATGAGGATGCGTAGTCACCTGCAAGCGTTAGGGGTGGCCCTTCGTCCTCACGTCAAGACGACGAAATCCATCGATATCGCCCAGCTCGCCCTCACGGGATTCGAACCGCGAATTACAGTCTCGACACTCCATGAAGCAGACTACTTCCTGCAGCATGGCCTGACGGATATGGTGTATGCCGTGGGTATTGCGCCCGGCAAGCTGAGGCATGCTGCCGCTCTGATCCGGCGAGGTGCCGAGCTGACACTGATACTGGACAACCTGTCCGCCGCACGGGCGGTGATTGAAGCTGCGGAAGGAGAGCAGGTCACCTATTCGGTTCTGATCGAGTTGGACGTTGATGGCCATCGTGGCGGCGTACGGCCGGATTCGGATTCTCTGCTGAAAATCGCAACACTGCTCGACGGTCGGCCCGGCATCGAGCTGCGCGGGGTGATGACGCATGCCGGTGGTTCGTACGACTGTCGATCGGAAGATGAGATTCGTGCGATGGCCGAGCGGGAGCGAGCCGGTGCGGTGTTGGCGGCCGAGCGACTGCGAGCCGCGGGCATGGCCGCTCCGATGGTCTCAGTTGGCTCGACGCCGACAGCGCTTTTTGCAACAGATCTTCGTGGCGTGACAGAAGTCAGGGCAGGTGTGTACATGCTGTTTGACCTGGTCATGGCCGGGTTGGGAGTGTGCCGCGCTACTGACATCGCGGCTTCCGTTCTGGTCTGCGTCATTGGACACAATGAGGAGCGGGGATGGATCATCACCGATGGGGGATGGATGGCTCTATCGCGTGACCGGGGTACCGCGAAGCAAGCGGTGGATCAAGGATTCGGACTGGTTCGCGACCACGCTGGCGAGTCACTGCCCGATGATCTGCTTGTAGCGTCAGTAAATCAGGAGCACGGTATCGTTGGGCGCCGCGATGGCGGTCAAATAGACCCGGCGCGTTACCCGGTGGGGACCCTGCTGCGCATTTTGCCTAATCATGCCTGCGCGACAACAGCACAACATCAGCGCTTTCAAGTGTTGGACGGCGACGGCCGGATCGTCGCTGTCTGGCCCAGAATCAATGGGTGGTGAGACACCAGGTGACGAAACGATGATCTAGTTGTATCGTGCCCGGATGAATACGGTGGTGCAAGTCATGGATGAACCTGTCCTGCAAACTCTGGAGGTAAACGGCCTACACATGCGGGTTGCCATCCAGGGTAGCGGCCCGTTGGTATTGTTGTGCCACGGTTTCCCCGAGTTGTGGTGCTCATGGCGGCAGCAGATGCGCGCGCTGGCTGC